>FTCB01000091.1_pt1 | contig 96360 bp, 64 predicted proteins | sample 1639431 | NCBI WGS metagenome assembly FTCB01 (sample SAMEA3914864, study PRJEB12502) | metagenome | biome: forest; material: soil | place: USA | collected 2012-03-12 | depth 0.3 m
GCGCTTTGGGGAGCTTCCACGGCGAACGGCCAACCACACGCGGCAAGCCGCGCCAGGCCGCAGAGCGGTGGCAAGCCACCGCACTCCAGACTGCGCCCCGCGCTTTGCTCATGGCCTTTCCACTTTGGCGCCCCGCCATACTACGACGTGATGATCGGGCCGGGCGGGGGCTCGAGTGGGACTTGGTCGCCGGGGGTGGATTGCGAGACGCGGGCCATGCTGCTGGAGACCCAGCGGAAGATTTTGCCGAAGGAGCCGGCGTATTCGGTGAGGAGGTAGGAGCGCTCGGGCGACACTTTTTTCAGCACGGTGCTGTCGGCATTGTCGACGCCGAAGCACCAGCAGAGCACGCCCTTGCGGTCTTCCTCGGCGCGCAGGCGGGCGACGGCGCCTTCCCACGCTTCCTTGTCGGTCGGCGCGCCGTCGGTGATGAGGATGATCCACGGACGGTAATAGTCGACGGCGTTGGCCTTGTAGGTGGCCTTGCGGTCGGCCACGAGATCGAGCGCCTGATTGAGGGCGTCGCCGAGCGGGGTGAGGCCGCCGGCCTGGAGCGTAGGCGGCTGGAAATCGCCGGCGGCGACGAATTCCTGGGCGATTTGCACGCCGCCTTCGCCAAAGGTAATCACGGCCACCTCCACGCGCGCGGAGGCCTGCGCGTCCTTGGCGAGGGCGCTCTTGAATTCGCCGAGCGAGCGGTTCAGTTCCTGGATGGGCGTGCCGCCCATGGAGCCGGAAGTATCCAGCAAAAGCACGCAGGCGCAGCGGGGTTCCGGGTTGTCGGCAAACTCGATGGAAGCAGCGGGTGTGGTCACGAGAGTCCTTTTCGGCAGCGTCGGCGGCGGGGGTGGAAAAGTCAACCGAGGGATGAGCGATCGGGGCGGTGAGGCCTGGGGCTAATAGGGCCCATAGGGCTCATAGGCCCGATGCTGCGCAGGCTACGGGCCTGGCTTCGCGATGGCGGCTTCCGGTGCGGCTGGAGCGGCGTGGCTTTTCAGCGACTGCTCCGTCTCGAGCGCGAGTTGGAGCGGCCAGTTGGGGTCCTGGAAAATTTCCGGTTTCTTGGCGGTGTAGTCTTGGTGCAGTTTGACGAACTGCGCATTGAACGGCGAATCGGCGATGGCGAGCGTGGGGTATCGCTGGAGGGCGTACTGCCGCGCCTCGGCTTCCGTCTTGAAGCGCGGGTAGGACACGGCTTCCTCGACTCCGTGGCGATTCGCCGGCAGCGGCGTCGTGGCGGCGGGCGCATATTTTGCCACTGTGGTTTTCTTGCGCCACTCGATCGGCTTGAAGGGGTTTTCTCCGTAGGACAAATCGATTCCGGCGATAATCAGAGGCACTACGGCAAACAGAAAGCCGATCAATTGCACGGGGACGAAGTAGACCGAATGCGAGAAGCCGGTCTGCCGCTTCAAATAGCGGCCCCAGAAAAAGCAGAGGAGCCCGGCGCCGACCATTCCGCCATACCGGGCGTAGCCGCTGTACTGGTGCGCTCCTTCCTCGGAAGGGATGAGCATCGTGGGGATGAATCCCAGGATGATTCCAAAGATACCGGAGACCAAAAGAACGAAGAGCCCGCGGCCCCTCCAAAGAATAATCATCGCGAGGCTTCCTCCAATCCGGGGATTTCTTTGTGTTTCATGAGTTCGTCTGTCTGGATCGCGAGTTGCACCGGCCAGCTTGGGTCCTGGAGGAGCGGGGCGTTCGCGGCTTTGAATTGGCGCTGCAGGGCGAGGAAGCGCTTGTTGAAAGGCGAGCCCGGGATGGCCAGCTCGGGGAACTGCTGCATGGCGTAAAGCTCGGCCTCCTTTTGCGTGGCGAAGTGCGGGAGCGCTGCTTTTCCCGCCTGGGTTTCCTGCGCGACCTTTTGGCGTTCGAAGTAACGACGGGCCTGAACGACTCCAAAGCCGAACAAATTGATGACGGCCCAGGTGAACGCCAGCACGCCGAAGAACTGCACCGGGATGAAGAGGAACGTGTGCGAGTAGCCATCGCGTTTTTGGAGCGCGACGCCCCAGTACCACCACACCAAGCCGATGACCAAAAAGATGGGCCCGCACGCGTTCATGCCCACTTCCCGCGCCGCGTTTCGATCCGTCATGTGCAGCAGACCCATCATTTGCACCATGGTCAGCACGGCACAGCAGAAGATGAGCACTCCCACCAGGAGCACCAGCCAGCCCCGGCCTCGAAAAATCGCATTCATCGCGGCGCGTCCGGAGATTTATTTTTTAGCAGCTGCTCCGTTTCAAGGGCGAGTTGCACGGGCCAATTCGGGTCCTGGAGCTTCGCGGGCCGCGACGCCTGATAATTTTTGTGCAACGCCAGGAATTGCGCGTTAAAAGGCGAATTGGCGATTCCGAGCGTGGGATACCGCTGCATCGCGTATTGCTGGGCCTCCGCCACGGTTTTGAATTGCGGGTAGGAAGGGGCAGCCGGTGCGGCCCGGTTCGCCGGTGCGGAAGGCGGAGTGCTCGGGGCGGCTTCGGTGATGGCGGGACCCGATGCCACGAGGCCCACCAGCGAGTCGTGTCCGTATTGATAGGCCGACCAAACCATGTAGACCGGCCAAAGAATGAAGAGCACGGCGAACCATTCGACCGGGATAAAATAGACGTGATGGGACCATCCATCCTTTCGCCTCAGAGCACGGCCCCAAGACCAGCAGAGCCAGCCCGCAGCCACGGGGCCGCCCAACAGCACGGTGAGGTTCACCCAGCGCCCACCCGGGAAAGGGAAGATCGCTCCCACTGCATTGAACACGATCGCCAGCACCGCTGAGACGAGCAGAACGAGAAAGGCCCGGCCTCTCCAAATGACAATCATTTCGGGGAACTCCTGAACCTTCTACTGCCCGGGCTGCAACAATTCCCCGAGCTGCGCTTCGAGTTTGTGCACGAGGTGCTCGGCAGCTTCGCGGGCGCGGCGCTCTTGATCGAGGCGCTCCTCGAGGTCGCGGATGCGCTGCTGCAAATTGATGCGGATGCTGCTGCGGGTGGTCATGGCCGCCGCGGCGTCCGCGGCGCTGCTGGCCTCGGCGGGCGTCACGAGGTCGCGCACGCGGAGCTCCGTGCCGTCGCGGCAATTGGTGAGGCTGGCGTCGGCCGAGATTTCGCCGGCGCTGAGAAATTCACGGATGGCACCGACGGTGGTGGGGCCGTAGAACTGGTCCTCGCCGACCTCGATGAGGTAATCCATTTCCAGCTCGGGCACCATGGGCGCCTTCATCCACGTCTTGCCGTCGGTGGACACATGATCGAGCGGAGCCACCTGGGCTTCGGCGGCCCACTGGCGGAGTTGCGAGAACGGGATGGGGCCGAATTCGGATCCATCATTCGATTTTTTGAGGTACCAGTTGGTGTCTTCCATAATCAATCGGGGCTATTGAGGTGGCTGCTTACTGCGGTGGCTGTTCCTTCTTTTCGCCTTTGTCGGCATTCGGAGGCAATACCAACTGCTGGCCGATTTGCAGTTTCTTGGGGTCGGTAATCTTGTTGAGCTTTTGCAGGTCGACGATGGAGACGCCGTGCTGCTTGGCAATTTTGTCGAGCGAATCGCCTTTGACCACGATGTGCACCGGAGGCGGCGGCACGACGGCCGGGCGCGGGGCGTCGGCGGGAGGGGCCCCAGCGCCAGCGGCAGCAGGAACGCCGGGGCCGGAATTGCCGGGCGTGGCCACGATGGCGGGCGCGACGGTGGCGCCGATGGCCTCGGTCTTGCGCGGGGTATCGAGCAGCGCATTGAGCCGCGCGACTTCGTTGGCGAGGCGGGCGAGCTGGTCCTTTTGCTCTTCGATGGTTTTGCGCAGCGCCGCCAGTTCGGCCTGGACGGCGGGATCTTGCGCCTGCAGGCTGGGGCCGGCAAGGCACACCCAGCCAGCGAGACTGGTAAGGAGCAATGAACGGATTCCGACGATCATGACGCTGTAATGTCCATTTTCGCGGAGCGTTGGCAAGGTCGGCTTATGGGTCGGTGGAAAAAAGGCAGGGGGGAGTGACGGGTGACGAGTGGCATCCCGCGAGAGGGGCGGTATAGGGCCTATAGGCCTCATAGGCCCGATGTGAATCTCGCGGGATGCCACGCCACTCGTCACCCGTCACACTTTATGATTTGCCATTTGCGCGCGGCACGGGGCTTGCGTATCTTTGGGCCATGCCAGAGAGGACGCAAAAACCAACAGGCCCCGCGCCGTGGGAGCGGAAGCAGGGGGAAGGCGATGGACCAAAGGCTCCGGATGTAAAGAAGCCGGACACGAAGAGCATCCTCGACCGGATGCGCCGGGTAGACCCGGATCAAGCGCGGCGTTATCGCCAGCGGACGGGACAATAAGCCTGCATCTGCATTGCCCATGCGTCGAACTGGCCTGGACCCCTCGCGTAGCTGTGGCCGGGAGGCCGCAGACCGCAAGCTTCCGCTGGCGGCTACACACGAGAGTGGATCGAATAGCATGAGTAATGTTGCTCGCTTAGCAACCAATGGCGGAATGCGAAATGACGCTTCCGGCGCACGTCGATTAACCCAAAAAGCAAACGTGCCGGCGAACCCCGCCGTCTGCGGCCTCCCGGCCGCAGCTACGAAATCCCCCTCCCTCCCTCGATGACCCCGCCTCTTTCCACCATGTCCACACCCATCTTTCTCTCGCGCCCTGCCACGGGCGAAGCGCCGGCGCCCAGCGATTTTGCCGGCATCCTGCGCCATCACGGTCTCGCGCCGCAGCAGCAGGCGATGGCCTCGGCCTCCGTGCCGGGCGTGACGCCGCACTCGCCGCTGGTGGTGCCGCAGGCGACGACGATCCTGGCGTTTAAATTTGCCGACGGCGTGCTGGTGGCGGGCGATCGGCGCGCCACGGCGGGCAACACCATCATGTACGATCGCGCGGACAAGGTGCTGGAGATCGACCGGCATTCGCTGATGGCCATCGCGGGCGTGCCGGCGACGGCCTGGGAAATGGCGCGCGTGCTGGAGCACAGCTTTCATTTTTTCCGCCGCACCCAGCTCGCGGAGATGAGCCTGGAAGGCAAGGTGCGCGCGCTCTCCAAACTGCTGCGCGACAATCTCGGTTTTGTGATGCAGGGCGTGGGGCTGGTGGTGCCGATCTTTGCGACGTATGATGCGGTGGCCGGCGTACCGCGCGTGTATTTTTACGATCCGATGGGCGCGCAATTCGAGGCCACGGAATTCACGGCCACGGGCAGCGGGAGTCCGGCGGTGCGCGCCGTGCTGCACCACGAGAACACGTATGCCAAACGGTCGCTGGCGAAATTGCGGGCGAGCGAGGCGACGCTGCTGGCGCTGCGCGCGCTGGATACGGCGGCCGAGGCGGATGCGGCGACCGGCGGCGTGGATCGGCGGGCGCGCGTGTTCCCGGTGGTGAAGATCATTTCGAAGACGGGGATCAGCACGATCCCGGACGCGCGGCTGGCGAAGCTGTACAAGGGGAATTTGACGGCGTGACGGCGGGGATCCGATACGGACAGGATTTACGGGATTTTAGGATGCAACAGGATTGAATGGTGAGGCGCGGGTGCGAGTTGGGGCGCCGTTGCTGGGAGCGCCGACTTCCAGTCGGCCAGCTTTTGGCGCGCAGCGCGTGACTGAGTGTGTTGGCTCAGTACGCTGACTTTTATAGCAATGCATTTAATGAGGCGCTTCGCGCTGGGTTTGAATGCCGACTGGAAGTCGGCGCTCCCAGCAACGGCGCTCCAACTCGCACCCGCGCCTGACCAATCAATCCTGTTGAATCTTCAACCCTGGGAATTCTGTCCGGTATCGTAAAGCTGACTGTCGGTGGCGCTTGAATCTTTGGCGGGGTTGGTGAACTGTTGCCATCGATGCACGAAGAGCCATTCCGCTGGGTTGAAGCTATCGCCAATCGCCGCGAATACATCGAGGACCAACTTGCGCCGGGCAGCCCGATTGTCGCGCTCACGTATCGGGAGGGGATCCTGATGTTCACGCTGAGCCGGGAGCGGCAGAAATTATTTGAGATCTATGACCGTGTAGCGCTGGGCGGGCTGGGGCATCCGGGCGATATCGAGCGGCTGCGGCTGGCGGCGATCGAGGTGGCGAGCACGGAGGGGTTTGCACGATCGGCGGAGGATGTGTCGCTGCGGCGGCTGGCGAATTTTTCGCTGAGCCCGGCGCTGAAGCAGGCCTTCGAGCAAATTTACGGCCCGCCATTTCTCGCGCGCATGCTGCTCTCGGAACTAGGCCGGCGCGGCTCGCCGAATGTGTTCCTGCGGCTCGACTACGACGGCTCCATCCGCACGAATGGCGGGTCGTTTGGGCGATCGTTCGAGGACTTCGGCGTGATTGCCGGCAAGGCGATGGCCATGAAAAGAATGGAGGCGTTTCTCGCGGGGAAGAAGCATACCGGCGAGGGCTTGTCGGAAGCGCTGCGCATCGCCGCGCACGCCTGGAGCGTGGGGCATCTCGCGCTTTCGGACGACGAGGATCGCGGGGAACTCCCCGCCGCCGAAGAGATCACCAAGCATCTCCGCGAACAACTGGCGGGGGCGAGCATCGAAGCCGCGGTGATGGAGAATCAAGCGCCGGTGTCGGTGACCTACCGCACGCTGGTGGAGGCGGATGTGCGTGAGGTGATTGGGTAGCGGGGTGAGGGTAGAGAGTCGGCGGGCCTTTTTTCGACGGGGCGTAGTCTGGAGTGCGGTGCCTTGGCACCGCTCTGTGGCATGGCGCAGCTTGCTGCGTGCGGTGGGAGCGAAGGCTCTTTACGGGTGGGATTGGAATTCACCGGCAGCGTGAATGGGCCCTCCACCTCCGCGATGCGGCCAGACCACACGCGGCAAGCCGCGCCATGCCACAGAGCGGTGCCAAGGTTGATTCGCGCCTCCGCGCGAACCCTTCGGGCAGCCCCGCTCTCGCGGGGCTGCCCATCTCGCTCCGCTCGATTCCGCACTCCAGACTGCGCCCCGCCAAGAAAAGCACCTGCTGGCTACGCTGGGGGGCCTCTTAGAAAGCCAGACTTCAAGGGATCCAAAGCACCGAGGAGACATGAGGAACATGTTAGGCGCTGGCTCTAAGATTGTTACCAATCTTCCCGTTTACAGTCGCCGGGTTCTCCGTAGTTTGCGGTGAAATCGGCGGCTTTTGCATGTCCCATTCCAACCCAACGTCGAAACGCCGCAACGGCTCCGCCGCTCCCGCTCCGATGAGCTCGGGCATTGAGCCGCTGGAGGCGCGGATCGCGCCGGCGGCGACGGCTTTAGCCATCACGCGCGCGCTTGACCTGGCGGATGGGACGTCGATTTCCATCAGCGGAAATCCGGCGTCGATCGCCACGATGAAGCTGGCGAGCACGGGGCAGCTTTTTGGGTTTCCGAGCGGGAGCGATGGCGATTTTCTGGTGCTGAGCACGGGCGTGGCGTCGCACCTCACGTCGTGGGCGAACACCGGCGACGGCCAGGGCACGGACCTCGGGGCCATCGGCGCGGACGGGGACACGGTGTCGATTTCCTTTTCGCTGGATGTGCCGCAGGTGTCGGCGGGGTTGCAGCGCTTCAAGCTCGATTTCAGTTTCCTCACGGACGAGTACCCGGAGTTTCTCGGGGCGTCGGACACGGACACTTTCACCGTGACGATCAACGGCGTGAACTACGCGGTGGACAGCCACGGGAACGCGATGGGGGTGAACAACGATTACTTCCACGGCGCGCCCGCGCCGGGCACGTATTTCGACGGGCGCACGGACAAGCTGACGCTGACGTATGCGGTGCCCGCGGGCATCACGAAGCTGGACGTGGAGCTGAAGCTGAGCGACGTGGGCGACGGGCAGGTGGACTCGGCGGTGCTGGTGGACAACGTGCGCTTTGAGACGGCGGAGAAAATTTTCCTCAATTTCCAAGGCGGGCAGTCCGACACTAACTTCGGCCCGGGCATTGCGGCGACGCTGCCGGCGTTCAAGCCGGAGGACCTGGGCTCGGACGCGGACGTGCAGGAGCTCATTGGCCAGATCGTGGCGAAGCTGCAGGAAAAATTCGCGGGCTACGACATCACCTTCGTCACCACGCAGCCGTCGTACGGGAACTACAGCACGGTGATCATCGGCGGCGACAACAGCATGCAGCTCGATCTTTCGCAGGCGAATCCGCTGGTGAAGGCGCACTTTCCGAACGGCACGGGCTCGGTGAGCGACGTGCTGGGGCTGGGCGACGATGCGCTCCTCGGAATCTCGAATGCGCCGGACGTGGGCAATCTGAACCACAACGACAAGGCGGTGATTTTCTCCGGCGAGTTTGCGGGCTTTTACCCGAACCTCACGCCGGACCAGCGGGTGGAGCAGCTCGCGGGGACCATCGCGCACGAGATCGGGCACAACCTCGGGCTGCGGCATGTGACGAGCAGCAACTCCGGCGACCTCATGAGCGACTCGCCGAACCGCGATTCCACGGCGACGTTTGGCGATTCGCTGGTGGCGCTGACCGAGCAGTGGAGCGACGGCGTGACCGAGCAGAACGACAATGCATATCTGCTCGCGGTGCTGGGCGGCAGCGGCGCGGGGGCCACGGGGCTGCACGCGGCGGCGGTGGCGGCGACCACGACGACGATGAACGTGCTGCCGAAACTTTCGCAGACGCTCTACAACGCGACGATCCACATCACCACGGGCGACGCGGACGGCGGCGGCTTCACGCTGCATTTCAACAAGCTCGACGGGCACCAGCCCATCAGCCTGCCGGCGCTGCTGCCGGTGGACGCGAAGATTTCCATCACCGGCGCGAGCGTGCTGAACGGGCCGATCGACACGTTCACCGGCACGCCGCACGGGGCCCTGCTCACGGATCAGGATTTGCTCGTGCCGCTGTTTGACGCCGGCGGGCATCTCGCCACGCTCACGCTGGCGAAGCAGGAGTCCTCGGGCATTTTCACCAACGGCGGCACGGTGCCGCTGACGCCGGGCACGCTGGGCAACGTGATCCTCCTGCCGGGAAAAACGGCGACCTTTACGGACAGCGACGGCGATCTTTACACCATCAAGCTCACCGGCCCGGGCAACATGGGCTATCTGCTCGACGACCCGGATCTCAACGGGCAGGGCGGGCTCGCGCAGCTCGTGCTCGACGGCACGACCTTCGACCAAAGCACGCTGACCATCACCGTGCTGAAGCGCGGACCAAATGGCGATGGGCGCGTGCTCGCGGGCGAAATCACCGGCACGGCGGGGGCGGGGCTGAAGTCGCTCTCGGCGCCGGGGCTCGATTTCATCGGCAACGGCATCATGTTCAGCGGCGCGCTCGGCGCGGTGACCATCGGCGATCTCGCGGACGACGGGAATATCCTTGGCGGACCGGCGGTGGGCTCCACCGTGAAATCCAGCATCCGCGCGCATGCCATCGGCGACGGCGTGCAGATCGCGCTCGGCACGGATGTCTCGCTGCTGCAGGCCTCGCGGCTCGGCGATGCGAGCATTTCCCTGCCGTCGCTCGCGAAGCTGGTGGTGACCGGCAACAAGCTTGCGGGGCTGACGCCGGACTTTGACGCGCAGCTCAATGTGACCGGGCTGCTGGGCTCGGTTTCGGCGGGAGATTTTCACAGCTCGGCGTCGATCACCGCGGGCGGCTCGCCGCTGGATCGCACGGTGCTCGCGATGCGCTCGGTGGCCGACGGCGTGTCGGTGGCCGTGGCCAGCACCGTCACTTCCCTGCGCGCGACGGCGGTGGGCGACGCGAGTTTCAGCGCGCAGCAATTTGGCACCGTCACGCTCACCGGCACGCTGGCCGGCGATTTCACAGCCATCGGCAAAATCGGGCACCTTACCGCGCGCGATCTGCTGGGCACGGGCAGCATCACCGCGGGCGGGCTGGCGACGGACAAGACGACGCTGAGCTTCGCGACGATTCACGACGGTGCATCCATCGCGGTGGACAGCACCATCACCCTGCTGCACGCGGTGAAAGTGGATCACGCCACCATCTCCGCGGCGGCGATCGGCACGCTCTCGGTCACAGGCAATGTGTCCGCGGGGCTGGCGGGAAATTTCGCCGGCACGCTGACACTGGAAGGCGGCGACAACGTGTTCAAAAACGGGCTGACCAAGGCGAACATCGCCGGGGCGGTGACGGGTGCGAGCATCACGACGGAATGCATCGGTACTTTCTCCGCGGGCAGCGTGGTGGATAGCAGCATCTTCGCCGGCTACTCCCCCGCCGACCCGCAGCACGCCATGGATGGCGGCGTCTTTTTCGAGGGCGGCACCATCAAGTCCTTCGTCGTGCGCGGCGCGCATCCGGGGCTGGAAAACTCGGTGATCGCCGCGATGAGCATCAGCAGCATCCGCGTGCTCGGCCTGGACATCGACAATGGCGGCACGGCGTTTGGTTTCATCACCGACGTCGCGCCCACGAAAGTGACGGTGAAGGGCTACAGCTACGACAAATCCGGCGTGGCGGATCAGGGGATGGGGGATTTTCACCTGCGGTTGGTGTAGCGCCGCGCGGAGAGGCGGCTTCCAGCCGCTTTGATGTGGTTTGACAGCGCTCCAAGGCGTGATGGCATCGAGCGCGCGTGGTGCGCTCTCCACTTGAGATTGTCATCCTGAGTGAGCGCAGCGAGTCGAAGGACCTCACTTCAAATACGGCGCGTCCTTCGATTCGAAAGATTCAGGGTAGAGTGAGGTCCTTCGGCTCGCTCTGCTCGCTCAGGATGACAGTTCAAAAGGCGCTGCGCGCCTTTCCCGTTCGGAGACCAAAGACTTTTCCACCCGCTTTCACTTTCGAGCGCCGAACCCAAAAGCGGCTGGAAGCCGCTTCTACGAGCTAGGCGGCGGGCAGGCGCATGGTGACTTCCAGGCCCGATGGCGCGACGTTGCGGACGGAGACGCCGCCGCCGCAGACTTCCACGCAGGTCTTCACGATGGAGAGGCCGAGGCCGGTGCCGCCGCCGCCAGGGACGCCGGGCGTGCGCACGGTGTCGACGCGGTAGAAGGGATCGAAAAGTTTCGCGAGCGATTCCTCGGGGACGCCGGGACCGTGGTCGGTCACGCTGGCGAAGACGTCGGTGCCCTCCTGCAACGCGGAGACGGTGATGGGGCCGGCGTGGCCGGCGTAGCGGATGGCGTTGCGGATGAGATTGCTGAAGGCGCGCTGGAGCAGGTCGGGCTCGGCGTGGACGGAGAGCTGGTCGTCGATCTCGATTTGCACCTGGCTGGGATCGGCGGCTTCGCGGTGAAAGGCTTTTTCGGCGATGGGCTTCAGCGGGACGTCCTGCAGCACCACTTGCTTGCCGCCGATGGTGGCGCGGGAAAATTGCAGGAGCTCGTTCACGAGGCCGGCCATGTGCGTCACTTCATCGCGGACGTCCGCGAGGTGTTCCTGATCCGCGGCGGTCTTCGCCGATTGCTCCAAAATGCCCACGGCCATTTGCAGGCGCGCGACGGGCGCGCAGAGCTCATGCGCCACGTCGCCGAGGAAACGGCGCTGGCCTTCCACATAGCCGGAGAGGCGGCCGGCCATGCGGTTGATGTCGGAGCCGAGCTCGCCGAGTTCGTCGGCGCGCTCCGTTTCCACGCGGGCGTCGAACTGGCCTTCGGCGAGTTTGCCCGCGGCGGTGCGCATGCGCGCGATGCTGCGGGTGATGCTGCGCACCAGCGGGAACCACACCAGCGCCGAGAGCAGCAGCACGCCCGCGCCCGCCCAGAGCAGCGGCGTGGCATCGAAATACAAGCCATGGCCCGTCGGCGAATCCGACATGGCGATGAGCGCCGCCGGCACGCTGGTGCCGCCGCGGCGGACGGTGACGCGCGTGAAGACCCAGTAGCGCTCGGGGTTCGAGCTTTGCACGAGCACCTTGTCGGGCAACTCCCGCGGGACGGGGCGGCGTCCGGGCGGGCCGTCGTCGGGGCCGAAGCGCGGCGGAGGCGGGCCATCATCATCGAAAGGGGGACCATCGTCGCGTGGCGGACCGTCATTGCGCGGCGGGCCGTTGCCCCGCATGGGACCATCACCGCGCAACGGACGATCGCCGCGCGGCGGCGGCGGTCCATCGCCCCGGGGCGGGCCATCCGGGCCGGGACCCCGCCCGTTGTTGTTGTTGCGCGGCGGGCGGCCTTCGCCGTTGCGCGGCGGAGGCGGCTCGGCGCGAGGCGGACGGCCCTCGCCGCGCGGCGCGGTGGCGCCGATGAGGCGGCTGTGGACTTCCGGCGGCAGCGGCGTCGGGGGGCCGGCGATGTGCTCCGCTTCATTCGTGAACAGGAAAAATTCCACGCCGTGCTCGCGGCTGTGCTGCGCCAGGATGGAGTCCCATAGCCCCAGACGATCCGGCGGGAGATCGCCCACGATGGACGAGGCGATCTGCGCCACGCGATCGCCGGCCGTGCGCGAGGCGAGCATGGAAAACGCAAATTGATCGCGCAGCAAATACCACCCGGCAAAGCCCAGCACCAAAAGGTTCAGGAAGAACCAGCCGATGATTTTGGCGAGCAGTGGCAGGCGGAGGGTCATGGGAGGAATAGGGAACACCCAACACCCAACGCCGAACATTCAACATCCAAGGTGCAAGCGACGGGCGGGGGCTCGTAGACGCGCCTTCCAGGCGCGTGGCAACGTTGCAAAAGCGGCTGGAAGCCGCTTCTACGAGCGCGCCGACCCTCGCTTGCGCCTTGGGTGTTCGGTGTTCTGCGTTGGACGTTGGACGTTTTCATCATGGGGCTTCCGGCTCCGTCAGCAGATAACCCGCCGCCCGCACGGTGCGGATGAAGCGCGGGCTCTTCGCATCGTCGCCGAGTTTGCGGCGGAGCGCGGAAATGTGGACGTCGATGGAGCGATCAAAGACGTCGTAGTTGCGGTCGCGGATGTCTTCGATGAGCGCCTCGCGCGTTTTCACACGGCCCTTGGCGCGGACGAGGGCGTGCAGCAGATCGTATTCGACGGGCGTGAGCGCCAGCGGCTGATCGCCGAGCGCGGCGGTGCGCGTGTTTGGGTTCACGCGCAGTGGGCCGACGACGAGCTCGGGCACGGGCGCATCGGGATTGGGCGCGGCGGCGGCGGCGCGCACGCTGCGGCGCGTGACGGCGCGGAGGCGCGCGAGGAGTTCGCGGGTACTGAAGGTTTTCGGCAAATAATCGTCGGCACCGATCTCGAGGCCCACGATGCGATCGGCCTCGTCGCCGCGGCCGGTGAGCATGAGCACGGGCACCTCGCTCGTTTTGCGGATGGCTTTCAGCACTTCAAAGCCGTCCATGCCGGGCAGCATCACATCGAGAATGATCGCGTGCCATGGCCCGGCGCCCGCTTTTTCCACGCCCTCGGGCCCGGTGTGCACGGAAGTGACGTCGTAGCCGAGCGGGCCGAGGTAGCCGGCGATGAGGCGGCAGAGTTTGCGGTCGTCGTCGATGACGAGGAGGCGCGCGGCGCTGGCGTTGGCGGGGTCGGAAGACATGGCCGATGGTAGAATAACCGGGAAACGGGAGGCGAGGCTTCAGGTTTTACACGGGCTTAACACTTTTCCTGCACGTGGGACATACCCGCTCTACGAATCCGCTGTAGATTGGTGCCATGAAAATTACCCGTTTCCTTCTCGCCGCCGCGCTCCTGGCCGGCAGCCGCACCGCCGCCTTCGCGGGCGACGAGGATCTCGCCGCGATGCAGCAAAAGCTGGAGGCGCTGAAGCAGCAGCTCCAGGAGTTGCAAAACGCGCAGAAACAGTTGCAGGGCGCGCAGGGGGAGCAGGCCGCCGAGCCGGTGGATCGCACCAAGCCCACGACCCTCAACCCGGCCAGCAACCCGAAAGTTTTCCAACCCCGCATGAGCACGCTGCGCGGACGGGGCCTTCAGCCGGCAGGCGGTTTGCAAACCGGCGGCCTGCAGCCCGCGGGCGGCGTGCAGCCCTCTGCCGCGGAGAGCGGCGCCGGGCCAGTGGAGACGCGGCCGATGAGCGCGGATTTGTGGCGGCAGCTTTTCCCGGGGAAGAAGTAGGCGGGGCGGTTCGGCCTTGCGACATGGGCAAAAGGAGAATATTCCTTTGCTGTGAGCACGCTCGCTGAAATCGAAGCCGCGATCCCGACTCTCTCCACCGAAGAATTGGCGGAGTTGGAGAAGGTCGTCCGTGAGCAGCGCGGCAAACGTTCCAGCGAACCGAGGGTGGCTTCCAGAAATCTCTGGAGCGGCGCCAGGGAACGGCTGCTGAGGATTTGGGGCGACCGGGTGCTCAGCGAGCAGGAAGTCGCTGCCCTGCGCGACGATGAGGACGGCGAGTGAGAGCGTTTCCGGATACCAGCTTCCTGTGCGCCCTCTATCGACAGCAGCACAACTCCGAACGCGCGCTGGCTTTTATGGAAGGGCGCAGCGAGCCGCTGCCGATTTCGCCGCTGCTCCGGTTTGAGTTTCTCCACGGCATCCGGCGGGAAGTTTTTCGCCATGCCAACGATCGTGGCTCTGGACTGTCACTGAGCGTCGCCAGTGGCGTCATTGCCGCTTTCGAAGAGGATTTCCAACTGGGCCGCTTGGTCGCGGTGACGATGGATCTGCCCACGGTGGTCAAACGTGCTGAAACTCTCAGCGAAGGGCACGCGACGGCACGCGGACATCGGGCTTTTGACACGCTGCACGTTGCCACGGCGCTCACCCTGGGATTTGCAGAAATGCTCACCTTCGACGCGCAGCAACGAACGCTAGCCGAGGCGGAGGGGCTCGCGCTCCCGGTGTGAGGCTTTCGAACCGAGGCCCGCGAGGCTAGACTTTACCCGCCCTTAACACTTTTCCCCTTTCCCCCACATACGCGCTTAATGGCGCGGGGGTTTGGTGGCGGGATGAAGATGCTTCTTACCCTCCTGGCCATCGGAGCCGCCTCGGCGTGGGCGGATCCGCAGCTCGATTCGTGGTTCACCACCACCTCCGGAAAATACGCGCGCATTTACACGACCACGGCGGCGGAGAGCGCGGGGAACGCGGCGACGACGTGGAGCCGCGGGAGCGGGACGCAGACGCTGCCGACGTACTCGGGCGTGAACCAGGTCAGCTTTTCGGCAAATTATGTGTATATTCGCACCACGGGGCTGGCGTCGCACGTGATGGGGCCGTGGTATCTGGATGCTGCCAAATCGACGAACTTTCCGAATTTTCCGTCGAACACCGCGAAGATTTTCCGGATCCCGCGCACCCCGGTGATTCCCACCACGACGAGGACCAATACCGGCGGCGGGGCGACCGGGTATTTTGTGAATGGCGTGGCGCTGTTCGACATGCGCGACACGTATTCGTATTCGAACTCGAATGGCACGGATGCTTCGCCGGTGGCGGGGATCGGGCTTGGTGACGGCATTTGGAATCGCGAGGCCTATGCGAATGAAGCGGTGACGTTCGATGCGGCGCTCGCGCACCAGGCGGGCAACCAGTACCACTATCATGCGCAGGCCATCGCGCTGCGCGCCCAGCTCGGCGATCACATGGACTACAACGCCACGACGAATCGCTACAGCGAGAGCACGGGCGCAGTGACGAAGCACTCGCCCATTCTCGCGTGGGCGGCGGACGGGCTGCCGGTGTATGGGCCGTACGGCTACTCGTCGCCGATGAATGCGGGCAGCGGGCTGCGGCGGATGGTGAGCGGATTCATCAAGCGCGACGGCACGAGCGGCTCGACCAATTTGAACACCGCCGGGCGCCACACATTGCCGGCCTGGGCCCAGCGCGTGCAGAATCGTTTCACCGCGCTCACGGCCACGCAGTACGGGCCGAATGTCAGCGCGACGTATGCCATCGGGCATTATCTCGAGGACTACGATTACCTCGGCGATCTCGGCCAGACGCAGGGCCCGCCGGGCACGGGCACATTTGATCTCAATGAATGGAATGCGCGCTATTGCGTGACGCCGGAATTCCCCGGGGGCCAGTGGGTCTACTTCACGACGATCAACGCAGACGGCTCGCCGGCGTATCCGTTCAACATGGGCCGGCAGTATTACGGCACGCCGTCGGGCGGCGAGGTGGCGAGTATTTCGGAAACGGTGAGCCAGTATTTCAGCGGCGGGGCCAACGTGCCGCTGGCCGTCACCACGCTCGCGCGCAACAGCGGCACGGGCGTGGTGACCGGCACCTGGAGCAGCGTGGACGGCGGCACGTATAAAGTGGAGGCGACGACGAATCTCACGAGCTGGTCGGACTTGCAGACGAACGTGACGAGCGGCGGCATCGCGACGACTTTCACCGACAACGCCGCCGCGGGCGTAACGGCGAAATTTTACCGCATCTCGCGCACGGCGCTGGCGGCGTACGATAGCAATGGCTACGGCCTCACGGGTGGCGGCGGCGGCGGCGGCACCAATTCGGTCGCGCCCGGGGGCAGCGCGGCGGCGGGCAGCACGGTGACGGTGACCATCACGCTGCCGACCACGCCGCCGCTGCCGCCGGCGGATCGCATCCCCACGAGCATCACGCTGGGCGGGACCATCGCGGGGACGAGCATCACGCGGCCCGATCAGGCCACGGCGACGGCAACGTTTACCATCCCCGCCGGCACCAGCGCGGGGGCGAAGGACCTCGTGATCGTGTTCAATCCGGCGCCGACTTATACGATGACGGGGGCTTTGACGGTCACGCCGTGAAATTTTTTGGGGGGCGCCCGAGCGGACGCCAGTTCTTGGAGTGCGCCTTTTGAACGTCTGCGGCGGCGTCCATTACCCGCCATTATGAAGCGCCTCTGTCGGCAGAAGCGGGATTTACCATCCCTTAACAATTCTCCGCTTCCACGCACACACGGGCTTAAAGGGCGTGCGGTCTATTCCCCGGCAACAAGAAAGCCCAAATCATGAATACGTCCCGCAATACCGAATCGCAAATCGCCTCGCCGGCCACGGGCACCCGTGTGCGGCTCGGGCATGTCGTGCGCTGGCACGCCGAGCCCGTGAGCCCGGAGATCCTCCGCGAAACACGCGAGGCCACCGAGGCTGCCGACCCCCGCGCCAACACCGCTTCCGCCCGTCCGCTTTGAAGGACAGTGGCCCCCAAGAATCGGCCCGGTCTGCTGGGCGAATCGACCCAGGTGCCGCCCTAGCGGGCGCGCCAGGGGTCGAGGGCCAGGCGGAAACCGGAACCGGTGAGTTTGCAAAGGCAAGGGCGTCGTGTCGCAGAGTCCCCACTCTTCGAGCCACGCCTCCAGCGCGGCACATCGCCGGCGCGGCGCCCCTGCCTTTGCCAACACGCCTCCCGGGCCTCTCACGCCTTCCGGGCCTCGGGTCCCTGCGCGGCATGCTCCCCGCCGTGGAAACGGATTGGATCCTGCGGCTGCTTTGCCTGCTGGCTTTGCTGCTGGTGCTTTCGCATGCGGCCTCGGGTGCGACGCTGACGGTGGAGATCGCGCACACGGTCGCGGGCGAGCCGTTGCGCCTGGAGCAGCGACAGAAGATGGAAGGCGGCGGCGAGATGGCGGTCACGCGGCTGGATTACCTCATCACGGAATTCGCGCTGCTCACGCCGGATGGCCGCGCGCTGCGGGCGGATGGGCAGGCCGCCTTTCTCAGCGCCGGGCAGGGCCGCACGAGTTTTGCGGTGCCGAAGGTGCCGCCGGGAAAATATGCGGGCGTGGCGTTTCGCATCGGCGTGCCGGCGGCGCAGGCCGCGGCGGACCCGGCGAGCTGGCCGGCGGGGCATCCGCTGAATCCGGCGGTGAATGGCCTGCACTGGGGATGGCAGGGCGGCTATGTGCATCTCGCGCTGGAGGGGCGGATGGATGGCGCGAGCTTCAGCTACCATCTCGCGCGCGCGGAAAATTTGATGACGGTGCGGGTGGAGGAGCCGTTCGCGATCGCCGGCGATCTCACGATGACGTTGCGGTTTGAAATTTCGCGCGTGCTGCAAGGGGTGAAGCCTCTCGGCGATGCGGAGGAGCTCGGGGCGGGAGAAAGAGTGGCACGGGTTTTTAACCCGTGGGAAAGGCTCACGCTCACGGGCCACGGGTTGAAAACCCGTTCCACTTTCTTTGCCGCCTCGACGCATTCCGCACCCGGAGACGTGGTCGCGGCGCGGTTGCGTGGGCATGTTTCGGGGGCTTGGAGCTTTGCGGGGTTGCGCGTGGGCGGGGGCGGGTTTGAAAGCGGCAGAGATGCCGCTTCTACGGGGATGCCGCCGGGGACCACGGCCTATGCGTTTCATGTGCCGAATGGGTTTCCGGCGCCGGAGCTCCCGGCGGATAATCCGCTGACGGTCGAGGGGGTGGCGCTGGGCGAGCGGTTGTTTCACGAGACGCGGCTTTCGCTGCTGGGCAATCAAAGCTGCGTGAATTGCCATCGGCCGGCGCACGGTTTTTCCGATCCGCGCCGGGTGAGTCTCGGGACGGCGGGGGAAGTGGGGACGCGCAATGCGCCGGCGCTGCTGAATCTCGCGTGGCATCGCCGCTTCGCGTGGGACGGACGGCGGGAGCGATTGCGGGATGCGGCGATCGCGCCGATCCCCGACCAGCGCGAGATGGCGCTGCCGCTGGAGCAGGCGGTGGCGCGACTGGCGGAAGATGCGGGGTATCGCGAGGAGTTCGCGCGCGCGTTTGGCGGGACGCCGGAGGGCGCGGTGACGAGTGAGCGGATCGGGCTGGCGCTCGAGCAATTCCTGCTCACGCGCACGGGGGCGTCGTCGAAGTTTGATCGCGTGCTGCGGGGCGAGGCGCAACTCTCGGACGAGGAGGCGCAGGGCTTCGCGCTGTTTCACACGGAGTATGATCCGGCGCATGGCCGGCGCGGGGCGGATTGCTTTCACTGCCACGGCGGGTTCGATTTCAGTGACCACGCCTTTCACGACACGGGGCTCGGCGGTAGCGATCCCGGACGCCTGAACGCCACCGGGCGCGAGGAAGATCGCGGGAAATTCAAGACGCCCACGCTGCGGAATCTGGCGCACACGGCGCCGTATTTTCACGATGGGCGCGCGGGGACGATCGAGGAAGCCGTGGCGCATTATGACCACGAGGTGCTCCGCACGGCGAATCTCGATCCGAATCTCGCAAAGCGCGGGAAGCTGGAGCTGAGCGGCGCGGAGCAGAAGGCGCTGGTGGCGTTTTTGCGGACGCTGACGGAGGAGTAGCAATGTGTCTCCCATACTTTGCATCCACAATAAGACTCGCGTGCCGATGAGGTCCGGAGGGCCGATAAGAAATTAGCGGGTGGCGCCAGCCACCGGTAGCTGAGTTAGAGAGACCAAAGCCCCGGCAGGGGCGGCAGAAGGAATCTCGCCCCTGCCGGGGCTTTGGATCTTCTTATTCTGCCTACCGGTGGCTTTCGCCACCGGCTAATCTCGATTCGAGCCTCCGGCTCTCACCGCCACTTTTTTTCATTTTTCCCGAGCAGCTAAATGGCGATTGTGCGCTAGATTTACTAAGTAGCATGCCGTCCATTCCGACGATTCCGATTCTGCGCACCGATGACGGGGGCAGTGTCCAATTGGGGCGGCTGCTGGGCAGCGGGGGCGAGGCGCGCATTCATGAGATTTTCGGGCGCCCGGACTTTGTGGCGAAGGTGTATCACGAGGACGATCCGGTGCGGCGCGCGGCGCTGCTGCGGGAGAAGGAGGCGAAGATCGCGGCGATGCTGGTGCGGCCGCCGGAGATTTCCGGGAAGAACAGCGCCATCGCGTGGCCGGCGTCGGCGCTGCGGCGCAATGGGCAGTTCCTCGGCTTTCTGATGCCGCGCGCGCAGGGGAACATTTTGTTCCGCTATCACAATCCGAAGGAGCGGCGGAAACACAGTCCGAACTTCGATTGGTTTTACCTGCATCGCACGGCGCACAATCTCTCGGCGATCGTGGATGCCATCCACCGCGCGGATCACGTGATCGCGGACATGAACGACCAGAATTTTCTGGTGCAGGATTCCGCGCTGGTGTCGGCGGTGGATACGGATTCGTTCCAGATCAAGGATCTCGAAAACCGCTGGCATCTGTGCAGCGTGGGGCGTCCGGAATTCACGCCGCCGGAGCTGCAGGGGAAATCGTTTGCCACGCAGGCGCGCGGGCCGGAGCAGGATCGCTTCGGGCTGGCGGTGATGATTTTTCAGCTGCTCATGGAAGGGTCGCATCCGTTTCGCGCGCGGCTCTCGCTGCCGCACTCGGTGCCGGAGGCGCAGCTCTACTGCATCCAGCACGGGCATTTCCCGTACTGCCCGGGGCCGGGGAATCCGGCGTCGCCGCCGCCGAGCGGGCTCGATTTCAACATCCTCACCCCGCTGCTGCAGAATCTTTTCCGGCGCTGCTTTGTGGAAGGCCACGCCCAGCCCGCGCGGCGGCCCACGGCGGCGGAATGGCGCGACGGCCTGCGGCAGGCGGAGACGGAGCTCGTCACGTGCGCGCAGGGGCACCGGCATCGCGTGGGGCTGTCCGCGTGCCCGTGGTGCGCGCGCTCGAAGCGCATCGAGGAACTGCGCCGTCTCGTCCCGCCGCGTCCCTCGCAACGTCCGCGGGTGCTGCCCACCATCCTGCGGCCCGGCTCGGTGCGCACGACGGTCAGCGCGCGCCCGCGCGTGGTCCCCTTCCCCAGCCGCCCGCGCCGCGCCTACACCACGTCGCCGCCGTCCTCCGGCATGCCGGGATGGACGTCGGCCGTCGTGTGGCTGTTGATCATGATGATCATGAACCTCGGGCGCTGCTCCTCGGACTACAAGCCCTCGTCGACGTACGCGCATAACAGCAAGCTTCCGCCGATCGATTTTCCGAACTACGACCCGCCGCGAGTCCGGACGCCCACCTTCCCCACTCCGCCGCCGGATCTGGTCTATCAGCAGGTCCTGTCCGTCGCGCGGACGCTGCGGCATCGCACCTCGGTCGCGGAGGCCGAGTTTCGCCCGGATAGCAAAGGCGCGCTGACGGTGGATGCGGGCGGGCACGCGTTTGTGTGGAATTTTTTCAGCTCCGCGGAGTCATACGAGCTGCCGGCGGAAGGCGTGACCGCGGCGCACTTCAGCCCGGATGGAAATTTGGTCGTGACCGTGAGCACGGATCATACGGCGCAGATCTGGAACCTCGCCACGGGCTATCGCCTGGGCCCGCCGCTGCGGCATCGCCTGGCCGTGGTCTCGGCGGATTTCAGCCCCGGCGGGCGGCGCCTGGTGACGGCGAGCGAGGACGGCACCGCGCAGGTGTGGGACGTGGGCACGGGGCTGCCCATCGGCGAACCGATGGAGCACCATGGCCCGGTGCGCATGGCGGTGTTTTCGCCGAGCGGACAATTCATCGCCACGGCGAGCGACGACTACACCGCGCGGCTGTGGGATGCGGAGACGGGCCGGCTGCTGTGGACGATGAAGCAGCATCGCAACAAGGTGCACACGGTGGCCTTTCACCCGTATCTCCGGCGGCTCGTCACCGCGAGCGCGGACTGCTCGGCCATCGTGTGGGACTACGAGCAGCGCTCGGCGTTGCGCAAATTCGAGCACCAGGACGACGTGCGCAGCGCGGCCTTCAGCCCCGACGGCGAGCAGGTGGTGACGGCGAGCATCGATGCCACGGCGCGCGTGTGGACCGTGGAGGGCCGCGGCCAATCGCCCACGATCACCCAGGGCTCCGGCGTGACGTCGGCGGTGTTCAGCCCGCGCGCGGACTGGATCGCCACCACGAGCTCCAACGGAACTTCCGGCGTATGGGACGCCAGTAACGGCTCGCGCGTGAACCGCCTCGCCCACGGATCCCGCGTGACGTCCGTGGCGTTCAGCAAGGATGGGAACTGGGTGATGTCCGCGGGGGAATCGACGGCGGTGAATATCTGGGATCTCAAGGGGGCTTATAATTATCGGATAATGAAGTCGGGGAAGTAGCAGGAGTGGATCCTCTCGGTCCTTGGATTTAATGCGAGCGCCCTGCCTCTGCCTCTGCCGCTCACTCTCACTCCCTCTCGCCCTACGGAGTGAGAGTGAGCGGCAGAGGCAGAGGCAGGCAGCGTCCCGCTTTATTCAACGTCTCCCTAAGGGATACGCAAACTTGGCAAACTGGTGCCCTCGCGTACACTGCGGGCATGGCAACGTATATTTACGAAACCACGGATTCGAAGAAGCCGGTGCGCCGTTTTGAAATTCAGCAGAGCATGAAGGAGGATGCGCTCACGCATCATCCGGAAACGGGCGAGCCCATCCGGCGGGTGATCACGGGCGGCTTTGGCTTTGCGGCCACCGGCAATGCACCGCGCCATGCGGATATGCAGCGCGCCATGGGCGGCGGCGGCGGGCATTCGTGCGGGAGTGGGTGCGGGTGTGCGTAGAAGCAGCGGCAAGGTGGCTCACGTGGCCCTCCGCGTGATTTGAAAAACCAAGCGCGGAGCGCCAGGCATCAACCTCTATGTTCTCTGCGTCATCAGTGAAATCCGTGGTCTTGTTACCGCAGATGCCACAGATGACGCAGATAACACAGATGGGTGAAGGGATTGGTGTCACCGCCGGTCTCAAGGCTTCTCCGCGCTCTCCGCGTCTTCCGCGAGCTCCGCGGTGATATGGCCGCGGAACTCGCGGAGAGCGCGGAAGGCGCGGAGAGATTTGGGCGCGGCGCGCTTGGCTTCAAATTCACGCGGAGGGCCGCGTGAGCCACATTTCAAGGAAGCGGCTGGAAGCCGCTTCTACGGTGGCGAAATTTGCAAAACCGCGCTAGCTTCGCGCCCGTATGCCTGGCCCGAAGAATTTCGTTGTCCCGAGTTTGCTGCTCATTGGGGGGATTGCGATTGGCGTGGCGGTGATGACTTTTTTCCAACGGACGCCGGCGGCGCCGGCATCGGGGAATGCGGGAAATGCGGCGAAGGAAAATGGCAAGGCGCCGGAGCCGACGCCGCTGCCGCTGGATGCGGGCGCATCGGCGGAGGCGCGGGCGGCGATGAGTGTGCTGAGCGAGGCCATTCACACGGTGGACCGCAATCAGCGGCTGGAGGCGCTGCGGCATCTCGCGGAACAGCTTTTTGCGAAAGACATCAAACTTGCGCTGGAAGTGGGCGCGAAGATTCCGGATGCGGATGACCGCATGGAATACATGCGCGCGCTGTTTGCCGCGTGGGGCGCGAAGGATCCGAAGGCGGCGGCGGAGTATGCGCGCGCGAATTTCAAACCCGGGCTGCTGCTGAGCGAAGCGCTCAGCGCGGTGGTGGAAAAATGGGCGGCGCAGGATCCGAAGGCGGCCTACGAATGGGTGGGCGCGAATACCTCGGGCCCGCTGAAGGAGGAGGCGCTGAACACGCTGGTGAAAGGCTGGACGCGCAATGATCCCGCGGGCGCGGCGCAATGGTTTGTGAGCACGGGCTCGACGTCGCAGGGGCTGCTCAATGCGCTGGTGTCCACGTGGGCGGACCTCGATGCCAAGGCCGCGGCGGCGTGGGTGGAGTCGCTGACGAACACGGAAAACAAACTCCTCGGGCGCGTGGTGCTGGCGGGCGAATGGGTGAAGCAGGATCCCGCGGCGGCGACGGCATATTTTACGCCGATGCTGAAGGACAAGACGACGCTCGATATCGGCACCGCGCTGATGAATGCGTGGGCCGCCGACAACCCCGAGGCCGCCGCGGGCTGGGTGGACACGCTGGAGTCGGGTCCCGTGCGCAATGAAATGGCCGGCCAGCTGGCGACGATTTGGGCGGCGAGCGATATCGAAGCAGCGACGAAGTGGAGCGACAAGCTGGAGGACCCGGAGATGAAGACGCAGGTGATCGATCATCTCGGCACCACGTGGGGCGCGATCGAGCCGGTGAAGGCGCTCGACTGGCTGCACACGCTGCCCGCGAGCGAGTCGCGCACCGAGGCCACGCGCGGGGCGTTCAATTCGTGGGCGGCCACGGATCCGCCGGGGCTGTCAGCGTGGATCGGCAAAGCGCCGCCGGGGCCGGAGACGGACATCGCGCGGGCGAATCTGGGCTCGGTGCAGCTCGATCAAAATCCCGCCGATGCGCTGCAAACGGTGCTGGGGATCAATGACCCGGCGATGCGCCAGGACGAGGTGGCCAAATATTTCCGCCACTGGCGCAAGACCGATGATGCCGCCGCGCAACGCTGGCTGCGCGGGGAGTGGAATTCCTTCGCGCCGGAGATGCAGACGCGGCTGACGAAGGAGCAGCAGCGGCGGGTGGTGCCGAAATGAGGCGTGTGACGGGTGACGAGTGGCGTGGCTTCCCGCGCATCGGCGCGCGCTCATAGGCCCTATAGGCCGCATAGGCCCTATCCAAATGTGATTTTGGCGGGACGCCACGTCACCCGCCACGCGCCACTCGTCACACTTTCGGATGCTCCGTCGCTGGCACGCGCTCGACGGCGGCTTTCGCGGTTTTGGCCACGATCTTCAGCACGAGCAGGGCGGCGAGGGCGCCGACGCCGAGGAAGACGTATTCCAGCGGGTGCCGGTGGCGGCCGTTGACGAGCGCGGAGAGCTCGCCGTTGAAGGTGGAGCCCATCCAGACGAAGAAGGTGTTGGCCGGGATGATGGCCACGCAGCTGGCGAGCAGGTACGGAAGGTAGCCGATGGGCGTGAGGCCGTAGCAATAGTTGGCAAGGCCGAAGGGGATCGGGACGAGGCGCATGAGCGCGACCATGCGCCAGCCTTCGCGCGCGATGGCGAGGTCGATCATTTGGAAGGCTTTGTTGTTTGCCAATTTTCCGCGGACGAAGTCGCGCGCGAACCAGCGGACGAGGAAGAAATTCAGCGAAGCGCCGAGGGCGCAGGCAAACATGAGCACGCCGAACCCTTTCCAAAAGCCGAAGAACAGCCCGGTGGCCATGCCGAGCGGCGAAACGGGAAACATGAAAATCTGCACCGCCACGAAGATGCCCGTGAACGCAAAGACCCCGGCCAGCGGGTGGAGTTCCAGCCAGGAGTGGAGCGTTTCGAGAAAATGGATGAACTGTGCGAGCATGAGCGCGCGGAGAATGGGGAGGATGGGCTTTCCGTAAACCGAAAAACGCACGGAGCTTCATGAATTTTCGATGGGGCGGACGGGCGGCCGCTTGGAGTGCGGTGGCAGAGCGCAGCGGCGACACCGCCTTTTGCACCGAACGATGCATGTGAAGGTGGCCATCTCCGAGATCGCCAGGATTTTTACATGCGCCGCCGGATTGTCCGCGTCCAAAGGCGGTGTCGCCGCTGCGCTCTGCCACCGCACTCCAAGTAACGCCCGGCTTTTTTTTGCGTCTCCCTAAAGGACCCAGGGGACGGCGCGGGGCGGTACTAAACTTTTAGTTGACGGCATACTAAGATCTTAGTATCACCCTCCTCATGCCACGCCAGGAACCGCCGCTGCCTCGCCCCACGGATGCTGAACTTGCCATCCTCCGCGTGCTGTGGGGGCGCGGGCCGTGCACGGTGCGCGAGGTGCTCGACGGCATCAATGCGCTGCGCGCGGAGCCGCTGGCCTACACGACGGTGCTGCGCTTTTTGCAAATCATGACGGAGAAGCGGCTCGTGCGGCGCGAGGACGGCGAGCGCGGGCACATTTACCGGCCCAGCGCGCCGGCCGACCGCACGAAGAAGCAGCTCGTGGGGGATCTGATGGAGCGGGCCTTTGGCGGGTCGGCCCACGAAATGGTGCTGCAGGCACTCGGCTCGGGGAAAGTCACGGCGGCGGAGGTGAAGGAAATTCGCAAGCTGCTCGATCAATTGGATCAGCCATGAATGCTTTTCGGGCCATAAGGACTGCGGCGGGATGCGCCGTGGAGTGCGGCAGCTCGCTGCCGCTGTGGAGGAGCGCAGCTTGCCGCGCGTGGTGGGAGCGGCTTTCGAACTACGGACGGTTCTCCCCTCCGCGGTGCAGCGAGCTGCACCCACCCACAGCGGCAGCAGCGAGCTGCCGCAGTCCACGGCGTCTCCCGCCGCTTTGCTGAATTTCTCGCGTTCATCTCATCTGTTCCAACGACCACCATGAATACCCTCCGCGAAATCTTCCCTGCGCTCGCCGAACGCCTCGGCTGGGCGGTGCTTCACTCCCTTTGGCAAGGCGCGCTGGCGGCGGCGCTGCTGGCGCTCGCACTGGCGGCGATGCGACGGCATTCCGCGGCGGCGCGGCATGCGGCTTGTCTGATGGCGCTGCTTGGCTGGTTTGCCGCGGCGCTGGTCACGGCGGCGCGCGTGGAGGTGTCGGCGACACGCGTCGCGCCATCGGCTCCCGTGCTGGAAAAGATCACGCCGGCCGTGGCGACCGATCCGCAGCCTGGGCTTTTGACGGAGCCGGCGGCGGCGCCGGCAGGCACCGCGGCGACGTCCCGGCTGGCGGATGCGCCCGCACCGCGCCCGGCCTCCGTAGAGAGAACAGCGGTCGCGGCGGACCCGGCGTCCGTTCCGGCATGGTCGGAGCGGCTGCGGGTGCTCACTCCCTGGGCGGCGGCGTTGTGGCTGGCGGGCGTGGCGCTGCTTTCGCTCCGTCAGGCGCATGGGTGGTGGTGCATCCGGCAGTGGCGCCGCGCGGGTGTGGTGGTGGATGCGGAAACCGGCGGCGCATTTGCGCGGCTCGCGCGGGAATTTGGCGTGCACGGAAAAACGTGGCTGCGCAGCTCCGGCGAAGTGCTCGGGCCCATGCTCACGGGGGTGGTGCGCCCGATCATTCTTTTCCCGGCGCGGATGCTGAGCGGGCTGTCGGCGCGAGAGATCGAGGCCATTCTCGCGCATGAGCTGGCGCATCTCGCGCGGCGCGACACGTGGTGGAACCTGCTGCAAGTCGCGCTGGAGATCGTATTCTTCTATCACCCGGCGGCGTGGTGGATGGGCCGCCGCGCGCGCCTCGAGCGCGAACATGCCGCGGACGATCTCGCGCTGCAGCACTGCCCGGACCGCCGGCAGTACGCGGGCGCACTGGCCCGGGTGGCGGAGCTGCAACTCGCGCCGGACCTGGCACTGGCGGCGACGGGCGGCGATCTGCTGGCGCGCATCCGGCGCATCGTGCGCCCGCCGATGCGCGAGACTTCCGCCGGGGCGTGGGCGCTGCCCGCGCTGCTGGGCGCGCTGTTGCTCGCGGCGATCTGCCTGCTGCCCGCGCAGGCGGAGCCGGCGCCCGAGACCAACACCACTGCGGCGAAAGTGCTGCAGCCCGGCGAGCCTTTGCAGGCGGCCATCGACGCCGCGGCGCCGGGCAGTGTGCTAAAACTCGCGGCCGGCGAATGGAAAGAGCACGTCACCATTTCCAAGCCGCTCACGCTGGAAGGCGCGGGCTGGGATAAAACCATCGTGCGTGTGGAAAAGCCGCTCCGCGAACCGGTGCAAAAAGCCGCGCAGGAAATCGAGCCCGCGCTGCGCACCGCCACCGGCGCGGAGCGGGAGAAGCTGCTCCTCCGCTGGCGCAAGGAAGTGTCCGTCCCGGCGCTTTTCATCTCCGCGCCGGTCATCCTGCGCGGGCTGCGCGTGCAGGGCTTCACGCCGCACGGATACAACGGAACCATTGAGAGCGACACGCTCGTCACCGTCCACCGCACCAGGGTGGTGATGGAAGATTGCGCCGTCGTCGGCCCGTATGAAAACGGCATTGCCATCAGCGAAAATTCCGCCGTGGAAATCCGCCGCACGCTCGTCGCCGCGCTGTGGGGCACAGGCATTACGGTCAATGGCAGCAACGGCGCCGAAGGCGAAAAACCCGGCACGCTCAAGCTCACCGAAAGCGACGTGCGCAACTGCAATCACCGCTGTGTCACGCTCGGGCCCGGCTGCGACAATAGCGTCATCGAGCACAACCGCATCTCCGGCTCAGCGTGGCACGGCATCCGGTACGACAACGCCTCGCCCACCATCACCGGCAACATCATCTTCGGCAACGCGCGCAGCGGCATCTACGCCTCGGGCCGCACGGCCGCGAAGGTGCGCGGAAATCTTTTCTGGCGGAATGAAATGGACGGCATGTCGTGCTGGTTCGACAACGCGGACACCATCGAGGGCAACACGTTCGCGGGCAATCTGCGCGAAGGCCTGGCCGTGCTGCGCAACTCGCGGCCCACGGTGAAGGGCAACATTTTCGTGGGCAATCCCACGGCGCTGGTGCTCGAGGCCGCGGCCAAGCCCACGGTGATCGGCTCGCTGTTTTGGGACAATAATATCGCGGTGCAGCAGGGCACCGAGCAAAAGCCGGCTCCCGAAGGCACCGTGAACGCCGATCCGAAATTCCGCGATGCGGCGAAAGGCGATTTCACGCTCGCCCCCGATTCGCCCGCGCGCACGAGCCAGACCGGCGCCGCCGAGCCGCTGCCCGCGGAGAGCCGCTGGTCAATTTTGCCCGAGGAGCAATCGATCATCCCGAAAACAGACACGCGCGATTTCAAAGCCTGGACCGCGCCGGGGGTGGCGATTGCCCCGGCGGCGCCCACGGCACCGGAAGCGGCTGTAACGCCAGCCGCCCCCACCGCACCCAAAACCGCGAACGCTCCGGCGGCGCCGAGCGCCGACCCCGCGAAACCCGCGGCCCCGGCCATCGACCGGCTGGCCGCCTACAAAGCCGCCAAGCCGTGGGTGGAGGAGGCCTTTCAGCTCGACGACAAAGCGAAGCGCGAGCAGGCCATCGAGAAAGTGCGCGCGGCCATCAGCAACCCGGACCCCGCGAAGGCTTATGTGGGGCTGAGCGCGCTCGAGCAGTTGGGGCCGGTCGAATTCGACAAGGCCTCGTTCCGCGTGCCGGTGCGCGCGCTGCTCAAAGCGCCGGATGGCTGGGCGCGCGCAGGCGCGGCGCAGGTACTGACCATGACGAACCCCGAGCCCCAGGACATCAGCTATGTGCTGGCGATGGCCGACGACCCAACGCCGGAAGTGCGCGACGTGCTGACGGGCGTGATCGTGGGCATGCTGAAATACGACCTCACCGGCAAGGAAGCGACGACGGCGATTTTGAAATTAATGGACAACCTGCCGCGGGATTCGCGCTCCGTCGCGCATGCGCTCTGGGGCTCAAAATTTTCACCGGAGATCGAGGCGCGCGTGCTGAAGTTCTGCGAGGAGATGGATCACGCGAGCAACGGTGACGTGGGCTACAACTTCTTCTACGGCTCGCTGTCCACACAGGCCAACAAGAGCGAAGCCTCATGCAAAATGCTCATCAAAATCCTCGCCAACCCGGACACGACCAACATCTCCGGCCGCGCCGCGTGGGGCCTGCAGCAGGGCGTGGCGCGCGAGCAATACGGGCTGGTGGCGGATGCGATGGTACGCGTGCTCGAGGCGCGCAGCGACGGCTACCTCCGCAAGAACGCGTTGCGCTGCCTGAGCCAATACGGCGGCGCCGGGCAGGTGGAAGGCGTGAAGGCGCTACTGGCCAAACCGGGGGTGGATGGGGAGTTTCGGAAGAGTTTGGAGGAGACGCTGGCGATGATTCAGCGGCAGGCGGGGAGATAAACGGTCAACGTCCAATGGCGCAAGCGAAGCGCCGGGGCGGTCCTGGGAGCGCCGCCGTTCCGGCGGCTTCCAAAAACCAATCGCGAAGCGACCATCTTGCCTTCGCATACATCCTCTCTTGCCGTTTAAAGGATTTCGTCCATTCGCAGCCGCGCACTGCCCCAAGGCCAATCCCGCGCCGTCTTCACCAATTTCGCCTTCACCGGGTTCTCCTCGATATATCGCATCACCGACGCCAGATGCTCTCCGTCCCGAATATAGCGATCATAGTATTCGCGCTGCCAAAAGGGGCCCGTCCTGCCCAGCAGCGCGTTCGCTTTTCGTCCGGTAAAACTCTTCAAGCCGTGAATCATGTGCGACACGGTCCGGCCTTCTCTTAGCTCCACCACAAAATGCACGTGGTTTGGCATCACGCACCAGCAGATCAAACGATATCGCGTGCCATCAAAGTGGAGCAAAGAACTTTCTACGAGAGAAGCGATGGAGGGCTGTCGGAGCCGGCAACTGCCGTGTCCAGCATCCAGGTAAGTTTCCATCCGCTTGCGGCGTTCCATGTCCCGAAGAGTGGGCGGCGTGGCTTCAAGTTCCTCCTCCCAGCGTTGTAGTAGCGGTGCTGGCATGGAATCACCGAGACGAATGGTGACCGATTGGACGACGCCGGTGCGGTCGAAATGCGGGAGATAACCGCGTGAGTGCCAGCGATCGGAGTGCATGGCGGACACGTCGGGGCATTCGGAGGGATCGGGCATTCCGCGGGGATAGCGGAAATGATGGCGAAGGACAGGAAAGTGTCGCTTCGCGATCTGTTTTTGGAAGCCGCCGGAACGGCGGCGCTCCCAGGACCGCCCCGGCGCTTCGCTTGCGCATTGGATGTTGGATGTTGCCCTTCGGCCACGAGCTCAGGGCCAAGTGGGATGTTCGCGCGGAGCGCGCCCCTTGACCCCGCCTCCCATCCCACCTAGGTTCTGCGCTCTTTTTTACACGACATGAGCGACAACTATAAAGACACGCTGCTGCTGCCACAGACCGCCTTTCCGATGAAGGCCGATCTCGTGAAGCGCGAGCCCGAGCGGCTCGCCAAATGGGAGCAGGCGGGGATTTACGAGCAGGTGCTGCAGGCCCGCTCGGGGGCGCCGCTCTTCGTGCTGCATGACGGCCCGCCCTTTGCCAATGGCGACGTGCACATGGGCACCGCGCTGAACAAGGTGCTGAAGGATCTGGTGGTGAAAAGCCGGACGATGCTCGGCTTTCGCGCGCCGTTTGTGCCGGGGTGGGACTGCCATGGGCTGCCGATCGAATTCAAAGTGGTGAAGGAGCAGAAGGGGCTCGCGCCCGCGGAAATCCGGCGGCGCGCGGAGGCGTTTGCGCGGAAGTACATCGACATCCAGCGCACGCAGTTCAAGCGGCTGGGCGTGTTTGGCTCGTGGGACGATCCGTATCTCACGCTCGCGCCGGCGTATGAGGCGGACATCATCCGCGCGTTTGGCAAATTCGTGGAGAAGGGGCTGGTGTATCAATCGAAGAAGCCCGTGTACTGGAGCACCGGCGCGCAGACGGCGCTGGCCGAGGCCGAGGTGGAATACAAGGAGCGCACAGACCCGGCGATCTATGTGAAATTCAAGCTCACCAGCGGCGCGGATTTTTCCACGGGGCTCAATGACGTGAGCATGGTCATCTGGACCACCACGCCCTGGACGCTGCCGGCGAACCTCGCCATCGCGGTGCATCCGAAGGCGGAATACGTCATCGGGCGCTTTGAGCGAAAGGCGAAGGTGCTGGTGCAGCCGCACCCGGAGGTGCAGCCCGCGCCCGTCGCGGTGGAGGGCGGCTTCACGCCCGGCGAGCGCCAGCAGATCCAGGCGAATCTCGAGGAGCACGCGGCGCGCGTGCAGGAAAAGGAAGTCATCGAGAGCAGCGCGCCGATGAACCTCGTGGTGGCCAAGGCGCTGCTGGAGAAATTCTGCGCGGACACCGGGCTCACGCTGGTGGAGGAGCTCGATACGCTCTTTGGCACGGAGTTTTTGAACATGGAGGCGCAGCATCCGTTTTTGCCGCGCACCTCGCGCATCATTCAGGGCGATTTTGTGACGCTCGATACCGGCACGGGCCAGGTGCACGTGGCGCCCGGGCACGGCAAGGACGACTACATCGCCGGCCAGCAGAACGATCTGCCGGTGCTCTCGCCGGTGGACGATTATGGCAGGATGACTGAAGAATCCGGCATGCCGCAGTGGGTGGGCAAATATGTCTTCGATCTCAACGCGGAGATCGTCACTTTCCTGCGCGAACGCGGCGTGCTGCTCGCCGAGCACAAATACGTGCACGATTATCCGCACTGTTGGCGCAGCAAGACGCCCATCGTCTTCCGCGCGGTGGAACAGTTTTTCATCAAGGTGGACGCCATCCGCGAGGAGGCGCTGAAGGCCATCGACCAGACGGAGTGGATTCCGGTGTGGGGACGCAACCGCATTTACGGCACCGTGGAGTCGCGGCCCGACTGGTGCATCTCGCGCCAGCGCACCTGGGGCGTGCCGCTGCCCGTGTTTTACGATGAGAAAGGCGTGCCGATTGTCGACGCCGGGCTCGCCGCGAAAGTGGCCGATCTCGTGGAGAGCGGCGGCACGAATTTGTGGTTCGAGCACGATGACGCCTGGTGGGCCGCGCAGCTCGATCTGCCCGCCGGCACCACGCGCCGCAGCGACACGCTCGACGTGTGGATCGATTCCGGGGTGTCGCACCAGGCCGTGCTGAAGCGCCACCATGAGCTCGCGCACACGCATGGCGTGGCGGACGTGTATCTCGAAGCGACGGATCAGCATCGCGGCTGGTTCCAGTCGTCGCTCATGACGAGCGTCGCGCTCACCGGGCATGCACCGTACAAGACGGTGATCACGCATGGCTTCGTGGTGGACAAGGACACGAAGAAGAAAGTGAGCAAGTCCGACCAGGGCGCCGGCGGCTACAAAAAGCCGATGGAGGCCGACTATTTCGTGAATAAATATGGCGCCGATATCGTGCGCCTGTGGGCCGCGAGCGTGGAGTTCACCAACGACGTGCCGTTCAGCGAAGACGGCTTTGCGCGCACCGGCGAGGCGTATCGCGGCTTCCGCAATGTGCTCCGCATTTTGCTCGCGAACCTGCACGGCTACACGCCCGCCGCGGGCGACCTCGCGGGCGCGACCACGGCGGACAAATGGATCCTGAGCAAGCTGCAGAGCGTCATCGCCACGTGCCGCGCGGCGTATGAGGCTTACGATTTCCGCAAGGTCTTCGAGACGCTGAACCAATTCTGCATCGTGGATCTCAGCGCCGTCTATGTGGACCTGACGAAGGACCGGCTGTATTGCGACGCGGCGAACAGCCCGCGCCGCCGCGCCACGCAAGCCGTGATGCATGCGTGCTTCTCCGCCGTCGCGCGCCTGCTCGCGCCCATCCTCGCGTATACCGCCGATGAAGCGTGGGAATTTGCGGGCCATGCGCAGAGCATCCATCTCGAGGAATTCCCGAAGCCGAATGACACGCTGCGCGACGAGGCGCTCGAAGCCAAGGTGGACGGCTGGCTGCGCCTGCGCGGCATCATCTACCAGCAGGCCATCGAGCCCGCGCGCCGCGACAAATCGATCGCCAAATCGCTCGAAGCCGCGGTGACCGTGGAGCTTCCCGCCGAGGACGTCGCTGCGCTGACGCCCGACCTCGCCGAGCTGGAGGAATTTTTCATCATCAGCGAACTCACGCTCACGCCCGGCACCGAACCGGTGGCGAAAGTGATCCGCAGCGGCCGCACGCAGTGCGCTCGCTGCTGGCGCTATGATGCCACGACGGGGCGGACGAAGGCGGGGCTGTGCGATCGGTGTGCGGAGGCGGTGTAGGGGCGCTTTTGTAAACTCGGGGCGCGGTCTGGAGTGCGGCGGCTTGACGCCGCTTTGTGGCCCGGCGCGGCTTGCCGCGTGCGGTGGGGAACGACGTACGTATTTCGGCAGCCTCTCCCCACCACGGGCAGCAAGCTGCCCTCGGGCCACAGAGCGGCGTCAAGCCGCCGCACTCCAGACTGCGCCCCGTGCTATGGACGCTGCCCGACAATCGCCCTCCGTTTCCTCTTGCCCCCTCGCCTCCCCCCCGTGCTTCCTGCTTGCGATGAAGTTTCTCGCCGCCGTCGCGCTGCCGCTTTACGCGCTCGACCAGCTCACCAAATGGTGGATTTACACCCACTACGCGCTCGTCCCGAGCATCGATAATGTGGAGCGTTTTGGCGACGTCATCAAAGCGACGGCGCATCTGCCGGAGACCACGGTGGTGATTTCCGATTGGTTTCAGATCGTGCACTGGGCGAACACGGGCGCGGCGTTCAGCCTCGGCACGGGAAACAACTGGCTGTTCGTCGTGCTGGCGCTCGGGGCGTTTGTCGGGCTGCTCATCGCGTGGCAGAAAAAGGTGTTCACCGATGGGCCGTCGCGCTGGGCCGTGGCGCTGCTGATGTCGGGCATCCTGGGGAATGTCACGGACCGGCTGGTGCACGGGTATGTCGTCGATTTTCTGCTGTTCGATTTGCACTTCCCCTACGCGCATCCGTTCCCGGCGTTCAATGTGGCGGACACGTGCATCTGCACCGCGGCGGGACTGTTTATCATCGCGGCGTTTCGGGATGCGCGGAGGAAGAAGGCATGAGGCGCCAAATCCCAAGGCCCGTGCAAATGGACGCCAGTTCTTGGAGTGCGCCAGGCCTCTGGCGCTTTCCTTTAGCAACGCTGCTTTCCACAATAGTGGTGAAAGCTCTTGTTGGCTCGCTGCACCAGACGCTTTCAGGGTAAGTCGCCCTCATTAAAGGAAAGCGCCAGAGGCCTGGTGCACTCCAAGAACTGGCGTCCGCTCGCTAGACCCTTTTGAAAGAACTCCCGCATTGCACCACCCTGCCCCGCCGGGGCATGCTCGCCCCATGCCGCGCCTCTCAGTCCTCAAAACGTACAAGCTCGCCATCGGTGGAAAATTTCCGCGCGGGGAGAGCGGGCGGGTGGCGCCGGCGCTGGGGGCGGATGGTGCGAGCCTGGGCAACTACTGCGTGGCGTCGCGCAAGGATTTCCGCGAGGCCGTCGTCGCGGCGCGCAAGGCGCAGCCGGGCTGGGCGAAGGCCACGGCGTATTTGCGGGGGCAGATTTTGTATCGGGCGGCGGAGATGCTGCAGCAGCGGCATGCGGAGCTGACGGGGGAATTATCGCGCGCGGGGGCGAAGAACGCGGCGGCGGAAGTGGACGCGTGCCTCGACCGGCTGGTGCACTATGCGGGGTGGACGGACAAATTTGCGCAGCTCTTTGGCAGCGTGAACCCGGTGTCGACGCCGCATTTCAATTTCACGTTTCCCGAGCCCACGGGCGTGGTCGCGGTGGTGTGCCCGGATACGCCCGCGCTGCTCGCGCTGGTGTCGCTCGTGGCGCCCGCGATTCTGAGCGGCAACGCCGTGGTGGTGCTGGCGAGCGAGCGCCGGCCGCTGCCGGCGATCACCTTTGCCGAGGTGCTGGCCACCAGCGATCTGCCGGGCGGCGTGGTGAATATCCTCACCGGCTCGCGCGCCGAGCTGGCGCCGCATTTTGCCAGCCACATGGATGTGAATGCCATCGTGGATGGCTCGGGTGATGCGGCGCTCGGCGCGACGCTGCAAGGCGGCAGCGCGCTGAATCTCAAGCGTTACGCGGAGCGTGCGCTGGCGGAGAGTGAGTGGAGCAGCGAGCGCGCGGAGGATCCGTTTTGGATTTTGGATACGGTGGAGATGAAGACGGCGTGGCATCCGGTGGGGGTGTAGAGGTAGGGACGGCACGCCGCTGCCGTCCCTGATCTTTGGATGAGATGCGGGGAGGTAAGTTTTCCGTCTCTTGCGGGAATCTGGGACGCCGTCGGCGCGGCGTCCCTACCTTAAAGAAAAGGCCGCAGCCCCATTTGATTTTGGGACTGCGGCCTGATGAAAGGGCGCGCTGCTTTTGGCGAACGCTTGTCTAGCTCAGCGTCTCGAAGCCTTTTTGGGAAAGGCCGTTGTCGAGGACGAGCGGGTTTATGGCGAGCGTGTCGGTGCCGAGGCCACCATCGGTTTTGAAAGTGCTGAAGAAATCAGCAGAGCCGAGGATGGTCAGCGCGTCGGTGCCGCCGCCGAGGCCGACGACGCCGATGAGGTAGCCGGCGCCCACGGCGTTGAGCGTCACGGTGTCGGTATCCACGCCGGTGGTGAGGTTGAATTTCCACAGCGAGCTGAAGCTCTCCACGTTCACCACGTTGGCGCCGTCGCGCGTGGCGATCTTGGCATCGGCGAAGACCGTGAGGTCGGCGCCGAGGTTCACGGTGTCCGCGCCGGTGCCGCCGGTGAAGCTGAGCCCGCCGGAGATGAGGCCGGAGTGCGCGGTGAACTCGTTCGTGCCGTTGCCCAGCGTGACGGAGAGACGGCCGTGGATGCCCGGGCCGGCGGAGCCGATGGTGCCGAGCACAACGGTGTCGTCGCCGGTGGTGCCGAGGATTTTCGCCACGCCGAGGATGTTCGCATCAGTGCCGATGGTCGCGAGGTTGTTGCCCGCGCCGAGGTTCAGCGTCATGCCGCCGCGCACGAGCGCGTCGCCGACGAACACGTCATCCGAACCGGCGACGCCGGTGATGGTGAGGTTGCCGCCGACGGCCGCCGTGGGGCTGCCGCCGATGCCGCCAATTTGAAACGACGTGTCGCCCGTCTTTGCGGTGAGCATGGTGTTGCCGATGACGAGGCCTTCGAGGATGAAGTCGCTCGAGCCGATCGCGGTGAGCGCGCCGGCCTTGGCGCCCGCGCCGAAGTGGAACTCGCCGCCGCCCGTGACCGTGCTGCTGAGGAGGCCGCGGATGTTCACGTCGTCGAGGCTGTCGGTGCCGACGTTCACATCCACCGAGCCTTTGCCGCTGATGGTCACGTTGCCGCGGAGCACGCCCTCGTGGATCTCGACCTGGTCGAAGCCGAGGCCGGTATTCACGGCGAGGCCGCCGGCGATGGTGAAGCCGGAATCGAGCAGCACCGAGAGGTGGTCGTCGCCCGCGGTGAGCGTGGCTTGAATGGAACGGACGAGGCCGTGGAAGTTCGGCGTGTCCTCGAGGTCGTCATCGCCCGTCGAGTCGGAGACGAGGAGCGAGCCATCGGGCAGGAGCTCGATGGACACGTCCAGATCCGTCGCGCCGGACTTCGGCATGACTTTGAGCAAGCCGTTGGAGAGGCTCACGGTGAGGTCGGAGGCGTCGACGAAAACGTCGGTCACGCCGAGACTGGCGGGAGCGATGCGCGTTTCGAGGGCCTCAATGCTGGAATAATGCATGGAAATAAAAGGTGTGGTGGCGCGGCTTCGCGGGCGCTGGGTCGGACAGCGCCCGCGTGTGGAAAGCCGCAGGGAATTAACGCACGCCCGTGAGGCGGAAGATCTTGAAGAAGACTTCCGTGTTATCGAAGTAGCCGCTGAAATTCTGCGCGCCCCGGCCAAAGGCGGAGAGCGGAATATCGGAGGCGGTGTGAGCGGCCACGGCATCGGCGATCTGGCCGGTGATGAAGAAACCGGTGGCCGAATCGCGCGTGACGGCGCTGGCCGGCGAGGCCGATTGATTCACGATGGACGGCTGCTGCGTGTCGACGAGCGGGTTCGCGTTGGTGAGCCAGTCTTCGTAGCGGTCGGCATTCGCGCCGTAGCCGATGAGCATCTTCTTATCGATGTCGGTGCTCACGGGATAGCCGTCGGCGGCGATGGTGTAGGTCGGGAAGCCCGCGGCATCGTAGGTGCCGACGAGGCCGAGGCGCAGGCCCGGCGTGTCGCCCACGTCCACGGCGCCGTTGCCGTTGTTGTCGACGCCGGGGCCGCCGCCGAGGCGGGACTGGTGCACCGTGTTCGTCACCGTGGAGGCGCCGATGATAGCCGCGCCGGAGCACTCGTGGTCGGCGGTGATGAGCACCAGCGTGTCCTTGTGCGTGGCGGCGAAGTTTTTCGCGACGCCGATGGCGCGGTCGAACTCGATGGTCTCGAGAATCCAGCGCTCGGTGTCCATGTTGTGCGCCTGCTTGTCGATGGACGCGCCTTCGACCATGAGGACGAAGCCGTGCGAATCCTTGCTCAGCACCGTGAGCGCGGCGCTGGTCATGTCATCGAGCATCGGCTGATCGGGGAAGCCGAAGGTGGAAACCACGTCGCCCGGCGAGGGCGAGCGGCGGTGGTCGATCTTGTCCTTCGACACGTTCATGTTCGAGAGCGTGAAGAGGCCCAGGAGCTTCGTCGCGCTGGCGGCATTAGCCGCGAGCGAGGTGTTGTCGGGCGTGTAGGTGAAGCCGGCGCTCACGAAATCGGCGATGAGATCGCGATCCTGGTTGAGCGTGCCGGGCGTGGGCACGTTCCAGCCGGAGACGACGTCGGCGGGCAGCACGTAGTCGGTGGCGTTGGTGCGGGCGCTGCCGTTACCGGCGATATTTTTCGGCAGGAACCATTTGCGTCCGCCGCCCATGAGCACCTTGAGATTGGCCGTCACGGTCATCTCGTCGAGATACTGATCGCAGATGCCGGTGCCGGCGCCGCGATTGGAGGTGTGCGAGCCGAAGGCGCCGGGCGTGGCGTCGAACACGTCGGCGGTGGTCACGATGCCGAGGGCCTTGCCGCGTTTGCGGGCGAGGAATTCGCCGATGAGCTCCACGCGCGGGTTGTCGAAGGCGTCGAGCGTGTCATCCGGGAAAACACCCTGCTGGTTGTTGTTCGACTTGTTGCCGGTGGAGTAGCACGCGGCGCCGGGCGAGGAGTCGGTGACGATGGAATTGAGCGAGGAGGTCTCGACCATGCCCACGTAGGGGAAGGTGTCCATGTTCAGCGGCTCGTTGGCTTTGCCCTGCTGCACGCCCTTCGACATGATGCGCGCGGCGGTGCGGTGCGAGGCGCCCATGCCGTCGCCGATCATGATGATGACGTTCTTGAGGCTGCCGGAGCCGGGGATGCGGACGATTTCAAAATTGCCGGTGGCGACAACGGTGCTCGCGTCGCTCTGCGTGGCCGTGGCCTTCAGCGTGTGGACTCCCGGGGTCAGCAGCGAGTAGGCGCGCTTCGAGGCGACGGCGCTATTCGCGGGCAGCGTGGCCACGAGGCCCGTGGTGGTGAGCGTGACGGCGCCGGGCACAGTCACGTTGTCGACCTGGAAGGTCACTCCGGTGATGGTCTGGCCGGCATCGGGGGTGACGGTGCATTGCAGGTCGAAGCGCTGGCCGGGCAGGAAGCGCGCGATGATCGGCGGATTCGCGTCCCCAAAGGTGAAGAGCGCGCTGGGCGGCGTGAGGCGGGTGATGGCCGGAGCGGCTTCCACGCGCGTGGCGAGCGCGGAGAAGGCACAGAGGCCGGCGGTGGCAAGCAGGATGGTGTGTTTCATGATTCGGGTGGTGGTGGCGATGATGTTTCGGACAAACAGTTCCGGGTGGGAGGTTGGTTTGGACAAAAGGGAGCGCCGCGGCGGTGGCTGCGTTCCATCTGCGACCTTCCGGTCGCAGCTACGGCTACGGCTTTATTTCGGTCTTTGGCGGCGCGGCGTGGAGGCGCACGATGTCGGCGTCGTTCTCCACTTTCACGTGGACGTAGGAGCTGCGGCCATCGGGCTCTTCTTTCGTGCCGAGCGTAAGCGTGCCGATGACGGAAAAGATGCCGGGCTGGTAAAAGACGGGCTCGCCGAATTTCGGCACCACTTCGAGATACGCGACCTGCGGCGGGAGATCGTCGCACAGCCCGTAGTGGCCGAGGCTCACGGTGGTGGGCACGGGCGCGAACATGATGCGGCCCGGGACGACGTGCTTCATCCACGCCGGCTCCATGGCCGCGCGACGGGCCGCGGCGGGCGAGAGCGGCTTGGGCGGCGCCGGCGTCTGCGGGCAGGAGCAGGTGCTCCAATCTTCAAAGACAAAGAAGCCGCTGAGGCGCACTTTTTTGCCATTCATCGCGAGGAGCTCCGCCGAGGGCTCCAGGCCGCGCGGGCCGACAGGCAATTTGTAAAAGTCGGAAAATTTCAGCTCTTCCACGCCCTCGGGCAGCGGCGGCAATTCCGCGGTGAGCGAAGCCTGCGCGCTCACCGGCAGCCGCGGGACATTGGCCTGCATGGGCCGCGTGAAGCCCGCGGGCGCGCGGCGCGGTGCAGGCGCCGTGGCCGGAGGCTCGGCCAGGATGGATGAAGAGAGAACCGCAACACCGTACAGGAGGACAAGACGAGTGGTGGACATGCGACCGGTTGTCGTCCCCGAACATTCCATTCGCGAGACGCCGCAGGCACACCCGCGTGACGAACGTGGAAACAACTGCGTTCAAGTGTGTCGCGTTTTCGAAACTCGCGCGGCGATTGCGTGAACGGCGCGCGTGTGCCCGTAGAAGCGCCTTCCAGGTGCTTTTAAAAATCGGCTACGAAGGAAGAGCGCGCCGGGCCGCAGCTGCGACCGAAAGACCGCAGACGTTTGCATGTTTCTCGTCCGATCGTCTGCGACCTTCCGGTCGCAGCTACGAGCGAGTGGCTCGTTTCAATGATTACTTTGCGGGAAAGGATTGCGGGAGGCGGGCGCGCTTTGCATGTAGCCGCAAGCGGGAGCTTGCGGTCCGCGGCCTCCCGGCCACGGCTACCTGGGTTTCGGCGCTGCTGCTACTTTCTCTTTATGCCCACCATCATCCTCAAATTGGATCCCGAGCGCCTGGAGAATCCGGTCGCGGATTTGCGCTATGCGGTGCCGGACGCGCTCGCGGCGCGCTCCGGCGGGGTGATTGCCGATGATGGCTACGATTACCTCGAGAACTACGAGATGCTGATCTTTCTCCAAGTGACCGACCTCGAGCGCGCGGCGGCGATCGTTCTGGAGTTTCTGGAAAAGGAGCGCGTGCTGGGGAACGATCTGCGGCCCGGTTGCGTGGTGGCGGTGGAACGTGATGGCAAACGCGAGGTGATTTTCCCGGCGGACTACGCGGGGGAGTTTCCGCAAGAGTGAAACACCGGATGAACGCCATCGCTGGAGACCGGCGTTCGAGGGGAAGCCATTAGCGGAGATTAGCGAGGATTAGCGGTTTAAAGAGCGCGTGGTTTTGAACCGCTAATCTTCGCTCATCCTCGCTAATTGCTTTCAGCAGCAGGGTGACCTTTTTGGACTGCGGTGGCATTCGAGTGGAACGAGAAAGCTTCGCCGCCAGGCGAACCCGCAGGGCAGGCGCGGAGGCGCCTGGCAAAGCGAAGCGGCCACACCGCTTTGGAGGTAGGGAGGGATTTTAGGCCAGCGGCAGGAAGGGACTTTCGGATTCACTCCAGCGTCCGGGAAATTTGGCAGCGCTTCCCTGCCGCCGGCCCAGCAATCCCTCCCCTCCTCCAAAGCGGTGTGGCGCTTCGCTTCCCACCGCAGTCCAAAAGCGCTCCGCTTTTTCGTCCGCCATTCTCTTCTTTGCCACAACCCGCTTGCCAGCGCGCGGGTCCCGGACAAAGGTGCGGCGCGTGTTTCAAATCATCTTCAATGAACTGAGCGCCGCGGAGATGGCTGCCCTGCCCAAGGATCTGCAACTGGATCTGCTGGCGGAGTTTCAGGTGCTGCCCGAAAATCTCGACGAGCTCGACCCCAGCAAATTTGGCGTGATTGAGCGCGACGGCAAGAAGCTCCACCGCTGCCGCGCAAAGGATCACCGCATTTATTTCGAGCGGGCGCCGGAGGGCATCATCGTGCACCGCGTGCTGCACAAGAATACCCTGCGCGATTTCCTTTTCCGCTCGAAGCTCCCCGTGGGCGAGGACGAGCAGCTCAGCCGCAAGGAGGATTTCTGGAAGCTGATCGAGGCCGGCGAGAAAGCGCGGCAGGCATCATGAGGACGCTCCTGCTCGTGGCCTGCGTGAGCATCGTGGTGGTCGTCGGGTATCTGGCGGTGTTCTTTATTTTGCAGCACTCGCGCGAGATGCAGACGCCGTACGTGCCGCCGCCGCCGCCGAATTTCAGCGGGGCGACGATCAGTTACCAGGATGAGAAGGGGCGCATCGTGGAGCGCGAGAAGCGGTTTGAAGTGAGCACGGAGCTCGCGAGCCCGGAGCTGCTGAAGAAATTGCCGGCGCCGCCGAGCGAAGGGACGACGCCCGTGGCGAAAAGCGGCGCGCCGTAGGCGGGGCGCCGTGGACTGCGGCAGCTTGCTGCCGCTGTGAGGGGGGCGCAGCTTGCTGCGTGCGGTGGGATCGGCTTTCGAATAGGGGGTAATTTGCCCTCCTCGGCGCAGCAAGCTGCGCCCACCCACAGCGGCAGCGAGCTGCCGCAGTCCACGGCGGCGCCCCGCCTTTCGGCTGTAACTTCCCCGGCATTGCCTGCGTCCGGGAGTGCGCTCATCTTCTTCTTTATGAAATCTCTCGCTGCTTTTCTGTTCACCGCTTTCGCCAGCGTGGCTGCGCTGGCTTATGATCCGCTCGCGGCGCCGAAGGCGGGGTCGATCACGCCGCAGGACTTTACGGTTACGGATGACGCGCGGCATCGCGACATCCCCATCCGCGTCTACCTCCCCGAGGGCAAGGCGGCGGCGCCGGTGGTGCTGTTCAGCCATGGGCTGGGCGGGTCGCGGGAAAATTCGCCGTATCTCGGGCAGCACTGGGCGGCGCGCGGGTATGCGGTGGTGTTCCTGCAGCATGCGGGGAGCGACGACAAAGTTTGGAAGGAAAAGCCGGTGGCGGAGCGCATGGATTCGCTGAAGGGCGCGGCGTCGCTCACGAATCTCGTGGATCGCGTGCACGACGTGCCCGCGGTGCTCGACCAGCTCGATCGCTGGAACAAGGCCGAGGGCCACGCGCTCTCCGGTCGGCTCGATCTCGCGCATGTGGGGATGTGCGGGCATTCCTTCGGCGCGGTCACCACGCAGGCGGTGAGCGGGCAGAATTCGCCGCTGACCGGGCAGCGTTACACGGATGCGCGCATCAAGGCTGCGCTCGCCATGAGCCCCAGCGGGCCGCGGCGCAACGTGGACCCGGGCACGGCTTTTGGCTCGGTGAAGATCCCGTGGATGCTGATGACGGGCACGCTCGACGCTTCGCCCATCGGCGGCGAGACGCCGGAATCGCGCCTGAAAGTTTTTCCCGCGCTGCCGCCCGGCGGCAAATACGAGCTGGTGCTCGATGGCGCCGAGCATTCCGCCTTTGGCGATCGCCCCCTCCCCGGCGAAACGCGCAAGCATAATCCGAATCACCACCACGCCATCCTCGCGCTGAGCACGGCGTTTTGGGACGCGTATCTGCGCGATGACGCCGACGCGAAGAAGTGGCTGGATGGCGAGGACGCGAAGAGCGTGCTGGAGAAAGCGGATCGCTGGCAGAGGAAGTAGCGGCAGCGGGACGCTGCCGAACGTTCAACGTCCAACGTCCAACGTCCAACGTCCAACGTCCATGGCGGTTTAAACAAAGATGTAGCCGCAGGGTTCCAAGGCGTGGGAGACCAAAAAACTGAGGCGGCGTGCCCCTCTTGAAATTGTCATCCTGAGCGAGCGGAGCGAGTCGAAGGGCCTCACCCTATCTCTTGGATTTGGCGCCTCGCGGCACACGCGTCGATTGGAAGTGAGGTCCTTCGACTCGCTCCGCTCGCTCAGGATGACAATTCAAAAGGGCGCTCTCGCGCCACCTCGATAGGATCGGCTACAGCTCATTTTAAACCGCTGTGATGCGCACCGAGTGAGTGTGGGCACGCCTCGTAGTAGCCGCGAGCGGAGCTCGCGGTCTGCGACCTTCCGGTCGCAGCTACGGGGGCTACGGGTTATTGTGGGCGCCGCTTGGCTTGCGCGGCTTCGTAGACGGACACGCTTGCTACGTAATCCAGTGCGCGCTGGAGCGTCAGGTCGCGGACTTGCGGTTTGGGGTCCTGGCCTTTTTCGCGCTGCTTTTGGTAATCGCGCATGGCGTCGAGCTCGGGGTTCGTGCCGGCGACCAGGGCGGCTTCGTTCAAGCGCGGGCGCTCTTTGTCGTCCACGACCGAGGCCACGCCGCCGGTGAGCTCCGCGGCGAGCGCGGCGTCGGTTTGCTCCTGCGGGACGCCCACGGGGAGATCCGGTTGTAGGCCGCCGGGGAAAACGGGTGTGGCATCGGGCAGCGAGACTTCGCCCACGGCGATGCGCAGCATGCGTCCGCCGCCGAGGCGGAGATCTTCAAACTGCGCGGCCTCGCCCTGGGTGCGCTGGCCGACGACATAAGCACGCAAATGCGTGTGCAGCACGGCGGCGATCACTTCGCCGGCGCCGGCGGTGTCGCCATCGACGAGCACCACCAGCAGACCGCGCCAGCGCGGTTCATCGCGCGAGGTCAGGATTTCCTCGTCGTTCACCTTGGGCCGCTTGATGGAAAATAAAATGCGTCCGCGCGGGCAAAAGCGGCGGCACACCTCGGCGGCAAATTCGAAATCGGTATTCGCCGGCGTCGCGCGGAGGTCCAGCACCAGCGCGCCCGGCGGGCTGGCCGATTGATCGTTCAGCGCTTTATCGAGCGCCGAGAGATTCTCCATGTTCAGCGCGCCGAGCCGCACATAGGCCACGCCGGTCTTCAGCAGCTCATGGTGAAAGGGGCTGTCCTGCGCCGGCAGCTCCGGCTTTTGCGGATAAACGCGCGCGCCCGCGCCGAGGCGGTCGAGCAGCCCCTGCATCCCCGCGCGCGCCAGCGCTTCCTCGCTGAGGTTGTCGGGGCGGATGTAATTATCGCGCAGCAAATCGACGGCCTGCTTCAGTTCCTCGGGCGTCAGCGCCTCCGCCGCATCGTGCGAGCTGAGCGGCTTCGCAGGCCCCGACGCCGGCTCGGGCACGGTGCCGGCCACGGTGGCTTTCAGCGCGGGCTTCGGCGTGGTATCCGCCGGCGCCGTCGCCGAGGGCGGGGGTGCGGAATCCACCCTGGCCGGCACGGGTCCTGGCACCACCGGCGGGGGGATTTCCTGGGCTGACGCGAGCGCGGCGGCAAACACGGTGGCCAGAGCAATCTTCATTTCCCGCTCACTGTAGGCGCAAGTGGGGGTGGTTTTCAACAGGAGCGTGGGAGCCTGGGGAAACGGGCTAAAAAAGGGGGTGCTCCTGGAAACACCCAACGTCAAACATCCAACACTGAACACCCAATGGCGCAAGCGAAAGGAGGGGCCGCTCGTAGAAGCGGCTTCCAGCCGCTTTGTGTGGAGCTTACACGCGCCTGGAAGGCGCGTCTACGAGCGCTCCCCTGTCGCTTGCGCCATTGGACGTTCAGCGTTGGACGTTGGACGTTGGACGTTTCCTAAGACCTCTCCGCCCTCCCGCGTTTACCCCTGCCCGCGCTTTGCCTTGCCACGAGCGGCTTGCGCTTTAGTTTCCGGGCGCACCGATGTCGCAACCACAATCCGTAGAAGAAGCCAGAGTCCGCATCCAGCGTCTCGTTGAGGAGATCGCCGCGTTGAGCAAGAGCGACACCCGCTCGGAAGAATACTACCAGCAATTCCTCAACCGCGTCGTGGCGGCGTGCGATGGCAAGGGCGGCGCCGTCTGGCTCGTGGCCCGCACGTCCGACGGCAAAAGCGAATTTCAGCTGGCCGCCCAGATGGAACTGGAGTCGTCCAAGTTTCAGACCGACGAAGCCCAGCGCACCCTCCTCCTGCGCGCCCTCTCGGAGGTGGTACAGGGGAAAAAACCCGTCGTCCTGCCGGCGGACGCCCCCGTGACCGCCGGGGCCGCGCCCGGCTCGCTCCAGGCCCAGCTCGCGCAGATGTCGTCCGGTCCCGCGCCGCAGACGTCGGCGCCGAACCGGACGCCGTATCCTTTCATCCACGTCCCGATGTTCCTGAAGGAACAGGTGCTGGGGGTGCTCCAGGTGTGGCTGCAGCCGTACGTCACCAAGGAAAACTACGCCGAGTTTGCCACCTTCCTCGCCCAGCTCGCCACGCACGCGGAGAACCACTTCCAGACGCGCCGCATGGGCAACATGGTGGTGGAAAACCAGCGGCTCCAGCAGCTCCTGAAATTCATCACCGACCTCACCGGCACGCTCGACCCCGGGGAAGCCGGACGGCTTGCGGCGAACTATTCGCGCGACCTGCTCGGCTGCGAGCGCTGCGCCGTGGTGCGCCGGAGCGGCAGCAACTGGCAGATGATTTCCATTTCCGGCCAGGAGGTCGTGGAAAAGAAGAGCTCCATGGTGAAAGTGATGACCGCTTTCATCAAGGCGCACACGCCCACCGAGCCCATCCCGATCCCGCCGGATTCGCCGCCGGGCAATGAGATCCGTCCGTATGTGATCGGCCTCGGCAAAAAGGAATTGCTCGCGCTGGCGAATAATGGCGCCGAGCCCGCGGTGGAGGTGGTCCCGCCCACGGCGGAAGGGGCCGCTGGCCCCACCGTGCCCGCCGCCGCGCTTCCGGCGATCCCCGACTCGCGCCTGCTGATGCTCCAGCCGCACGGGTCCACCGCCCAGCAGGATGCCGATTATTACGACCTCGGCCAGGTGAGCAGCTCGCTCCTCGTGCAGTTGCTCGATGCGGAGAAGCACGTCGTCGGCGTGCTGCTCGCCGAGAGCACGGTGGAAGGATTTTTCGAGCAGGCGCCCACGGCCAAGGAACCGCCGCCGAGCCATCGCCTGGCGGAATGGATCAGCGGCAACACAGGCCGCGCGCTGAAGGCGGCGCTCGACTACAAGGAGCTGCCCCTCCTCTTCGCCACGCGCCGCGCCCGCGACGCCCGCCGCTGGCTCTTTGGCTCCAAGCGCCTGCGCCGCTGGTTCTGGCTGCTCCTGTGGCTCTTCGTCTTCTGGAAAGTCCTCTTCTACCCGCTGAAGGACGAGGTGCAGTGCGACTGCACGCTCGTGCCGGAAAGGCGCGTGAAAGTGGTGCCGGAGGTGCCCGGGCGCATCGACCGCGTTTTCGTGCGCGAAGGCGCCCTGGTGAAGAAAGGCGACAAGCTGGCGCAGCTCGACACCTCCGCGCTCGATGCCGAACTGAAGCATTCCCGCGAGGAAATGGTCGGCGCCCAGGCCGAGGTGGAAAAATATCGCGGCGCCAGCGACCCGGCCAGCGAGCAAATCGCGCAGACCAAGGTGCGCGCCGCGCAGGAGCGCATCAACCGCCTGCAACAGGACCTCGATTCCGCCACGCTCCGCGCGCCGATCGACGGCACGATGCTCACCAAGGACCTCGAACTGACCGAGGGCGTGTATTTGCAAGCCGGGGCCGATTTCGCGGTCATCGGCACCATGGACAAATGGGACCTGCAAGTGCACGTGCCGGAAAAGCAGGTGGGCGACGTCGAGAAATGGCTGGATGACCACAAGGAGGTGGACGTGCAATTCATCCTCTACAGCCACAGCAGCACCCCGCTCCGCGGCGTGCTCAAGGATCGCTCGCAAATCAGCCAGGTGGCCTACCCGCACCAAAAGGAAAACGCCATCCAGGAGAGCACGTTCATCCTCACCCTGCCCCAGGTGGAGGCGCCCGCTTACATCAAGAGCGGCTTCCGCCCCGACCTCACCGGCCGCGCCAGCATCACCATCGGCCACGTGCCCCTGATCGTGAAATGGTACCGCGACGTCTCGAAGTGGTACAAGCTGAAATGGATGTGGTAAGCAGTATGGGCTTTCCCAATTTCAAGGACCCAACCGCCCTCGCGGGCCGTAGTCTGGAGTGCGGTGCCTTGGCACCGCTCTGCGGTATGAGGCAGCTTGCTGCCTGCGGTGGGAACGGTGGTCGTAATTTCGAAAGGTTCTCCCCACCACGCGGAGCAAGCTCCGCCGGGCCACAAAGCGGTGCCAAGGCACCGCACTCCAGACTACGGCCCGCGCTTCCTGAGCCTTCATTGAATAGTCACACCTCTTTTCCCAAACCATGAAAACCAAAGCCTTTTTCACCCTCGCGGCCCTCGCCGGCGCGGTGGCCCTGGCCCACGCCGAGCCTGTGCAGGGCATCGTGCGGCCCATCAAATCCGTCACCATCCAGTCGCCGGTGCTCCAGGAGAACATCACCGAAATGCACGCCGAGGAAGGCATGGAGGTGCGCAAAGGCGACGTCCTCGTGCAGCTCCGCAATGACCGCGAGAAGCTCGACGTGAAGCTCTCGCAAAAGGTCATCGATCTCAAACGCTTCATCGCCCAGGGGCAGGAGAAGCTCTTCAAGGAAAAGATGGGCAGCGAGGAAAAGGCGCTCGAAGCCCGCACCGAACTGGAGGCCGCCGAGGTCACGCTCGAGGCCAAGCAGGTCGCGCTCGATGAAAAGACCGTCCGCGCCCCCATGGACGGCGTCGTCGTCAAAAAATACAAGGAGAGCGGCGAGGCCGTGGACCGCACGGAGAAGCTCCTCGACATCATCAACTACGACCAGGTCTACATCGAATTTTTCGTGAAGCCGGAGCTGCGCCGCATGCTCAAGACCAGCGACACCGTGAAGGTGAGAGTGGCCGATCTCGACAATGCGGAGTTCGCCGGGAAAATCGAGTTCATCGACCCGCGCAACGAAGCCGGCAGCGGCTTCATCCGGGTGAAAGTGCTGCTCGAAAACCCGCAGCACCAGATCAAACCCGGTATGAAGAGCAATGCGGAATTTGGGAGGTAGGATGATGATGGGAGCAGAGCACGAACGTCGGGGCGCAGTCTGGAGTGCGGTGGCTTGCCACCGCTCTGCGGTACGGCGCGGCTTGCCGCGTGCGGCGGGAATGGCTCCCGAGCTTCATCGCAATTCCCTTTGGTGTGAAGAGAAGGGTAAAGGACCTTCGTACGCTTTTCCCCACCGCAGGCAGCAAGCTGCCTCGTACCGCAGAGCGGTGGCAAGCCACCGCACTCCAGACTACTTTCAGTGGATTTCCCCGTCATTCCTCTGCACCGTCTGACCCATGTCCGCCCTCGCGCCCGCCGTTGTTGAGCAGCCGAAAGCCGTGTCCCAGCAGGATGGGATCGTGCTGCCGCCGCTGCGCTGGGACCTGGAGATCACCAAGCAGCTCTTCGAGAACCGCACGTATTACGTCGTCAAAGACCCGGTCTCGCTCCAGTACTTCCGCCTCACGGGCGAGGACTACGATCTCGCCACGCTCTTCAACGGCAAGCGCAACTTCGGCCAGATCCGCGACGAATGGACGAGCCATCACCCGCACCTGAAGCTCGACTACAGCCCCGAGGAGCTGAGTGAGCGCGTGCTGAAATTTGCGAACGATCTCGCGCTGATGCAATTTCTCGCGGTGCAGGGCCAGCGCGTGAAGGCGCGCATGGACGCCGCCCGCAAGCAGAAGCAGAAAAAAGGCGGGCTCTACGCCTTCACCAACCAGGTCTTCTTTTTCCGCAAGTCGCTCTTTGATCCCGACAAGCTCTTTGGCCGCATGGCCAAGCCGCTGTGGTGGATCTGGACCAAGACCACCTTCTGGATCTCGTGGGCGCTCATCGCCGTGGGCGCGACGATTTTCCTCTCCCAGGCCGATCACCTGGACCACGCGCTGGCGAACCTTTTCAACTGGCACAACCTCGCGCTGATGTGGGTGACGATGCTCATTTTGAAGAGCATCCACGAGCTGGGCCACGGGCTCACCTGCAAGCATTTCGGCGGGGAGGTGCACGAGATCGGCGTGATGACCATGGTCTTCCAGCCGTACTTTTTCGTGAACGTGTCCGACGCGTGGACCATGCCCGATCGGCGCCACCGCATGCTCGTGAGCTTTGCCGGCATCTACGTGGAGCTCGTGTTCGCCGCCCTCGCGGCCATGGTGTGGTCGGTCGCGCAGCCCGGCTGGGTAAAGGATTTTCTCTTCAACATCATCATCATCGCCAGTGTCAGCACCCTGCTTTTCAACGCGAATCCGCTCATGCGGTTCGACGGGTACTACATCATGATCGATCTGATCGAGACCCCGAATCTTCAGCAGAAATCCCGCGCGCTGGTGCAAAACAAAGTCACCCAGTGGCTCTTTGGCAAAGGCAGCCGGGCGGAGGTGCTCTCGCGCATGCCGATGCCGAAGAAACGGCTCGCGCTCTTTTACACCTACGCGGTGCTGAGCTGGCTTTACGGGTACTACGTCATCTACAAACTCATCCGCTGGATGCGCCCGCATCTCGAGCCGCTGGGCATCGAGGGCCTTACGGATTGGTTTGCATTCCTGGCGCTCGCGGGTTGGGTAGTGGTCCCGCTCTGGCATTTTGTGCAACAGCTCCAACTCACTCGCGAAGATCTCAAACCCGGCGGCCGCTGGCGGCGCATTGGCCGCGTGCTCGGCATTCCGCTGCTCATTTTCATCGCCTTTTGCTTCAAGCCCGTGGACCGCGTCGTCACGCGCCACGGCGCCGTGGAGCTGGCCGACCCGGAGATCGTGCACCCGGACACCCCCGGCTTTGTCGCCGAGGTGCTGGTGAAGGAGGGCGACTCCGTGAAGCCGGGGGATCTCGTGGCCAGGCTGACCAACCGCGAATTGACCGAGCGCCTCGGCATCGCCGAGGCCGACGTCGAGCGCTTCACCCTCGCCGTGAATGCGTCGCTCGGCCTGGGGCGCACCGATGACTACCGCCAGTACGCCGCGCTGCTCGAGGGCGCCAAAACCGTGCGCGAAAAAGCCGCGCAGGACGTGAAGGAACTCGAACTCCGCGCCAAGACCGGCGGCGTGATCCTCACGCGGGACCTGGATCAAAAAGTCGGCCACCTGCTCCGCCCGCCGCAGGATGCCTTTTGCGAAATCGGTTCGCTGAACCCCATGCTCATCCGCGTGCCGTTGAATGAGCACGAGGTCCGCTTCGTGCACCCGGGCGATACCGTGACGCTCATCGCCAGCGCGTATCCCGATCTCCGTTTCCACGGCAAAATCGCCGACGATCCGATGGAGATGGACCCCCACAGCTTCCCGCTCGCCTTCAGCAAAGAACGCGGCGGCGACGTCCCGACCTTCCACGACCCCGCCACCGGCCGCGAAAAATTGCTGGAGCACACCTACGCCGTGAAAGTGGAAGTGGAAAACCCCAACGGCCTCCTCCGCTACGGCATGACCATGCGCGCCCGCATCTACACCGGCAAAGAACTCTACGGTAAAATCCTCCTGCAAAACCTCGTGGATTGGATCAGTTTGGATTACCGGTTTTGGTAAGCGCGCGAGGGTGGGCCCCGGGAGCGCCGGCTTTCAGCCGGCATGGTGAGCATAGCGCGAAGCGCGTCATCAAAGAAGCCTCACGCAAAGGCGCAAAGACGCAAAGGTTCGAGTTGCGTCCGTCCCCCGTATCCTTACGCCTTTGTGTCTTTGCGTGAGGCCCTTTTTACTAGGCGCTTCGCGCTGTGTTCTCGATGGCCGGCTGAAAGCCGGCGCTCCCAGGACCTCCGCTTGAATTCGCACCTTTATCTTTCCACGGGTACGCCCTGCGGGATCGCGGCGCCGTCATGCCGCGGGTCGGACGCGCCGAACTGCACGTGCTCCGGCGTGGTCATCACCGCCTGGCCGTAGCCGAAGACGCTGGGCCGCCCGCCGTGCACGCGCAGCCAATGCCCCCGCTCCGCCAGCGCGGCACGCGCGGCGGCGGGGATGCGTTCTTCGATCTCCACATCGACGCCGTCGAACGTTGGTTTCGTAAAGCGGCCCGCTTCCAGCGCCTGCTGGATCGTGAGCCCGTGGTCCGCGATGTCGGAGACGAATTGCGCGTGCGCCTGCGCCTGGTTCCAACCGCCCATGATGCCGAAGCCGATGCGCACGCCGTCCTTTTCCATGAAGGCCGGGATGATGGTGTGCAGCGGGCGCTTGCGCGGTGCGAGCGTGTTGGCCTGGCCGGGCTTCAGCGTGAAGAGCGCGCCACGATTGTGCAACATAAAGCCGCATCCCTCCGGCACGAGCCCGCTGCCAAAGCCCTGGTAGTTGCTTTGGATGAGCGAGACGATGTTGCCATCCTTGTCCACCACGGTGAGGTAAATGGTGTCGCTGCCTTTGGAGTTCGTGATGCCGTCGAGATCCGGGCCCGCGTGCGCCGCAGCCTGTTTGGCATCGATGAGCTTGGCGCGCGCCTTGGCCCGGTCCTTGTCGAGCATCGCGGCCACCGGCACCTTCGTAAGGCGCGGATCGCCCACCCACTCCAGCATGTCGGCATACGCGAGTTTCTTCGCCTCGATCATCGTGTGCAGCGCGTCCGCAGAATGCAGGCCCCACTCGCGCATCGGGAAGGTCTCCATGAGATTCAGCATCATCAGCGCGGCGATGCCCTGCGTGTTCGGCCCGGTTTCATACACGCGCCAGCCGCGGTAGGTCGTGGAGATCGGCTCCTGCCACTCCGCGCGAAACTCCGAGAGATCCGCCGCGGTGAACGTGCCGCCCTGCGCCTTCGACACCGCGAGGATCGCCTCCGCCGTCTCGCCTTCGTAAAAACCCGGCGCGCCATGCTCCGCGATGCGCCGCAGCGATTTCGCGAGGTTCGGATTTTTAAAAATCTCGCCCGCGCGCGGCGCCTCGCCACCCGGCAGAAACGTGTGGGCCGCCTCCGCGCTCTCGCGCAACAGCGCCAGCGATGCGTGCCAGTGCCCCGCCGTGATCTCCGCCACGGGGAATCCTTCCTCCGCCGTGCGAATCGCCGGTGCCAGCAGCGTGCTCAGCGGCAGGGTGCCGAATTTTTCGCGCAACGCCGACCAGCCCGCGACGCACCCGGGCACGGTGACCGCATAAATTCCGCGCGCCGGCATCGCGCGATGCCCGTGCTCCGCGAGCCACTCCGGCGTGAGCCCGCTCGGCGCCCACCCGCTCGCATTCAGCGCATACACGCGCTGCGACTTCGCTTCATAGACCAGCGCAAACAAATCGCCGCCGATTCCATTGCTCGTCGGCTCCGTCACGCCCACCACCGCATTGGTGGCGATGGCCGCATCGATGGCATTCCCGCCCAATTCCAAAATCCGCCCCCCCGCCGCCGCGGCGAGCGGCTGGCTCGACGCCACCACGCCATACCGCGAAGCGACCAGCGAGCGCCCCGGCACCACCGGCTCCGCCGCCACCCCAGCCAGGCAGGTGGCAGCGAGAAAGGAAGGCACAAGCGCGGAGGTGTTCATGGGGCGGGGAGCATCCATGGTTCATGTCCGACGTTCAATGTCCAACGGCGCAAGCGACAGGCGAGCATGTCCCGTAGAAGCGGCATCCTGCCGCTTTTGTGGCGTTCTTCAAAGCGGCTGGAAGCCGCTTCTACCAGGAGGCGCGTCCGCCCGTCGCCTGCGTCAAGGAGGAGGGCCGCTCTCGGCCCGTGGTTGGTTTTCAGTGTTCGGCTACGGCGGCGGATACTGAAGACTGAAGACTGGCGCACGACGAATCACGGGCCGGGGGCGGCCCTTCTCCTTGAGCGCGCCCTGCCGCTCACTGGCGCGTTGGGTGTTGAATGTTCGGCGGCGGTCCGCCGCCGCTACTTCCCCGCCGGCAACTGTGCGTACCACGCTCCGCTGATCTCCGCGTCGCCGCGCAGCGAGATGGCGACGTCCACGACTTCTCGGGGCAGGATGTAAGCCGTGGTGGCGTTGTTGAGGCTGAGGCGGAGTTCGTGGAGTTTCCAGCCGGGGAGGTCGGGGACGGTGAGTGTTTGATCCATCACGGGTTTTCCGGCGGCGTCGCGACAAACGAAATGCAGTTCGCCGCGGCGCATCCACGTGGAAAAGAGGAGCGTGGATTTTTCCGAGAGCGGGTAGATGCCGAGGACGGTCTCCGGCATGGCGTTGGGCGTGTCCGGCGCGAAGGTGGCGGGGGCGTAGCGCTCGCCGGCGGGGCCGCCCTCGCGGCGATACCATTGCGGGGCGGTGAGTTTTTCCGAGATCGGGACGGGCTCGGCGTCGCGATAGACCGGGCGCGGCGCGCCGAAGACGGCGCGGCCATCGGCGGTGCGAATGTTGGCCGCGAGATAGCGCAGGTCCGCGGGGAGCTTCAGCGTCACGTGGCCGCTGGGCACGGCGTTTTCATAGCGCCGGATCAATTCCAGGCGATCGGCACGGCGGCCGCCGTAAAGCTCCACCGTCGCCTTGCCGCCGGCGGCGGGCACGGTGAGGCCGGTGATGCTGAGCACGGACTGCCGGTCCGGCGCATTGGATGGATTGATCTCCAACGGCGGCGGTGGTGGAGGGACGCCGAGAAGCTCCGGCACCGGCTCGCCGGGTGGTGGCGGGATCGCGCCCGGAAAGTTGGGCGGGGGCGCCGGGTCGAGGCCGGGAATGCCGGCTTCCGGGACGGCCACAGGAGCGCCGGCGGCGGCATTCAGCGAGTTGGCCGTCCAGCCAAAATCCCAGCATACTTCCGTCTCGCGATCGGCGCCATCGCCGGCGCCGGGGAGGCAATAAACCACGGGCGTGCCGGCGCGCAGGTCGCCCGCGGCGAGGGCACAGGCGCGCGAATGCGGCTCGTATTTTTGCTCCGCCGCTTTGCCGTGGTCCTTGAAAACCTTGGCGGTGCGCGCGGCGGCGGCGAGGGCCCCGGCCATGCGCTTGTCGCCGCGATGCAGCGCATCCTCCATCGCTTCGAACAGTGGTGCAACGTCGAGCGCCTCCCGCGCGTAAACATTGGCGAGCAACTTGGCGACATAGCTGAAGGCCGCTTCCTTGCCGCGCGCCGCGCCCTCCAGCAGATCGTGCATCAGCGCCTCGCGCTGCGGCTCCGGCACGAGGTAATAATTGGTCGCGGCCGACATGGTCCAGTCGACCGCATTGGTGGCGCCGGCGAGCGTGCCGATGCGGCCTTCGCGCGCGAGGCGCGGCACGCCGATCGCGGGCGGGGACACGGCGCGGAAAGGCTCGAGCTGATGGAGCAAGCGCACGGCGAGCGGGCGTCCGGCGGGAATGTCCGCGAGCGCGCCGGCGAGTTCCTCGCAGAGCTGGCTCGGCCAGGGCGGGAGCGTGGCGTCGTCGATCCGCTTCTGCACGGCGTCCACCGCGGCGGCATCGCCCGCGAGCAGGCGCGAGAGCAGCACGAGGCCAGGGCCGAGCGGGTCCTCCTTGGCCACGAGCTCACGCACGCGATCGGCCACGCCATGGCGCTGCGCGGCCTCAAAGAGCGGGCGCAACAGGCGATCGGGCTGGTCGTCATTCAGCAGGCCGCGCGCGAGCGGGCCGCGCACCGGGCGGCTCTCGGCGGCGATCACATCGGCGAGCATTTGCGCGATGATCTCGCGGTCGCCCATCGAGGACGCGCGTGCGAGCATCTCGAGCTCGCAGTCGGCGAGCGCGGGGTCGCGCGCCAGCGGGCCGCGCAGGAGATGGTGCCACCATTGGATCGCCTCGGCCTTCAGGTTGAAGTTGAACAGGTCGCGGCCCTTCAGCCCGGAATTCCAGAAATTAAACTCCGGCTCCGTGGGCGACTGCCGCCGATCGCGCATCGCCGGCTCCAGCGCGGCCCAGCGGTCTTTCGCTGGCAGCCAGGCGAGCAGGCGGTTGCGCGTGGCCAGCGGCGCGTGCGCGAGCGGGCCCTGCAGCGCCTTGATCAGCGCGGCGCGGGCGGGCGCGCGCTCCTCCTCCGAGCCGGTTCCGGCCCAAAGCTCCCAGGCGGCAAGGTCGTCGGGAAAATGCGAAGTGATCCACTCCAGCGCCTGCCCGCGTGCGGTGCGCGCGTCGCCGATAAGCGCGCGCTCGAGGGGCGCGGTCACGGTGCGGACTTCGTCTCTCGCGCCGAGCACGAAAAGCGCCGTCTCCAGCCAGCGCCACGCGGCGTCCCGATCCTGTAAATGCGCGCGCGCCTCCTTCTCCGTCTCGGTGAGGCGGGCACGAAATTCGCCGAGCTCGCGCAGCGCGCGCATGGCGGCGACGCGCGGCTCGATCGGGGGCAGCAGGAGGAGTTGCGCCACGTCGCTGCCCCACGGCTCGCGCGCACGGTCACGGCTGCTGACCGGCGCGGCGAGCACGTCCTTCGCCAGCGTGAGCGCGCGATCGGCGTCGGCGAGAAGCAGGAGCTGCGGCAGCAGCACGGGCGCGTCGGGCGCCTCGAATTGCTCGGGCGGCGCGCCCTCGGCCGGCGCCGCCGGGACCCACGCGCGCACGCGCTTCACCATGTCGGCCGCATTCTCCTCACCATAGCGCCGCACGAGGAGGTGCTGCTCCTCGGCGGTGAGCGGCACGGCGGCGAGCCTCTCGAGTTCGCTCTCGGGTGGATTGGCCGAGAGCGCGAGGGCCGAGAGCGCCACCGCCCGCGCGCCCTGGCCGATGACGCCCTCCGGCGGCAGCTCGGCGGGTGAAATTTTTACACGGAGATCCCCGCCGTCGATCCGCGGCCCGGTCTGCTTTTCGAGATTGAAATGGAAAATGGCCGGCGCCGGGTCGGTGCGATCCTTTTTCACCTCCTCCGCCAGTGGGCGCGCCTGCGTGAGATCCCGGTGCCACCCGGCGAGCACCAGATGGTAGCACTGCAGCACGTGCCGCGCTTCGCCGGTGAGCTTCGTCTCCGCGGGGTCGAACGCCACATGCCCGGCGCGGCCCTGGAGGCCAAAGCGAAAGAGCAGCGCGCGCATCTGCTCCGCGGAGAGCCAGCCGCCGGGCCATGCGGGCGGTTCGTCGCCGCTGTTCCAGCTCACGGCGCGATCGCGGGTGGCGGGCAAATTGAACATGGTGGCCCAGCTCGCCGGCACGCGCGTGGTCCGGCGCAGCGCGGAGTAATCGGGCGCCTGCGGCAGATCGAGGCGCGAGGCGGTTTCCACCGCCATCCATTCGAGCGCGGCGCGCGACGCGGCGAGCTGCCGGTTCGCGGGCAGCGTGTCGATGGTATTGGCGAGCGCGTTGTAAAAGCTCTCGATCTCCGACACGTCCTCGTAGCGCAGAATGGGCCAGGCCTCGGCAAAAGCGGCGCCAGCTTTCTCGATCTCGCCCTTGGCAAATTGCGTGAAGCATTCCGAGAGCGGCGCGCTCCAGCGCTGGGAGATCACGAGATATTTGCCCGGGCCGACCGCGGGCAGCGTGAGCGCCTGGGCGCGGCGGGCCAGCTCGCCATCGAGCCACGGCAGGCCCTGGATTTGCCGGAGGAGATGGCGCGCGAAGCCGAGCCAGCGGTCGCTGAATTGCGCGGGCGTGGCGGCGATTTTTTCAATCGCATCGAGCATCAGCCCGGGATCGGCGATGGTGGCGGCGGCGAGGAGCTGCTCGCCCAGCGGCCAGGCGGCGGTGGCCTTTTGCAGGCGCGCCACGAATGCGGCCTCGGTGTCCTGCCGCAGCGCGAGGCGGTGGAGGTTCACGATGGAATAATCTCGCGCATCGCTGAGCGTGGGAATTTTCCACGGCATGGGCTCGGGCTTCGGATCGAAGAGCGCGTCATTCGGATAATACGCGCGCACTTCACGGAGCCGCGTGGTGAGCTGCGTGCCTTCGAGCGGGAGCGAGATGTAATTGGCACGCCCGCGATTGCCGTTGCCGAGCGTGGCGGTGGCGAGGGGGTGCGGCGCCATGGGCGCGGCGAGGACGGCCCAGAAATGATCGGCCGCGGCGGCTTCGTCGTGCTCCAGCACCGCGATCTCGCCGAGCACCACGTGGCGCTCCCAATCGTCGTCGCGCAGCCCGGCGGTGAGCGCCTCGCGCAGCGCGGGCAGCACGCCAGAGGTTTGCAACTCCGGCAGCCGATCGCGCCAGCGGGTGGGGCACTCCGCGAGCACGGCGGCGTGCCGGTGCACGAGCTCCGCCACGCCGTGGGCCGCGTGCATGTTGACCAGCGGCGTGAGCGCCGACATCACGTCGTCCGCGCTGGGCTGCTCGCCGGGCCCCGGATGCTCGCCGAGCCACGCCAGCACATCGCGCGCAGCCTCGGTGATGAAGCCCGCGTCCGACGCGCAGTAGGCCGCGAGGAGCAGGAGCGTGGTGTCGCCGGGGTGCTTCGCCAGCCCTTCGCGCGCCGCTTGCAACCCGCGCGCCGGCTCATGCAGCGCGCGGCAGGCGGCGGCGTAGGCCGCGGTGTCCTCGGCACCGGTGGCCGCATTCCCGAGAGCGTGCGCCTGCTGAAATTCCGCGAGCCATTTCTCCGCCGTGCCATCTGCCAGCGCGGCATGCGCCGCATCGGGGATAAGGAGACGCCGCAGACCGGGTTGCGCCGAGGCCTTGGCGCATTCCGTTTTCAAAAACGCGCGCGCCGCGGGAGCGTCGCCCTTCGCCGCGAGACGATTTGCCGTCACGCGCAGGGCCGCGTAGCGCTGCTCATCCGTGCCCGCCAGCGCGAAGGCCGCGCGGGCGGCGTCATCGGCGCCGGGCTTGTCCAGCACCGCACGCGCCCGGGCTTCGCTCCATTTGGCGGCAAAGGATTTGGCGTCGAGCTCTACCGCGCGGAGAAACAGCGCGAGCGCCTCGGAGTCGTTGCCCTGGGCATGCTCCAGCCAGCCGAGCAGGATGAGCCCCGGCGCGTCATTGCGCGCGCGCCACCGATCGCGGAGCGCATCAAGCTGCCCCATGGTGGCCGCGATTTCGCACACGTGCCCAAACGCCCCGCCCGGCCGCGGATCCTGCAAGGCCATGCCCTCCAGCTCCGTGAAGCCCGGCGGCCACCACGCTTCCGCCGCGCGCAAAGTGCAGGGGCAACAGCAAAGAATGAGGAGAAGGATCCAGCGGGCCACGGAGGGGACGATAACATTCAGCGCGCAACACTCAACGTCCAACGTCCAACGTCCAACGTCCAACGTTCAATGTCCAATGCGCAGGCGACGGGCGGGAGCTTGTAGACGCGCCTTCCAGGCGCGTTTGCACCGCACGAAAGCGGCTGGAAGCCGCTTCTACGAGCAACGCCCACCCTTCGCTTGCGAATTGAACGTTGGGCGTTGAGCGTTGGACGTTGGACGTTTTCCCTAAAACTCCACCTTCATCACCCCGCGCATGATGTGGCAGTGGCCGGGGAAGGTGCAGAGATAGGGGTATTCGCCGGGCGGGAGGGCTTCGAATTTCAGCACCTCGGTTTCGCCGGGGTTGAGGAGCTTCGTGTTTTTCACGATGTCGGCGAAGCTCGGGATGTAGTTTTTCGCGATGGCATCGGGCTGGGTGGCGAGCTGGTCGGCTTTGGTGCAGCAGGCTTCGATGGCGCCGGGTTTCACCACGACGAGATTGTGCTGGAGCTGATCGGCGTCGGTGAAGACGAGGGCGACGGGCTTGCCGGCTTTCACGGTGAAGGCCATCACGTCGTACTTCATGCCCTCGACGGCTTTGAGCTCCACGATCTGGTGCGTGCGGGCGAGGGCTTTCAGATCCTCGGCGGCTTTGGGCTTGCTCGGATTTTTCAGGCCGAGCGTGATCTCGCGGCCCACGTCGCTGGGCTTCGCGGCGATGAGCGTGTTCAGCACGGTGAGCTGCGTGGGCGTGGCGTAGTGGGCGAAGCTGCGCGCAATGGCGGCGAGGTCGGCGGCGCCCGCGACGTTGCCCGGGCCGCCGGGGCCGGATTTGCCGAGTTTCAGCACCTGGATGTCGTCGTACCATGCGCGGCCCGTGCTGCGGCCCCAGCCGCCGTAGAGGCAGTTCAGCGAGATCATCTGCGCGCGACCGGTGCTGATGCGGAGGGCGACTTTCGTCCAGTCGGTGGTGCCGGTGATGGCTTTGGATTTGGGCTGCTCGCCGTTGAGCTGATGGATCTCCAGCAGCGCGCCGGTGGCGCCTTTCAAATTCTCGGTACGGATCCAGCAGGAGAGCTCGTAGTCGGTGCCGGAGTCCACGGGCACGTCCTGGTACCAGCTCGTGTCGGAGCCTTCCTTGCTCTCGATCTTCAAGCAATAGCTTTGGCTGCGGCCGCTCTGCACCACGCTGTGCTCGGCGGTGCCGGCATAGGTGCGCGGCTGCCAGAACATCGGCAGTGGCGGCTGGCTTTTGGTCATGGCCTCGACGTCGCCATTCTTCACCACGTTCTCGATTTTCTCCTCCGGCTTCGGTGCGACGTCGCCGGCCAGCGGCTTGGCGGCGTTCAGCGCGGCGGTGAGGTAGCCGTTCGCGTGGCGCGAGGCGGCGATGGTAAGCGCGACGGGTAGATATTTGTCAGCCTTCACCACGGCGTCGTCGTTGAGCTTGAAGAGTGCGGCGCCAGCGGGATCGAAGGCGGGTTGATCGGCGAGCGCGAGCAGCGCACGCAGGCGCACGAGCGGCTCGGGATCGGTGAGCAGACCGGCATCGAGAATCGCCTGCGCGCTGGCGGGCGAGCGCGGGAGCATCTGCGCGGCGGCGCGGCGCACCCCGGCGGCGGGATGTTTCAGCGCGGCGGTGACGGTCTCCGCATCGGCGGCGCCGAGCTGCTGGAGCGTCCACAGCGCGTGCAGCGATCCACCGGCGATCCCGGCGGCGTCGGGTTTTCCTTTGGCCACGAGTTCTTTCAGCGCGGGCACCACGTCCTGGTCGCCGCGCTCCACGAGCAGGCGCTGCGCGTGCATGCGCCAGAGCAGGTTATCGCTTTGCAGCGCCTCGAGCAGCGACTTCGGATCGGCCTTGCTGAGCTGCCACGTTTTCGCGGGCGGCGCGCCTTTCCAGGCCACACGCCAGAGCCGGGCACGCTGCGTGTCGCGCAGCTCGCTGACGAAGGCATTCCCCCGCCCCGTCGTCGCGCGAAAGCCGCCGCGCTGCTCGCTGGGCGTGGGATTGTGCTGGATGAGGTAAGAGTAAAAATCGCTGACCCAGATCGCGCCGTCAGGCCCCACGTCGGCGGCCACGGGAGCGAAATGCTCGTCGTCACTGCCGAGCAAATTCCACGCGTTGCCGGTGGAGAAATTCGTGCCCTTCGGCGCGAGCAGACCGAGGTGCAGGATGTGCACCGTGGGCTCGCAAAGCAGCGCCATGCGATTCCACCATTCGCGCGGGAAACTGCGCGCGGTGTAAATATTGTGCCCGGCTTCGGCGGTGTAGCCGTCGAACACGTCCACCTGCCGGATGCGTTCCATGTGTTTCGGCGCCTTGAGATTTTCGATGATGCCCGGATTCGTCGGCTGCTCCAGGCCGTCGACCATGTCCCAGTAGCGGCGCTCGATGGGCTCGTAGACGCTCGGCTGGTTGTTCGCCGTGCTGCCGAAAATGTCGCCGTCTTCGTCGAAGGCGAAGCCCCACGTGTTATTCGAGGTTTTGCCGAGCACCTCCAGCTTCGAGCCGTCGGGCAGGAAGCGATAGAAGGCCTGCGAGAATTTCAGCGACTGCCCGCCGATCGTGCCGGAAAAGCCCGAGTAGCCGACGCAGCCATAGACCCAGCCGTCGAAGCCGAGCTTGAGATTCGACGGGCCCGCGTGGGTGTCGCCGGTGCCCCAGCCGCTGATGAGCACTTTCTTTTCGTCGGATTTGCCGTCGCCGTTGGAGTCGCGGAAATACAGCGTCTCCGGCGCCTGCTGCACGATGATGCCGCCATTGGCGAAGACCAGCGACGTGGGGCCGCTGAGCTGATCAACGAACACCGTGGCTTTGTCGAAAACGCCGTCGCCATTGGTGTCTTCGAGGATGCGGATGCGATCGTTGCCCGGGCCGCCGGGGGTGATCTCGTTCGGATAATCCACCGTCTCCACCACCCACAGCCGGCCGCGCTCGTCCCATTTCATGTCGATCACATTCAGCAATTTCACCGCGCTCGTCTCGCTCGCAACGAGGGAGACCACGGTGTCCACCGGCTTGTAGAGATGCTTGCGCGATTCCTCGGGCGTGAGCGGGAGCTGGTATTCCGGGGGCGGGTTGCGCCGCTCGTAGTTCGGCACTTTCTTCGAGGGATCGTAGGCGAAGGGCTGCGGGGTCCACGCTTTCAAGCGCGCCGCCGCCGCGTCGCCCGCGGCCCAGACGATGCCGCGGTAGAGCAATTCCTGGAACCCGGGCTTGCTCCACGTGCGCTCGTCGTGGCCGTAGGCGGTGTAAAAGACGCGGCCCTGGCCTTCATTGCGCACCCACGTCCACGGCTCGGCCTGGCGCGTTTGCAGCACCGTGCGGTCGGGGTTGTGCTTGGTGTGCACGTAGGTTTCGTCCCACGTTTCGAAGCTTTCAAGGCCTTTGGTGATCGGGTGATCCTTCACGATGGTGTCGACGGTGAAGGTGCCGGTGTCGTGGCTCTTGAACTGCGCGCCGACGATGCGGATGTATTCCGGCGAATTTTGGAAGCAGTAGCTCGCGCAGTGGATGGGCACGAGGCCCTTGCCGCCCTGCACGAAAGCGATGAGCGCCTTTTCCTGCTCGGGCTCGATTTTCACCCAGTTCGCGTAGATGGCGAGGACGTCGTACTGCGCGAGGTTGGCGGGGTTCAGGTCGCTGAGGCGATCGGTGTAGGTGAGATTGATGCCGCGCGGATGCAGCGCCGGGAGCGCCTGGAAGAAGCGCTGATCGGGCACGTGGTGATCGCGGTCGCCGAGGAAGAGGACTTCGAGGCGGCCGGTCTCATCGGCGCGCGCAAACGCAGCGAGGAGGAGCAGGAAACAAAAGAGAAGACGGCGCATGATGTGAGTGGTGTGAGCGGGAAAACGGTTCGCGAGACAATCCGGAGGGTGTGCTGGTGCGCAGCATTTAGGGCTGTTCCGGACCCACCTGCAATGTGTTTGGTCCACATTGGAGATGAGCTCGTGAGTCCTTTGCGCCCTTGGTCGCGCGACGAAAGGATCTAAAGGATACGGGCTCGCGAATAGAGAGACGGGCGCAGATTCATGGATTGGAAAAAAGGACTCGGGCGCAGGAAGCGACGGCGCCGACTTTTCCATGGGTTCCGCAAATCCGGAATGAGATCGCGCGCATATAAATTGAGAAATCGCGCACCTTCCCGTGCAGCGGATACGCCTGCGGCGAGTGTGGCTCACGCGGCCCTCCGCGTGATTCTAAAAGCCAAGCGCGTAGCGCCACTCATCCAATTAGCGGAGATTAGCGAAGATTAGCGGTTTTAGTCCGCGGCATCTTTTTACCGCTAATCCTCGCTAATCTTCGCTAATGAAAGAATAGCGCTACGCGCTGTGTTTAAAAATCACGCGGAGGGCCGCGTGAGCCACATTCACGGCATCGTCAGCCGCAGGCGGGCGTAGTCGGCGGGGGTATCCACGTCCATCGTGGCGGCCTCGCAGGGCACGCCGACGGTTTCCTCGCGGTGGCGCTGGATGAGCTGGCGGGCGCCGGCGGTGCCTTGCAGGGTGAAGAGTTCGGAGAAGAGGGAGCGCGCGAAGAGGGCGGGGACGCCGAGGGTGCCGCCGTATTCGCAGGCGGCGATGGGGCGGCCGGTGCGCTCCTGCGCTTCCACGAGATCGTGCAGCACGGCGGAGGCGAGGAGGGGCTGGTCGCAGACGAGAAAGAGGGCGGCGGAAATTTCCGGGTGCGCGCCGGTGAGCGCGAGCAGGCCGGCGCGGATGGAGCCGGACATGCCCTCGGCCCAGGCGGGATTTTCGGCAATGAGCACGCCGGGATCGGCGGCGGTGACGTGCGGGCGGATTTGCTCCGCGTGCGCGCCGAGGACCACGACGATTTCGGCCTCGGGCATTTCGCGCGCGGTGGCGATGGCGTGGCCGAGCAGCGTGGTGCCGCGGAAGGGGAGCAGTTGTTTCGGCTCGCCCATGCGTGCGGATTCTCCCGCGGCGAGGATGATCACGCCAAGGCTCATTGCCGCGGCTGAACCACCCGGGGCACCGGCACGGCGACCGGAGTGGCCGTGGGGACTCTCACCGGCGGGGGCGTGGGCGCGGGCGGAGGGATGACTACGGGCGGAGGCGTGGGGGCGGGGTCGGGCACGGCCACCGCCACGGCTCTGGGCACGGCGACAGCCTTGGGCACGGCGACGGCGCGAGGCACCGCCACCGGGGTCGCCGTGGGCACGGCCACGGGCCGGGGCACGGCGACGGGCGTGGGAGCGGGCACCATCGGCGCGGAGATCACCCCGGGCCTGGGCCCGGCGGCCACGGGAGTGGGAGCCGGGGCGGCCGCCCCGGGCGTGGGAGCGCCGGGGCTGCTGCCTCCGGCCACATCCATGGGATCGTGAATGGGCCGCGCGCTCTTGCGCAGTTCGCCGCCGGAGCGCCCGGAGATCACGGCGATCATTTCCGCGATGATGGACACGGCGATTTCCTCGGGCGTCTCCGCGCCGAGGTCATGCCCCGCGGGGCCGTGCAGGCGGGCGATGGCGGCGTCATCAAATTTCACCCCGGCCTGCGAGAGCTCGGCGAGCAGGCGCACGGTGCGGTCGCGCGGCCCGAGCACGCCCACGTAGCGCACATTGCACGGCAGCAGCACGCGCAGCAGCGCGCGGTCCTGCTCGAACTGGTGCGTGAGGATCATGATCATCGATTCGGGCGGAAAAATGACGCTGCCCTCCCCCATCGTCTCGGGCTTCACGCAGCGGACGGCATCGGCCATGGGAAAGCGCGCGAGCGTGGGAAAAGCGGGACGCGCATCGATCACCGTGACGCGCCAGCCGAGCGCCTTGGCGGCGGCGGCGATGGGGATGGCGTCGTCGCCCGCGCCAAAAAGATACAGCGGCACGGGCGGGGCGATGGTTTCCACGAGCACGAGCGCGCGGCCTTCACCCTCGGCAAATTCCACCTCGCGGAGCGCGGTGCGGCGGGTGCCGACGGAATGCGCGGCCTGCGAAAGCACGGGCGCATGCCGCAGGGGCGTGGCCGTGACAGTGCCGCCGGGCCAGCGGAGCATCCGCGCGCGCAGGGCGCTGCGGTCGCCGGGCATGAACGCCGTGACGATGCGGCCGGGCGCCTTGCGGGCGAGGCAGTTTTCAAAAAACGCGAGCAACCCCTCGGGTTCGCCGACGACCACCGGCTCCACCAGCACCTGCACCACGCCCGAGCAGCCGAGCCCGAGCCCGAAGATGATCTCCGACCGCGATGTGGAATCGTAGGTGAGCAGCCGGGCAGTGCGCGTGCTCATCACGGCGCGCGCATGTTCGCGCACGTCGCCATCGAGACATCCGCCACTAATGATCCCGGCCGAGGCGCCGGACGGCGTGATGAGCATGCGGGCTCCGGGCCGGCGGTAGGCGGCGCCGCGGACTTTCATCACGGTGGCGAGCGCGAGCACGGTTCCCGGGGGTGACTGCTTCGCGAGATCCACGATGGTTTGGAAGATTTTCATGTCGGGGTGGGCTGGTGTCTGGATACACCCATCGCATGAACGAAGCCAACTGTGTGCCTTGTCTTTTTTATTCGTCGTGAAAATGAAGTGACGACGAATGGGAGGCAGAGGAGGCTGGCGCTGTGCGGGATGTAGCGGACGCGGGGCGGGTGTAAAGGACGGGGCGGCACTTTGAAAGCCGAGAAACACCCAACGGCCAACATCCAACGTCCAACATCGAACCATCAAGGCGCCAGCGAACGGGCGGGCGCTCGTTGACGCGCCTTCCGGGCGCGTTTGAACCGCACGAAAGCGGCTGGAAGCCGCTTCTACATGACGCGCCCGCCGGCGGCGATTCCCCCGGCGGCAACCCTGCGGAAAGGCGCTTGTGAAAAATTTCACAAAGTTCTTGCCAGTTTTGCTGACTGCCGCTTTTCTGACCGTCCGCCCTACTGGAAGATGCACTCGCACAAAGTGCGTTTGCCACCCGGACTCTCCTTGTGAGCTGAGCGCACGAGGAAAGGCCGATTCTGGTATCGGGCGGGCCCTACAATTTTCGGACAATGATCGCCCTGATTCCAAGCCGTTCGTCCTTCGCCGCCTCCGCGGCGCGTCTCCTCGCGCTGTTGGCGCTCCTCTTTACATTGGCCGCTTCAGTGGGACAACCGCTGGCTGCGGCCGAGCACACCATCGCCGCGGCCACGCCGGCAGGCCATGAGGTCGTGGGACATGACCTCGCTGCCGCGACCGACGCGGCCGCCCACGAGGAGGAACACCATGGCGGTCTCACGCCCGAGGCCCCGAAGCTTCTGGGCTTCATCACCAACTCGATGCTCGTCACCTGGATTGTGGCCGCGGGCATCATCCTTTTCGCGCAGATCGCCACCCGCCGCCTCCGCACGGTGAAGGAAGCGGCCCTGGAAGTGCCGAGCGGCGCGCAGAATTTCTGGGAATTCCTCGTTGAGAGCCTGCGCAACTTTTTGGAGGAAATCATCGGGCGCGACCTGGCGAAGAAGACCTTCTGGTTCTTCGCCACCGTCTTCATTTTCATCCTCTTCACGAACTGGTTCGGCCTGCTGCCCGGCGTGGGCACCATCGGCTGGGGCCACCCGGATGCCCATGGCGTGATGAGTCACATCTCGGTCCCGCTGCTGCGCGGCGGCAATGCGGACCTGAACATGACGTTCGCCATGGCGGCCATCTTCTTCGTGATGTGGACCGTGTGGGCCTTCCAGGCGAATGGCGCGGGCGGTTTTGTGAAGCATCTCTTCGGCGCCAAGGGCGATTCGAAGGGCTTCATGGCTATCTTCATGGCGGTGATTTTCGTCATCGTCGGCCTGCTGGAAGTCATCTCCATCATGTTCCGCCCGGTGTCGCTGAGCTTCCGTCTCTACGGCAACATCTTCGCAGGTGAAAACCTGCTGGAAGCCATGCAGGGCGTGTCGCCCGCCTTTGGCTGGCTGACGCCGATTCCTTTCTACTTCATGGAGCTGCTCGTGGGCCTGGTGCAGGCGCTCGTGTTCATGCTTCTGACCGCCGTCTTCACCCTCCTCATCTGCCAGCACGATGAGGAAGAAGGGCACGGCGCCCACCACTAAACCCATTTAACCAATTTCGCCGGCGGGACCATCCACAGAGAGTGGGCGCCGGCGGGAAAACCAAACACAAGAAAACACACATGAGCATCCTCACCACCATCGCGGAAGCGACACTTGGCAGCGGCATCCAGGGCGGCCTCGGCGCCCTTGGCGCGGCCATCGGCGTGGGTTTGATCGGCATGAAGGCCTCGGAAGCCGTCGGGCGCAATCCCGGCGCGGCGACCAAGATCCTCATCCAGTCGATCCTGAGCACCGCCTTCGCAGAAGGCATCGTGTTCTTTGCCCTCTTCCTGGGCAAGTAAGCTGAAAGCCTATAAGGCGCGGGGCTGGTTCGCCAGCTCCGCGCCAGTTTTCCTGACCAACTTTTCTGAATTTCATGAGCATCCTTTCTCTCCTCGCTGAAGCCGTCGTGGACAAGCCGAACGGCAATCCGCTGCACGACATCCCGCTGCAATTCGGCCTGAATGCCTGGGGCTTCCTGTGCCAGGTGATCAGCTTCTGCGTCGTCGCCTTCCTGCTCTACAAGTTTGCCTACAACCCGATCCTCCAGGTGCTCGAAGAGCGCCGCAAGCGCATCGAGGAAGGCATCGCCAATGCCCGCAAGGTGGACGAGAAGCTCGCCGAGGCCAACAAGGTGGCGGAAGACATCCGCACCAAGGCCAACGCCGACGCCACCAAGGTGATCGAGGAAGCCCGCGCCGCCGCCAAGGCGGTGTCCGAGCGCGAAGGCCAGCGTGCCGTGGCGCAAGCCGCCGAAATCGTGCAGAAAGCGCGTGAAGCCGGTGAAGCCGAGCAGAAGCGCCTCATGGCCGAGCTGAAGAAGGAACTGAGCCGCCTCATCGTGGAAACCACGGCGAAGGTCACGGGCAAGGTTCTTTCCAACGCCGACCAGAAGAAAATCACCGAGGAAGCGACGAAGGAACTCTCGGCCTAGTCTTTTCCTCCTTTCCCTTTCTTAAACCCGCGCCATGAAACTCCACAAAGAAGGCCGCAAACTCGCGAAGGAAATGCTCCGCACGAGCATGACCGACGGCGCGCTCGATGACGCCAAGGTGAAGAAGGTGACGGCGGCGGTGATTTCCGCGCGCCCGCGCAATACGGTGGGCGTGCTGAAGGAATTCGCGCGCCTCCTGCGCCTGGAACTGGCCAAGCGCCACGCCATCATCGAAAGCACCCTCGAGCTGGAAGCGAACGAAAAGAGTGCCATCACCCGCACGCTCCGCGCCAAGTACGGCAGCGACGTGACCACCGAATACAAGACGAACCCGGCGCTGCTTGGCGGCCTGCGCATCCAAATCGGCAGCGACGTGCTGGACGCCAGTGTGCGCACCCGCCTCGATCGCCTCGCCCTCGAACTCGCCGCTTAACCATGAACGCCGGAACCAGACAGCTCAGGAAGGCAGGAAAGCAGGAAGAAACCTGCGCCTCGCTCCCTTTCCTTCCTGTTTTCCTGCATTCCTGAGATTCTCGAACCATCCACCTTTTAACTCTCTCTCTACCGAAGCCATGAGCAGCATCCTGCAAGACCTTGAATCCAAAATCTCCGGCCTGAAAACCGGCACCACCAAGTCCAACGTTGGCTACGTCCGCGAAATCGGCGACGGCGTCGCGAAAGTCGAGGGCCTCAGCGAGGTGATGCTCAATGAGATGCTCGAATTTCCCGGCGGCGTTTACGGCCTGGCGTTGAACCTCGAAGAAAACGAAGTGGGCGTCATTTTGCTCGGCGACGACAAGGGCATCGTGGAAGGCACCGAAGTGAAAACGACGGGCAAGCTGCTTTCCGTGCCCGTGGGCAAGGGCCTCCTCGGCCGCGTGGTGAATACCATCGGACAGCCGGTCGACGGCAAGGGCCCGATCGAGGCCACCGCGCAGTACCCGGTCGAGAAAATCGCGCCCGGCATCATTAAGCGCAAATCGGTGAGCCAGCCGGTGCAAACCGGCATCATGGCCATCGACGCGATGATCCCGATCGGCCGCGGCCAGCGCGAGCTCATCATCGGTGACCGTGCGACGGGCAAGACGACCATTGCCATCGACACCATCATCAACCAGGCCCGCATCAACAAGGCGAACGAAGGCAAGGCCGGCTTCCGCCCGCTCTACAGCATCTACGTCGCCATCGGCCAGAAGCAGTCGAACGTCGCCCGCAACGTGCAGGTGCTGACGGACGAGGACGCGATGAAGTACACCATCATCGTGGTGGCCTCCGCTTCCGACATGGCTTCCACGCAGTATCTCGCGCCCTTCGCCGGAGCGGCGATCGGCGAGTGGTTCATGGATAATGGCATGGACGCACTCATCGTGTTCGACGATCTTTCCAAGCACGCCGTGGCCTACCGCCAGGTGTCTCTGCTGCTGAAGCGCCCGTCGGGCCGCGAAGCGTATCCGGGCGACGTGTTCTATCTCCACAGCCGCCTGCTGGAGCGCAGCGCCCGCGTGAATGAACAGAGCGGCAACGGCTCGCTGACCGCGCTGCCCATCATCGAGACGCAAGCCGGCGACGTGTCGGCCTACATCCCGACAAACGTGATTTCGATTACGGACGGCCAGATTTACCTGGAAACCGACCTCTTCTACCAAGGCATCCGCCCCGCGGTGTCGGTGGGTCTGTCGGTGAGCCGCGTGGGTTCGTCCGCGCAGGTGAAGGCGATGAAGCAGGTGGCCGGCAAGATCAAGGGCATGCTGGCGCAATACCGCGAACTCGCGGCGTTTGCGCAGTTCGGCAGCGACCTCGACGCCGCCACCAAGGCGCTGCTCGACCGCGGCCAGCGCATCGTGGAACTCTTCAAGCAGCAGCAATACAACCCGCTGCCCGTGGAAGTGCAATCGGTCATCCTCTGGGCGATGATGAACAACTACTTCGACGACGTCGCGGTGGACAAAGTGAAGGACTTCCAGACGAAGCTGACCGACTTCCTCACCACGCGCAAAGACGCGGTGCTGCAGATGCTGCGCGACAAGCCGGAAATCAACGACGCCGTCGCCGGCGCGCTGAAGGAAGCCGTCACCGAATTCAAGCAGAGCTACCGCTAAACGTGATCTCGCTCGAGTCGTTCCACGACATGCCGAAAGCCCTTCCAGTCGAAAGCGTCGAAAACGTGGTCTACACCCTTCGTGGACTGCGCGTGATGCTCGACTCGGATCTGGCGGCTTTCTATGGCGTGGAGACGAAAGCGTTGAATCAGGCGGTGCGCCGGAACATCCATCGCTTCCCGAAGGACTTTGCGTTTCAGCTTCAGGCTGAGGATGTTGCGGCTTTGAGGTCACAAATTGTGACCTCAAACCCGACCTCCAGCTCCCGGGGTGGAGCCCGGTATCGCCCCTGGGCGTTTACCGAACATGGCGCCGTGATGCTGGCGGGCATTCTCAATAGTGCCGTGGCCATCGCCGCGAGCGTGGAGATTGTCCGCGCCTTTGTGAAAATGCGCGACGCCATCAAGCTCTCCGGCGGCGACCTCATCGCCAAGCTGGCGACCATCGACGTCCGCCTTGATGGCCACGATACCACGCTGGAACAGATCATCGCCGCGCTGAACTCGCTGCTGAATCCGCCCACCACGCCCAAAAAAGAAATGGGCTTCCACACCCTGCGCGAAGACGAAGGCACGACCAACGGCAGCAACGGCACCAAGCACAAAAGCCGCCCTGTGCGCTATTCACCCAAACGCCGGCCCCGCACCGGCAAACGAAAGGATTTCAACTCGTAACCTATGGCCGCGAATACCCGCGACATCCGCCGACGCATCAAGTCGGTCAAGAACACCTCGCAAATCACCAAGGCGATGCAAATGGTCGCCGCCGCGAAGATGCGCAAGGCGCAGCTCCGCGCGCTCAATGGCCGCCCCTACGCCGAAGAGCTCGCGAAGATTCTCGCCGCCCTGGCGCAGGCCGGCGGCAGCGCCGAGCTGCATCCGCTCCTCCAGCAGCGCGACGAAGTGAAGCGCGAGCTCGTACTCGTGATCTCCACGGACAAAGGCCTCTGCGGCGCGCTCAATACGAACCTGCTCCGCGAAGTCGCCAAGTTCGACCCGGCCAAGACGGTGTTCGTCTCCATCGGCCGCAAAGCCGCGCAATTCCTCGGCCGCCTCAAGCGCGATCTCCTCGCCGATTTCGAGCTCAAGGAGGCGTTCAGCTTCGTCGAGTGCAAGCAGGCCTCGAAGTTCTGCATCGAGAAATTTGTCGCCGGCGACGTGGACAAGGTCAGCGTGGCCTTCACCGATTTCGAGAGCACGCTGAAGCAGACGCCCACGATTCAGACCATCCTGCCGGTCTCGGATTTCAAGGTCAGCACTGCGGAAGGCGGCCTCCACTCCAAGACCGTGGAAGCCACGCCCGATGCGAACGACTACCTCTTTGAGCCCAGCCCCAGCGGCGTGCTCGAGGGCCTCGTGCCGCACTACGTGCACTTCGCCGTTTACCAGATGGTGCTCGAAAGCCGCGCCTCCGAGCACAGCGCGCGCATGGTCGCCATGAAGAACGCGACCGACAACGCCAAGCAACTCATCAAAGACCTCACGCTGGAGTACAACAAAATCCGGCAGGCCGGCATCACCACGGAACTTCTCGAAATCACCACCGCCCAAATGGCCCTGGCCTAAGCGGAAAATCCAAACATCTCACCTATGGCAAACTCCACCGCAAACCTCGGCACTATTGTTCAGGTCATCGGTCCTGTCGTGGACGTGGACTTCTCCGCGACCGGCAAGCTTCCGAAGATCTACGAGTCGCTCGAAATCAACTTCAACGTCAACGGCGCGGACACGAAGCTCGTGCTCGAGACCCAGCAGCACCTCGGCGACGGCTGGGTGCGCTCGGTCGCCATGAGCAGCACGGAAGGCCTGAAGCGCGGCATGAAAGTGACCGCCACCGGCGACTCCATCACCGTGCCCGTGGGCGAATGCACGCTGGGCCGCATCTTCAACGTCACCGGTGACCCGGTGGACGAACGCGGTCCCGTGAAAGCCGAGAAGCGCTACCCGATTCACCGCCCGGCGCCCAAGCTCGTCGACCAGGACACCAAGGCCAACATCCTCGAAACCGGCATCAAGGTCATCGACCTCATCTGCCCCTTCACCAAGGGCGGCAAGGTCGGCGCCTTCGGCGGCGCCGGCGTGGGCAAGACGGTCGTCATTCTCGAGCTCATCAACAACATCGCCAAGAACCACGGTGGTTTCTCCGTGTTCGCCGGCGTGGGTGAGCGCAGCCGCGAGGGCAACGATCTTTACCACGAAATGAGCGACGCGGGCGTCATCAACCAAAAGGACCTCAGCAAGTCCAAGGTGGCACTCGTTTACGGCCAGATGAATGAGCCGCCAGGAGCCCGTCTCCGCGTGGCGCTCTCGGCCCTCTCGATGGCGGAATATTTCCGCGACGAGAAGAACCAGGACGTGCTCCTCTTCGTCGACAACGTGTTCCGCTTCTCGCAGGCGGGCTCGGAAGTGTCCGCGCTCCTCGGCCGCACGCCGTCCGCGGTGGGTTATCAGCCCACGCTCGCGGCGGAAATGGGCCAGCTCCAGGAACGCATCACCACGACCAAGAGCGGTTCGGTGACCTCCGTGCAGGCCGTGTATGTGCCGGCGGACGACTTGACCGACCCGGCGCCCGCGAACACTTTCGCGCACCTCGACTCGACCATCGTGCTCGAGCGCTCCATCGCCGAGCTGGGCATCTACCCCGCGGTGGATCCGCTCGCTTCCACGTCCAAGGCGCTCGCGCCGGAAGTCGTGGGCGACGAGCACTACCAGGTGGCGCGCGGCGTGCAGAAAGTGCTCCAGCGCTACAAGGACTTGCAGGACATCATCGCCATTCTCGGCATGGACGAGCTTTCGCCCGAGGACAAGACGCTGGTGTTCCGCGCCCGCAAAATTCAACGCTTCCTGTCGCAGCCCTTCGCGGTCGCCGAAGTATTCACCGGCACGCCCGGGCAATACGTCCCGATCAAGGAGACCGTTCGCGGCTTCAAGGAAATCCTGGAAGGCAAACACGACAGCGTGCCGGAATCGAACTTCTACATGAAGGGCGGCATCGGCATGGTGACGGCCTAGCTTGCGCAGGAGTCAGCGGTCAGGCGTCAGGAGTCAGAAACTCCACGCCGGCCGCCACCGACTCCTGAGCCCTGACACCTGACTCCTTAAAAAATATGGCTGCTACTCTCCGCCTCGAAATCGTGACTCCCGAGACGCGCGCTTACAGCGGCGACGTCGAGATGGTCGTCCTGCCCGCCGTCGAGGGCGAGATGGGCGTCTACCCGCAGCACATCCCGCTCATCACCCAAATCAAGCCCGGCGAACTCATCCTCACCCAGGGTGGCCGCCAGACCGCACTCGCCGTGGGCGAAGGCTTCGTGGAAGTGACGGGCGAAAAAGTGAGCGTCATCGTCGACATGGCGCTGCAGGAAGCCGACATCGACGAGCACGCCGCCGAGGAAGCCGTCAAGCGCGCCGAAGCGCGCCTGAAAGAGCAACAACTCAGCGGGGAAGAGTCCGCCCTCGTGGCGGCCTCCATCGCCAAGTCGCTCGCCCAGCTCCACGTCAAGCGCCGCTCGCGGCACTAACCCTGGACGCGCCCCGAGCCACTCGGGCTGACAGAAAAACTTCGCAACGCCCGCTCTGAAAAGAGCGGGCGTTTTGCGTTTGCGGAAGCGCTCGCCACGCTCGCCACGCCCGTAGAAGCGCCTTCCAGGCGCTTGCCCTGGCAGCGCTCGTCTTCACGAAAGCGGCAGGATGCCGCTTCTACGAGCGGCGCAATCTGGACTGCGGCGGCATGACGCCGCTCTGGGAGGCACGGCATGACGCGCCGTGGAGGGAAGAGCAAACGAACTGCGGGAGATTTCCCCTCCACGCGCCGCAAGCTGCGCCCTCCAGAGCGGCGTCATGCCGCCGCACTCCAGACCGCGCCCCGCCGACACTCGATCCCTTAGTACTTCCCACCAAAACTACCCGCTAATCCCCCTCGCCTTCCGTGATTAGCACAGGTGTCCCGGCGTTTGCCGGCGCCCGTCTTATGCTCATTTCCGAACACCGTCCCATCCGGCCGCGCACGCGGCGTGAGTTTCTCTCGCGCTGCGGGCTCGGGCTGGGGCTGGTGGGACTGGCCGGGCTGCTGCGCGGCTCGGAGGCTTTTGCGGCGGAGGCCAGCCCGCTCGCGGCGCGGGCCCCGCATTTCGCGCCGAAGGCGAAGCGCATCATCCATATTTTTCCGGAGGGCGGACCTTCGCATATCGATACGTTCGATCCCAAGCCGGTGCTCGACAAATACCACGGGCAGCCGGTGGACAAGGTCATCAAGGACTACACGAAGATCGCCCCCGAGGCCGCGGCGGGCATGGGCCGGCTGAGCGGGAATTTGCAGCGTTCGGCGTTCAAGTTTTCCAAACACGGGCAGTGCGGCATGGAAATCAGCGAGCTGCTGCCGAAGCTCTCGGAGCATGCCGATGAGCTGTGCGTGGTGCGCTCGATGTTCACCACGAGCAGCGTGCACGAGCCCGCGCGGCTCATCATGTCCACCGGCGAAGGTGCGGTGGCGCGGCCCAGCCTGGGCTCGTGGTGCGTCTACGGGCTCGGCACGGAGAATGAAAACCTGCCGGCCTTTGTCGCGCTCTCGCTCGCGGGCGCGGATGCGGCGCATCGGGGCAACGTTTTTCTGCCGAGCTGGACGGCGGGCACGGGCATCATCACGCGCAATGCGTCGGTGGAAAAAATGATCGAGCACATTCGCAGCGGCACCACGTCGCTCCGCGAGCAGCGCCGGCAGTTGGATCTGCTCGCGGAGATGAACCACGAGCATGCCGCGCAGCGCCCCGGCGAAGCGCTGCTCGATGGTCGCATTCGCTCCTACGAGACCGCTTTTCGCATGCAGGTGGAGGCGAGCGATGCGTTCGACATCAGCCGCGAGCCGATGTCCGTCCGCGAGATGTACGGCGACACCGAGCAGGGCCGCCAGCTGCTGCTCGCGCGGCGCCTCGCCGAGCGCGGCGTGCGCTGCATTCAGGTCTGGCACAATGGCTGGGACACGCACGACAAGAACGACGAATCGCATCGCGATCTCTGCCGCGAGGCCGACCAGCCCATCGCCGCGCTGCTGCAGGATCTCAAGCAGCGCGACATGCTGAAGGACACGCTGGTGCTGTGGGGCGGCGAGTTTGGCCGCACGCCGACGTCGGACAACAACGACGTGGCAAAAAAGAAATCGATCGGGCGCGATCACAATGCCGGCGGCTTCACCGTGTGGATGGCCGGCGGCGGCGCGAAAGGCGGCACGGTCTACGGCAACACGGATGATTTCGGCGCGCTCGCCATCCAGGACAAAATGGACGTGCACGATCTGCACGCCACGATTTTGCACCTCCTCGGGTTCGACCACGAGAAGCTCACCTACCGGCACGCCGGGCGCGACTACCGGCTCACCGACGTGTCCGGCCACGTGGCGAAAGCGCTGCTCGCCTGAGCCATGAGGCGCGCATGGCTTTCGCTCAGTCTCTTCGCTGCGTCGCGACTCTCCGCGGCGGCGGCGTCCGATGCCGAGGCGCTCGCTTTCTTCGAGGCGAAGATCCGGCCCGTGCTCGTGGAGAGCTGCTATGAGTGCCACAGCGCCGGCAAAAAGCAAAAGGGCGGGCTGCTGCTCGATACGAAGGGCGGCTGGGAAAAAGGCGGCGACACCGGCCCGGCGATCGCGCCCGGCGACGTGGAGAAAAGCCTGCTCGTGAAAGCGATCCGGCATACCGATCCGGACCTCGCGATGCCGCCGAAGAAAAAGCTGACCGACGCGCAGATCGCGGATCTGGAGGCGTGGGTGAAAATGGGCGCGCCCGATCCGCGCACGGCTGCCGCGGCGCCGACAGCGTTTGAGATCATCCAGCAAAAGGGAAAGACGCATTGGTCCTATCAGCCGTTGCCGCCGCTGCCGAAGCTCGAAGGACATCCCATCGATGCGCTGCTCGCAGCCAAAGGCACACATCTCGCACCGCCCGCGGATGCGCGCACGCTCGCGCGCCGGCTCGCCTTTGATTTGCAAGGGCTCCCGCCCACCGCGGAGGAAGTGGAGCAATTCGCCGCCGAGGCCGCCACGAATCGCGGCGCGGCGGTGGAGAAGTTTGTCGCGCACCTGCTCGCCAGTCCGCGCTACGGCGAGCGCTGGGGCCGCCACTGGCTCGACGTGGCGCGCTACGCGGACAACACGGGCACGATTTTCGGCGATGCCTCGAAGTATCCGTATGCGTGGACATATCGCGACTGGGTCATCCGCGCGCTCAATGAAGACATGGCGTACGATCGTTTCGTGAAGCTGCAGCTCGCTGCAGATCTCCTGGGCCTGCCAGCGAGCGATAACCGCGATCTCGCCGCGCTCGGCTTTCTTACCGTGGGCCGGCGTCCGGCGGGCGGCGTAGACGACGATGTGATCGATGACCGCATCGACGTGGTGACGCGCGGCCTCATGGGCCTCACCGTCACGTGCGCGCGCTGCCACGACCACAAGCGCGAGCCCATCGCCAGCAAAGATTACTACGCGCTCTACGGCGTGCTGATGAGCTGCAAGGAGCCCGACGCCCTGCCGCGCCTCGTGCCGGAAGTGATCACTCCGGAGTCCGCCGCCTTTGCCACGGAAAACGAAAAGCTCCGCCGCGAGAATGCCAATGCCGTGGTCGATGCGGTGCTCGAAGTGCTGCCACACGATTATGCGCGGCTCGGCAGCTACCTGCTTGCCGTGCACGACGGCGGCGGCGTGACCACCAGCAAAAACGCCGCGCTGAAAACCACGCTGCTCAAGGAACGCAATCTGAACCCCACTCTCTACGATCAGCTCGTGGAGGCCAAACCCGCGTGGTGGGGCGCGCAGTCCGCCGTGCTGGAGCCGTGGATCGAGCTGGCGCGTGTGAAGCCGGAGGATTTTCCCGCTGCTGCCGCGGAGCTCTCGGCCAAATACGCGGCGAACTGCGAGGGCGAGCTCGCCCCCGAGGTGGTCGAGCTATTTCAAGGCCCCGCGCCGAAGGATCTGAAAGAGCTCGCGGCCCGCTACGATGCGCTCTTTGCCCGGGAAGTCACGGAGTGGATCGCGGCGTCCAAGAGCCCCATCGATGCGGCGCGTGATTTGCAAAAAGAGGATTTCGACAGCAGCGAATCCGGCCTGAAAAATGGGGTGCTCCAGCGCACCGACGCCGCGCTGTGGACGGCGCAGCCGGTGGATACCGATGCCAGCGTGCGCCTGTTGCGCGCGGCCAAGGATTCGCCGTGGCATCTGTCCACGGGCACGCTCCAGGCCACGCAGACGGGCCTCTTCACCGAAGCGGCGAACAAGAAGATCGAGGAGGGCGGCAAGAAGATCAAAGCGCTGTCCGAGCACCCCGGCGCGCCCGCGCGTGCGATGGTGCTCGCGGAGAGCACGCCATACAATGGGCGCGTCTACATTCGCGGCAATCCGAAGACGCCGGGCGACGCCGCGCCGCGCCAATTTCTCAGCGCGCTGCGCAAACCGGACGCGCCGCTGTTTCCCAAAGAGCAAAGCGGGCGCAAGGAGCTCGCGGAGGCCATCGCCAGCCGCGACAACCCACTCACCGCGCGCGTGATCGTAAATCGCGCGTGGGGCTGGCACTTCGGCGAGCCGCTCGTGGGCACGCCGTCGGACTTCGGTCTTTCCGGCGAACGGCCCGGGAATCCCGAGTTGCTCGATTACCTCGCGGAGTGGTTCATCGAAAACGGTTGGAGCCTCAAGAAACTGCACACGCTCATCCTCACCAGCGCCGCGTGGCAGCAGGCCGGAACGGCGGAAGGCGCCGCGCCCTTCACCCGCGCAGGCGTGCGCCCGCTCGATTTCGAGTCGATGCGCGATACCATGCTCGCCGTGGCCGGCAAGCTCGACGTCACCGCCACCGGCGGACGCCCCCTCGATCTCACGCACGACGCGAAACCGCGCCGCACGGTCTACGGCTTCGTGGATCGCAAGACGCTGCCCAATCTTTTCCGCGCCTTTGATTTTCCGGATCCCAGCGCCACCGCCGCGCAGCGCCGCCCCACCGCGCTCACGCCGCAGGCGCTCTTTTTGTTGAACAGCCCCTTTGTGATCGACTGCGCCCGCGGCCTCGTGGCGCGTGCCCGCTCGCAGGCGGGCAACGATGAAGTGGCGTCCATCCGCTCACTCTACCGCGATGCGCTCCAGCGCGCGCCGAGCGAGGCCGAGATCGCCCGCGCCCGCGCCTTCCTCGCTGCGTACCCGCAGCACGATGTGGTGGTGCCCGAGGCGACAACGTGGAGCTACGGCTTTGGTGATTACGATGCCGCCGCAAAGGCGGTGCATAATTTCACCGCGCTCACCCAATTCGCCGACAAGAAGGTGCGCGGCATCAAGAAGGATGGCGTGGACGTGAGCGCGATGGAGCTCACGCCCGAGGGCGGCAAAGTGGCGCAGGCGCGCCCGGCCATCCGGCGCTGGACCGCACCGCGCGACGGCAAAGTGAAGATCTACGCCGAGCTCACGCACACCGGCGCGAACGGCGACGGCGTGACGGGCCGCCTCGTGCACAGCCGCCTGGGCCTGCTCGGCGAATGGACCGCGCAGCGCAACAGCGTGCTGACGATGCGCGACGACGTGGAAGTGCGCGCCGGCGACACGCTCGATTTTCTCACCGACAGCCGCGGCAACGACCAGGACGATGCCTTCCGCTGGGCGCCCACGATCACCATGCCCGGCGTGGACATGCCCGCGCTCCCCGGCATGGCCATGCGCTGGGACGCCCGCACCGATTTCATGGACCCGGCCCACATGCCCGCGCCGCTCGGCCCATGGGATGAGCTCGCGCAGGTGCTGCTGCTGTCGAATGAGTTTGCGTTTGCGGATTAGCCCGCTCGTAGAAGCGCCTTCCAGGCGCTTGGTTCTGGCAGCGTTCGCCTTCACGAAAGCGGCAGGATGCCGCTTCTACGGGCGGCGTTAATCGCGCGGGGCGCAATCTGGAGTGCGGTGCCTTGGCACCGCTTTGTGGCACGGCGCGGCTTGCCGCGTGCGGTCTGGCCACATCGCGGAGGTGGAGAGCCCATTCAACGCCACCGGTGAATTCGAAACCCGCCCGCATGGATTAATTCGCTCCCCGCCACACGCAGCAAGCTGCGCCGGGCCACCGAGCGGTGCCAAGGCACCGCACTCCAGACTGCGCCCTGCGTTCTACCAACTGCTACTTCCCACTCCGCACGTCCGGCAGAAACACCGTCAGCAATCCGATCAGCGGCAGATACGCACACCCGTGAAACACCGGGATAATCCCCGTGTGGTCCGCGATCTTCCCGAGCACGGCGGCGCCGATGCCGGCGATGCCGAAGGCCACGCCGAAGAACAGGCCGGCGATCATACCCACTTTGCCGGGCATGAGCTCCTGCGCGTACACGAGAATCGCCGAAAACGCCGACGCCAAAATCAGCCCGATGCACACCGATAGCCCCACGGTGGCCACGAGGCCCACGTGCGGGAGCACCAGCGAGAAGGGCGCGACGCCGAGGATCGACGCCCAGATCACGCGTTTGCGGCCGATGCGATCGCCCACGGGGCCGCCGATGATCGTGCCCGCGGCGATCGCGAAAAGGAAAATGAACAGGTAGAGCTGCGACTGCGGCACGCTCACGTGGAAGCGCTGAATGAGGTAGAACGTGTAGTAGTTCGTGAGGCTCACGAGGTACACGTATTTGGAAAAGATCAGCGCCATCAGCACGACGAGCGCGAGGACCACCGTGCGGCGCGGATACGGGCTCGCGGGCGCCGTGCCATCCTGCGCGGGGCGCCGATGGATGCGGTGCGTATTCTGCCACACCCACGTGCCCACCTGCCACAGCACGACGATGCCGAGGCCCGCGGCGAGCGCGAACCACGCGACATGCGCCTGCCCGCGCGGCACCACGATCAGCGCGGCGAGCAGCGGGCCGAGCGAGCTGCCCGCATTGCCGCCGAGCTGGAAGAGCGATTGCGCCAGCCCGCGCCGGTGCCCCGCCGCCATGTGCGCCACGCGCGAGGCCTCCGGATGAAACACCGCCGAGCCCAGCCCGACCAGCGCCGCGGACACCGCGACCATCGGAAAACTGTGCGACTGCGAGAGCATGATGAGCCCCACGAGCGTGATGCCCATGCCCGTGGCGAGCGAATAGGGCATCGGGCGCCGGTCCGTGAGAATCCCCACGAGCGGCTGGAAGAGCGACGCCGTGCATTGGAACACAAACGTGATGAAGCCGAGCTGCCCGAACGTGAGCCCGAGCGAGTCTTTAATCACCGGGTAGAGCGAGGGGATGAGCGCCTGGATGGTGTCATTCAGCAAATGCGCGAAGCTGATCGCGAAGAGAATGTTGAAAACCGTTTGCTCGGCGGCCGTCGGTGTCGCCGCCGGCGTGGTGGTGGCGTGAGCTGGCACGCTGCTCGTTTGCTCCGCGGTTGTGGTGTTCATCGGACGTCCAAGATTGGAGTGCAACTGCCGTGCCTCAACCGGTGTCCGCGGTATTAAACCCGCTTTGGATGGTATTTTTCTCGGATTTGCTCCCGGAACTCGGCCGGCGCCAGCTCGGTGGAGCGCCGGAAGAAACGCGAAAAATACGAGGGATCTGGGAAGCCGAGCTGGTAGCCGATTTCCGCCACGGTGAGGTCGGAGTGCAGCAGCAGCCGCTTGGCGTCGAGCAGCCGCCGCTCGCGGATCAGCTCGCCCGCGGCGTGCCCGGTTTCCTCGCGCACCACGTCGTGCAGATGATTCGTGGTCACGCCCAGCTCGCGCGCGTAGTCCGCCACCGCGTGCTTTTCACGGAAGTGCTGCTCCACCGCGAGGTGGAACTGCCGCACGAGCGCCTTCGCCCGCGAGATCTCGCGAGCCGGATGCGCCTGCGCATAGAGCCGGTTCGCGCGCACGAGGATGATGCGCAGCGTGGCGCGCATCACTTCCGCCGCACCGGGCTGCGCCGCATCGTACTCGCGTTGCAGCAGCGCAAAATCTTCCGCCGCCCGCCAGCCGCTCGACGGCGGGATCGTGAGCCAAGGCCGCGTTTCCGCGGCGAAGAAAAAGGGATACGTCAGCAGCAAACTCGGCGGCGGTGCGTCGCCGTCGAAGAACGCCTGCGTGAAGGAAATGGTTGTCCCGCCCAGCCCGCGCGCCGGCTTCACCGTGTGAATCTGTCCTGGCGAAAGAAACACCAGCGTGGTGCCGGAGGCTTCGAATTCCACGAAGTCGTGCATCACCCGCGCGCGGCCTTGCAGCAGAAACATCTGGAAAAATTCGTGGTAGTGCGGCTGCAGCCGCTGCGGCTCGCGCGCCACCGTATCCATGAACGGTACCACCGCCACGCCCTCCGGCTGCGCCGGCGAGATGGTCGAGCGGCTCATGCCGAATTGCGGGAAGGCGCGGCGGTTCATTGCGGTGGTGCCGCGCAATGTGGCTCACGCGGGCCTCCGCGTGAAGCGAAAGCACAGCGCGCAGCGCCCAACCTCGTGATGGTGGGGCTGGCGGCGACAGCGAAGCATGAGCGCGTGAGCCTGGATCGAAAAGCCAGGAAGTAAGGCGCGCACAGGGCGCAGTCTGGAGTGCGGTGCCTTGGCACCGCTCTGTGGCATGGCGCGGCTTGACGCGCGCGGCGGGGACGCCGCCCGTAGTTTGTTTGGTTTTCCTACCACGCGGAGCAAGCTCCGCCTTTCCACAGAGCGGTGCCAAGGCACCGCACTCCAGACTGCGCCCCGCGTTGCGCCTACTCTTCCACCTTCACCTGATCAAACGCCGCATCCGCCTCCGCGGTCGGATTGTGCCCCGAGAGGCACAGGCCTGGAAAGACCGGCCCAGCGAAGGGGATCTGCACGTGGCTGGTTTCTTTCCAATTTTTCCCGTCGGTGCTCACGCTGGCGATCACGTCCTGGTCTTTCCAGCGCAGGCGCAGCCAGTAGGGCGCGGTGACGGCGGGGCCGGGGACGTGAAGGGTGCCTTGCCCCGGCTCCTCGCGGCGCTGGAAGGCGCTGCCCTGGCCGGGCGTCACGGCCATCAGGGCGTGGCGCGCCTGCGGGTCGGCGCTTTCGCGGATCATCACGCCGGCTTTGGTCCACGCATCGGTGGGCGTGAGGCTGTCCACGCGCGCGGTGATTTGTCCGGCGCGCATCGGCTCGCGGTGCGTGAAGACGAGTTCGTCCGCGTCTTCCCAAATGTCGCGGCATTGCGCGCTGATGTAAAAGCTGCCTTTGCGCCACGTCACCTCCGGCGGCTTGGCCTGCGGGCCGATTGACTCCACTTTCCAATCGCTCGGCACCGGGCCGTCCTCCTCCACGTCCATGCTGGCGATCCATTCGGCCACGAGGCCGATGCCCGTTTTGTCCACGCGCTGCTTGGCGAGCGGCGGCATGGAGTGCGGCTGGCCGGCCACGCTGATGCGCTTGAACAAAATGGAGCGCGTCCAGTCGCGCGGCACCACCACGCGCGCGTCGGCCTGGCCGAGGTTGTTGTTCACGATGCCGTTGATGATGCCTGCGTGATCCAGCGGAATCTCGGAGCGCGCATCCCAAAAAGAATGCACGCCGCTCGGGCGATGGCAGTGCGAGCAATTGGCATCGAGATAGCCGCGGGCGCGCGCCTCGATCGGCTCCTCCAAATCGTCCGCGGGCGCGAGATGATGCAGCGCCGCCACGTCGCCGGTCGGCTTGTCGAAGATCCCGATGTGCGCCAGCGCGTGCAGCTCGTTGTCGGCCACGCCGGTCTCCTTGTAGCGGAAGGTGCGGTTGAGCTGGCGCGTATTCACGCCGAGCACGCCGCCGCTCACGCGCGTGTGGCACGTCAGGCAATCCTGCCGCCCGGGAAAGAACCAGCTCTGCGTAGCGTCGGGTTTCCCCTTCAGCCCCGCGGCCACCACGATGTTCGCGCTCTGGCCCACTTCCACGAGGTCGGCGTCGCTGCCATCGGGCCGCCAGCGGTAGCTCGCGCCGTAGACGAAGCCCTGCGCGTCGCGCACGAGCACGCGCGTTTCGAGCCGCGTGTTCGTCTTCGTTTTGCCGTCGGCGCCGAGCTTCGGCAGCTCGAAATTTTTCACAAACACGCTGCCCTCGGGAAAGGTCCACTCGCCCGCGGGCGCGAAGCCGATGCGCTTGTTGCTCGGCACCGCGAACCAGCGCGTCTTCACCGCGCCGTCCGACCACAGCGGGCTGTTCACATCGTACGGGATCAGCGCGGGAGAGGGAATGAGCTTCGCGGTGTTCGCGAAAAGTTTCGTCTCGGAAAGTTTTTTCGGCAGCGCCACGGGCGGCGGGCCTTCGCGCGAGAGCTTCAGGATGCGGCCCTCGGTGCTCGACATCTGGCAGAGATACAGCTCGCCGCGCGCGTCCACGCCGAAGGACGACAGCCCGCAGTAGTTCGCGCCCGAGTTCGGCCCGGGCCCATCGGGGACCGTGCACAGCAGATGTTTCCCGGGCGGCGTGGTGGTCTCGTCGAGATACCACACGGAGCCGGTGACATTGTCGCCGAAAATGAATTTTCCACCGAGATCGCGCGCGAATTCCTGTCCGCGGTAGACGTAGCCCGCGATGATCGCGCGGCCTTCGAGATGGCGGTAGGCGAGCAGCGGATTCTTGCTCACGCCGATGGAAACTTTGATCGGTTTGTCCGGCTGGCCCTCGGCGAGGTTCCACTGAAAATTCAGCCCGTGCGGATCGTTCGGCTCGATGACATCGAGCTCCTCCTGCGCGCCTTCGCCCACGTCGCCGATGAAAATGCGCCCGCTCACGGCGTCGCACGTCATGCGATGCGGATTGCGCAGGCCGAGCGCGAAAAATTCCTCCAGCGAATCCGCGCGGCCCACGAACGGATTGTCGTTCGGGATGAAATAGTTGTCCGTCATGCTGCCCGCGGGCAGCGCGTGGCGCACCGGTTGGTGGCTCACGTCGCCGCCGCGCTGGTCCACGTCGAGCCGCACCACGCCGCTGAAGAGGCCGCCATCCAGGCGCTGGTTGTTTTTCCCGCGCGCGTCGTCGCCGAGCGAGAGATAGAGGAAACCGTCCTTTGGGCCGAAGAACATCCCGCCGCCTTCGTGCCAGACCGTTTCGGCAATTTGATTGAATAACAGCGCCGCGCTCTCCGGCTTCGCGACGCCATCCGCGCCGCAGGTGTAGCGCACGAGGCGATCGCTGTTCGGGATGTCTGTCTTCGGCTGATGCTGCGCGTCGCCCTGCACTTTGCCGTCGGGCACGCACGTGTAGTAGACAAAGAGGCAGCCATTCTCCGCGAAGCGCGGATGCGGCGCCACGCCGAGCAGCCCGCTATCATGCCAGCCCTGGCACGACGCCGAGAGATCCAGCACCAGCTTTTTGTCCGCGGTGTTCGGATCGTTGGCGAAACGCCAGATGCGCCCCTCGCGCTCCCACACGAGCAGATCGTTCGTGCCGGGAATGGCGCAGAGGCCGAGCGGGTTTTGGAAAGTGAGATTCGGAAAGGCCACGCGCACCGACCAATCGCCCGCGAGAATCGGCGCCGTCTTCGGCAGCACGCCGCCGGCATACGCGGAAAATTCCGGCCGTTTGGGCAGCGCCGCATTTTTCAAAATCGGAACCGCCACCGCCACCGCCGCGCCCATCGCGGTCGCCAAAATGCTTCTCAGGAGATAAGTCATTCGCTGGACAATGAGACATCGAATCGCGGAACTGCCAACGACGATATACTGGATTCAAGTGTTCGTAACATCGGCAACGATTCGAAGAGTGCCCGCACCGCGCGCGTGGCGAAATAGGGAAAAGTCCGAGCGGGTTTTATGTGACCTATAGGGAGAATAGGCGCGCGAAGAAATGTCGAACGACGAATGTGGCTCACGCGGCCCGCTGCGTGATTTGAAAAACAGAGCGCGCAGCGCCCCGCTTCTCTTTGCGTCTTTGCGCCTTTGCGTGAGGCCAAGAGCCGGCGTCGCATTCACAAAGCCTCACGCAAAGGCGCAAAGACGCAAAGGGCTGGTATTCGCAGCGTGACCGCGAAGGCGGCAAGCTCTCACAAGCCAGGCGCTTCGCGCCGTACTTCGATTCACGCGGAGGGCCGCGTGAGCCGCGTTTGTCCTTCGGCATTGCCGTCAGCTTTCGCCGGTCTCAAATTCGTCGCCATGCTTCTCTCCCGTTTCCTCTTCACCTTTCTCGTCTGCGGACTGACCTCCGCCTGGGCCGCGGGACCGGATAAAGACACCCCCAGGCTTCCCGAGGAGGCGAATCGACTGAAGCAGACTTTTCGGAAGGAGGCCGAGCGCGCACTCCAGCCGCTGCGCGAGCGGTATGTCGCCGACTTGAAGCGCCTGATCGATCAATACACACGCGCCGGCCGACTCGACGACGCCCTGGCGGTGAAGACGGAGATCGAGGCGGCCGCTTACGAAGGCACGGAATCCATCGCGGAATTTGAAAGGCATCTCGTGGGGACGAAATGGAACTGGAACGGCGGCTTTGAATTCGAGTTTCGAGCCGACGGCACCGGCACCGCGTACAACATGAAATGGAAAACGGTGCACCCCTACACCGTCGATTACACGTACTCCAACGGCAACCATGGCACGATCGTCTTCGAACCCAGTCTCAGCCGCGGCGCGATCACCGAAACCCAGGCCAACGGGAAAAAAGGCTCGCTTTCGCTCGTACGGGTGAAGGAGTAGGGACGGAGAAGTGGCTCACGCGGCCCTCTTGTAGCTGCGACCGGGAGGTCGCAGACGTTTGTCGAACGACGGTCCGAGCGTCTGCGACCTCCCGGTCGCAGCTACGAATAAGTGGCGCTTCGCGCTATGTTTTCAAATCACGCGGAGGGCCGCGTGAGCCACATTTGGCGGTGGATAGGGATGAGACGAACTTGGAGTGCGGTGGCAGAGCGAAGCGGCGACACCGCCTTTGGCGATCGTTACATGGCTGGCGATCCGCGAAGCGCTCGGTGCGCGATACCGTGAAGCCCCCCCATTTACAGCGGAAACGAAAGCGTCAAAAGGCGGTGTCGCCGCTTCGCTCTGCCACCGCACTCCAAGTGGCGCCTTGCGACTACGTGTATCTCCCCGCCACCGCATTCAGCAGATCATCCCCCGTCATCCGGAAGGCGGCTTCGTGGGGGCAGGAGGCGACGCATTGGGGGCGCGGGTGGGTGTTGTGGCCGTCGTCGTCGCAAAGGTCGCAGGCGGCGGCCTTGAGCTGGCCCACGCGGTGGGTGTGGCCGGGGTGCAGCGGGTCGGGGGCTTCCACGATTTTGCGTTCGTTCGGCACCATGAAGATGCTGCCGTACGGGCAATTCGATGCGCACAAGCCGCAGCCGATGCAGTGATCCTCGATGACGATTTGCAGGTGCCGTCCGCGGTGGATGGAGTCCACGGGGCAGCCGACCATGCAGTGCGCATCGGTGCAGGAGCGGCAGGAGGTGGCGACGAGGAAGCGGTCGAAGCGCATGCCGTCGCGCAGCAGGCGCGGGATGGGTGTGCCGTGCGATTTGCTGCCGTGTTTTTCGATGCAGCCTTTGGTGCATTCGTCGCAGCGCGTGCAGCGATCCATGTCGAGCACGAGGATGCTGCGGCCTTCGTAGAGGCCCTGGCGCACGAACTCGCCCTCGAGGCTCTCGAACTGGCTGTCATTGCGCAGGCGCACGAGCGATTGCTCCACGAGGGTGCGGCGCAGCGTGGGAAAGGTGCGCACGAGATCGAGAAAATCCGGGCGCGCGAGGCGCACGAGCTCGAGCTGGCCAAGCGCGGAGCACGTGGCGGTGCGGCGACCGGACGGGATGGAATCGGGATTCTCCAGCGCGAGACGAATGTCCTCATCCGCCTCGTCGATCGTCTTCGAAAGATCGCTGGGCGAGAGCGCGAGCAGGCCGATTTCGCCGAGGATGGCCCCCGGCCCGCGCGAGATCACGCGGCCTTCGCCGTCGAAGCCCGCCACGCTCACGCGCACGTGCCCGAGCCGCACGAGGAACATGGAATCGGACGGATCGCCCTGCCGGAAAAACACCTGCCCCGGGTTCACGCGCACGAAGGAAAGCTTGGGCCGCACGTAGTCGACGATCTTGGCGTACGTCGCCTCGTCGAGCCCCTGGAAGAGGTCCGAGTCGCGCAGCACGAGATCGAGCACGTGCTTGCGGTATTTTTTCTCAAACATCTGCTTCAGCGCGGGCCGGCGCATGAGGCGGTCGAGCACGTTGCGCCGCACCTCCCACACCTCGCCGTCGTCGAGCGCCCTCACCGTGGCGGTGCGCGGCGTGCCGCTCATGCAGGCCATTTCGCCCACGACCACCGACTCCGGCTCCACGATGAATTTGCCGGGCTTCTCGCGCGCGCCGCGGAACATTTTCAAAAAGCCGCTGCCCTCGGCCTTCGGCTCCACGGTCACTTCGAGCCGGCCTTGCTTCATGAGGAAGGCGGTGTTGCCCGCCTCGCCCTGGCGGCAGAGGATGTCGCCCGCGCGCAGGCGGCGCTTGATCACCAGGCCCTGCTGCCACAGCAGGAACTTCGGCGAGATGCCCGAGAAAAGCGGATCCTTCACGAGATCGTCCGGCGAGACGATTTGCTTCGAGCCGTCGCCGCCCGCGATTTTCACGCGCGAGCCGGGCTTGAACATGATCGCGCTCGTGGGGCACGACACCATGCACTCGCCGCACTGCACGCAGCTCGAGCTGCCCATGGCATCATTGAGATCGAAGCCGATGCCGGCATTCGCGCCTTTGCCCGTGCGGCCAATGACGTGATTCTCCTGCACGTCGTCGCAGGCGCGGATGCAGCGCTCGCAGAGGATGCACGCGGAATGATCGACGTTGAAAACGGGCGAGGACGTATCGAGCCCGCGGCGCCCCACCTTCGCCGGCGCCGGAGGCGGCAGGCTGGCCAGCGCGGCGAGATTCAGCCGCTCCGGCATGGCGCAGGTGAGTTTCGCCATGTTGCCCAGCTCGTTGTAGGGCGCGAATTCCTTCTCCAGGCTCGGCGGCTCGGCGGGCTTGAGATTATCCACCGCGAGCATCTCGGTGAGCATCTTCACGGTGCCGCGCACGCGCTTCCCGTCGTCGCCCTGGTCATTCATCGTGAAGACCTCCATGCCCGCTTTCACCTGATGCTGGCAGGCGGGCAGGAGCTTGCGCTCGGCGGAGCGCTTGCCGCGCTTCATGCCGTAAACCTGCACCACGCAGAGGCGGCACACGGCCACGGGTTTCATGTGCTCCTGGTGGCAGAGCGTGGGGATGGGGATCTTCGCGTAATCGCCCGGCTGCTCCACGTAGAGGCGCACCGCGGCGTCGTAAATCGTCGTGTAGCGCGGCGTGGTCTCGCCTTTTTCGTTGAGCACGATGTTGCCCTGCGCGTCCTTCAGCGGCTCCGCCAGCGGCACGGTCACTTCGTTGCCGTCGATTTTCAGCGTGACGGTGCGGCCATAGTCGCCCTCGGTCGGCGAATCGAGACGCACGAGCTGGCCATCGATGTCGCGGCTGAACAGGCCTTCGTCATCGTCGCGGATATAGGGTCCTTCTTCGAAGTCAGGCATAAGAGGTCAGAAACACTCAACACCCAACATCGAACATCCAACACCCAATACTCCGGCGGTGGACGCCTTCCATTGGATGTTGAGTATTTAGTGTTGGGTGTTGGGTGTTCAAAGGTGAAAGTTGTTACTGCAAGTTTGGCTACGTGAGATGCCGCTCCAGGTCCTCCGGGAAAAAGTCGATCACCGTGCGCAGCGGCATGGGCACGGAGCGGCCGAGGCCGCAGATGGAAGAAAGCTCGATGGCTTTGCTCATTTCCTTCACCAGCGGGATGATCTCGTTTTTCCACGCGTCGCCGGCGACTTTGCCCTCCAGCACGTGCGTGCCGAGCGAGGTAAGTTTTTGCGAGCCGGTGCGGCAGGGCACGCATTTGCCGCAGGATTCGGCGCGGAAAAATTCGAGCGACTTCACCGCTTCCTCCAGCATGTCGCGGCGTTCGTCGTAGACCACGAGGCCGGCACCCAGCGCCTGCGTGGGGCTCAGCGCGCGGAAAAGATTCAGCTCCAGTTCGAGGTCGAGGATGCTCAATTCATCGACGTCGCAGGAAAAGCCCCGGCGCTCGGCCAGCTCGATCCATTCCCTTTTGTCCACCTGCTGGTCTCGCTCGTTGCGCCGGGTTTTCACCAGGCCGGCGCCCTTGCGGAGCACCGCGGGCAGAAACCCGCCCGACGGACCCGAGGGCGCAAAGGCCTTCAGCCCGTATTCCGCCGTGGCCATGCCGCCGCAGTATTCCTCGCCGAAGATCAGCTCTTTCAGCGTCATGCCCATCGGCACTTCGTAGACGCCGGGGCGTTTCACGTCGCCGGAGATGGAAAAATACCGGCGGCCCATCCAGCCATTCACGCCGCAGGCGGCATACGCGCCGCCGCCCTTGATGGCGATGTACGGCGCCCACGCGTAAGTCTCCACGTTGCTCACGAGCGTGGGCAGATCCATCAGGCCGTTCGTCTCCAGCTTCGGCGGCATGTTGCGCGGCTCGCCGCGGCGATCGGACATCGCCTCGATGAGCGCGCTCTGCTCGCCGCAGATGTAGCCGCCGGGGCTGACGAAGACCGACACCGGGAACGGCCGCCCGAGAAACGACGCATTTTTTCCGCACACGCCGAGTTGCTCCGCGCGGGCGATCTCCGCCTCGCATGCGGCGATTTGCTCGGGGTATTCGTGCCGGATGTAAATGAAGCCCTGCGTGGCCTCGGTGAGCAGGCCCGCGAGGATCACGCCCTCTACGATGAGGTGCGGCGTGCGCAGCAGCAGCTCGCGATCCTTGAAAGTGCCGGGCTCGCTCTCGTCGCCGTTGACCACGATGAACCCGCGATCGTCCACGTCGCGCGCGCGCAGCGTGCGGATGGCATCGCGCACGTCCTTCCATTTTTGAATCGCCGGGATGCCCGCGCCGCCGAGCCCGCGCAGATCCGCGCCCTTGAGCTCATTGAGCAGCGCATCCGCCCAGCCGCCGAGCTGCGGGCCTTTCGCCCAGTCCTTCTCCGACTGCCAGCAGCGCACCGCGCGCACCACCGTGTTGTCCTCGTTTTCCTGCCGCAACTGCCGGATGGCGCCGAAGCGGAATTGGTCGAGCTGCTCGGGGGAAAAATCGAATTTGTCCTGCAGGATCTGGCGCGCCGCGGCCAGCGAGGCATCGCGCGCGGCCACTGCTTTCTGGATCGCCTGGTAGTCGGACGGATGGTCGCCGTAGGGATCGATCTGCGCATTGGCCGGGAGGCCCGTGTGGTGCGCATCGCGGTCGCTGGGCGGCAGCGTGCCCTTCAGCGCCTGCGCGGCGATCCCCTGCAAATCCTCCAGCGAGCGGCCATGGTAGTAGTGCTCGTGGTGCTCGCCCTTCACCGCCACGCAGGCCGCCGGCGGGCGGTCGCAGCGCCCGAGGCACGACGCGCCCTCCACGTGCACGTCCCCGCCCGCGGAAGCTTGCAGCTTCGCGAGCATGTCCGCGGAGCCGGCGAGATGACAGGCCATGTCGCGGCACACGCGCAGCGTCACTTTTTTCGGCGGCGTGAGATTGAAATGCGGGAAGAAACTCGCGACGGCCTGCAGCCGGTACAGCGGCACACCGAGCTTGGTGGCGAGCTGTTCCAGGGCGGTCCGATCGAGATAGCCATAGTCGTGTTGGATCTTTTGCAACCCGGGGACGAGAACGGCGCTGTAGTAGGTGTTGTTCGGCACGGAACTCATACTTCTGCTCTCCGGGCAGTTATTACTGAGCGGGTTTGCGCAACGAAAGACAAAATCATGGAAACCTGCGGGGAGCCGGTCTGGAGTCGGTCAGCAGTCTGGAGTGCGGTGCCAAGGCACCGCACTCCAGACTACTGCCCGCGTTTGCTTTTGCTTTCAGCGTTTGCCTACAAAGCGCCCTCCCATGCGCCCGCTGCTTATTTTTTGTGCCCTCCTCCTGACCGCGACCCTCTCCGCCGCCGAGCCCGTCCGCATTTTCTTCGACACCGACATGGAGACCGATTGCGATGACGCAGCGGCGCTCGGCCTGCTGCATGTGCTCGCGAATCAAAAGGAGTGCCAGATTCTCGCCACGGTGGTCAGCGTGCGCGATCCCAATTCCGCCGCCACGGTGGACGCCATCAACCGCGCCTATGGCCGCCCGGCGCTGCCCGTGGGCATGGTGAAAGGCACGGAGGGCGTGCTGGAAAAATCCGCGTACGCCGCGAAGATCGCCGCGGAATTTCCCAACCGCTTCCTGCCCGGCGTGGAGGTGCCGGATGCCGTGGCCATCTACCGCGACGTGCTCCAGAAGCAGCCCGACCACTCGGTGACCATCGTCACCGTGGGCTACCTCACGAACCTGCGCCACCTCCTCGCCCTGCCCGCCGGCGGCGAGCACCCGAGCGGGCGCGACCTCATCCGCGCGAAAGTCGTGCGCTGGGTGTGCATGGGCGGCAATTTCATCGGCGACCCGCCGCACGACGATCTGAAGCTCGGCAACGTGAACTTCCAGCGCGACGCCGCGTCGGCGCTCGCCGTGATCCCGCACTGGCCGGGCGAGGTGAATTTCGCCGGACGCGAAGTGTGCTCCGTCCCCAGCGGCGTCACGCTCGGCACCGGCCTGGCCAAGCTGCCCGCCACGCACCCCGTGCGCCGCGCGTATGAATTTTACTTCGGCGGCAAATTGAAAAATCGCCACGTCGCCGACATCGCCACCGTCCTCTACGCCGTGCGCGGCGCGCGCGATTACTGGGATGTCTCCACCCCCGGCACCATGGACCTCCACCCCGACATGACCTTCGACTGGAAACCCAGCCCGGAGGGAAAACAGACCTACCTGAAAAAGAAGGAGCCGAAGAATGACCGGGAGATCGAGAAGGTGCTGGAGGAGCTGCTGGTAGGAAAGTAGCACGCCGTCGTCGTAGAAGCGGCTTCCAGCCGCTTTTGAAAAACCAGGCACCGCCAGGGCCGGCGCCGTGGACTGCGGCAGCTTGCTGCCGCTGTGGGCGGGCGCAGCTCGCTGCGCCGAGGTGGGAATACCGCCCGTTGTTCGAAAGTCTCTCCCTCCACACGCAGCAAGCTGCGTCCTCCTCACAGCGGCAGCAAGCTGCCGCAGTCCACGGCGGCTAGCGCCTTCTCCGCCGCACCACCACCGCCGCTCCGCACAGCACCAGCACCACACTCCCCGGCTCCGGCGTCGGCGTCACGTTCCACGAGATGCCGAAGTCCTGCTGCGTATCCGTCCCCGGCCCATACACCTCGCCCTCCCACAACACGCGCAGGCTGTAGGTGCCGTTTTCCGGCAGGATCACATTAAGATGCTCCACCGTGCTGTAGGCCGCGTTGCTCTCGGCGACCAGCGTCGTGGGCACGCCCGCGAGATCCAGCCAGATTTGCAGCGCGAGATCGTCGAGACTTTCGTCAGTAGGAATCTGCGTGTCCGAATTAAACGTCCGGTTCGCGAACCACGTCAGCGTGGCGGTCAGAATGTCGCCGCCATTGATGGGCTCGATGAGAAAGTAGTCCACCGGCGCGGTGCTCGTGGCCAGGCCGAAGTCCCAGCCGCGGTGCAGCACCATGCCGCCGCCGAGCCCGCCAATTCCCGCGGTGGTGTTCAGCCCCAGGATGCGGATGCCGAAGCCGAGCGGGTCGCCGATTTGGATGTGATACGCCACGTCGAGATTCAGCGCGCCTGCCCCCGCGGCGTAGTCGAGCGCCTGCGTGGTGCGGATGACGCCATCCGGATCGAGATGCTGCCCATTGTCCCAGCCCGGCGTCTTCGTGGCGCTGGTCAGGAGGATGGCTTTGATCACGCGCGGATCGATAATCTCGCCGCCGCCAAAGGACTTCCCCGCATCCACCATCAGCGCCGCCGACGCCGCCACGATGGGCGACGAGAAGCTCGTGCCGCCCATGTTCGGGATATAATACTGCCCCTGAAACTCGCCCATCGTCGGGTCCGACCCCGTCACGTGCCCGCCGGTGACGCCGCCGTAAAACGCCAGCGTGAGATTGTCGCCCGGCGCCACGATGTCCACGCCGGTGCGCACGCCGTGCAGCAGCTCATGCGTCACCGGGTTGAAAAAATCAATCGGCCCGCGGCTGGAAAACGAGGCGACCGTCGTGAACGGCGTCAGCCCCGTGTCGTCGGTCAGCGCGCCCACGGAGATGCCGTTGAACCCCGCCGCCGGGCTGCCCACCGTGCCGGTACCCGGCCCCGAATTGCCCGCGGAAAAAACGCCCACCGCCCCAGAGGAGCGCAGCAGCGCGTCGATGGTGATCGTTTCAAAATTCGAGCCGGTGGAATCGTCGAAGCCCCAGCTGCTGTTGATCACATTCGCAAGCTGCCCGTTCACGCCGGTGAGCAGCGGCTTGGTGTAGCCGTAAACGAAACTCTCCTGCGTGATTTCAAAGCTGCCCGTGTATTCCTCGTCCATCGTCGCGGGCGTCCACGCCGTCGCGATGGCCGAAGACCACACCGTCGCGTTCGCCGCGATGCCGTCCTGGTACGTATAAAGCCCACGCCCATTCAGCACCTGCCCCACCATCGTCGCATGCCAGTCGAATTGCCCGAGCGACGCGTCCACCACGTCCGGGTTGCTGAGATACGTGTCGAGATGCGTCAGCGTCTCGTGCCCGTTCCAAATATAGCCCGCCTCGACGTTCGCAATGATGGCGTCGCCGCCAAAATACCCCTGCTGGTAATAGGTAAATGCGCCGATGGCCTGATTGATATAGAGGCCATTGAAAATGTTGTCGCCCGAGTTGGACCCGACCACCGCCCGCGCCTCGGGAACTCCCGTCCAGACCAAAGCCAGCGCCACGCAGGACCTCAACAGGCACCGGCGGCAGCCGGCGAGAATAGCGGGGATGGAGGTCAAAGGATAGTGCAGGGCGGGGAACATTCCACGGAAACGCAGGGAGTCCATATTTTTCCTCCTCCTCTGCCTCCTCCTCTGCCTCTGCCTCTGCCTCTGCCGCTGCCTCTGCCTCTGCCGCTCACTCTCACTCAGTATTCAGTATTCGGTATTCAGTATTCGCCCGCCCATTCACCGCGGGCCCGGGGCAGGACTGAATACTGGATACTGAATACTCCCGCGAGAGTGAGAGTGAGCGGCAGAGGCAGAGGCAGAGGCAGAGGGAACCCCCTTGGCACCCCGCGCAAAAAATGCGAACATCGCCGCCTACCATGTTTGTCAAAGGTCAACGCGTCGTCTGCACGGACGACAAATTCAAACCCGCCATCGCCAAAATGTTCGCGCAACTGCCGATCAAAGACCGCGTCTACACCGTGCGCGAGGTCTATCTCGGCCAGGAAGCCCCCGGCTCCGACGGCGCCACCTGCGGCATCCTGCTCATGGAAATCCTGAACCCCGTCGACAAACGCAAACGCGAACTCGGCTTCAACTCTGAGCGCTTCGCCCCGCTGGACAATGCGGAGGAGCAGGAGGAGGAATACACCGAGAAGGTCGAGCAGGGCGATTTGGTGGAGGTGTAGGCGCCTCGCCGAAAGTCCCGGACAGCCTCCAGGGAGACGCTGAAGAACAGCGGCGGCGCGGCTACACGCGGGACGCCAGAAAGTGGAACGGCTTTTCAAGCCGTGGCGGTGTGGCTCCTGAAGGTTTCGTAACGCTTTCCCGTCAGGGCACGATGAAGGCCACGGCTTGAAAAGCCGTTCCACTTTCCGCTCCCCGCGCACAGGCGGCATCCCGCTTTATTCAGCGTCTCCCTAAACGCCGAAAGGGCGGGCACCCGCAGCCCAGCCCCGAATTCCCTTTACCCTCCCCCGCTCCGGCATTTTGCTCGCAGGCATGTCCTCACTCTCCAGGCGCTGGATCGCGGCGGCCTGCTGCCTGGGTATGCCGGCGTCGGCGGCACCGGGCGCGGCGGCGCCGACGTTCAATCGCGACGTGGCGCCGATCGTTTTTCAGCACTGCGTATCGTGCCATCACCCGGGCGGGGCGGGGCCGTTTGCGCTCACCAATTATCGCGAGGTGAAAAAGCATGCGCGGCAGATCGTGAAGGTCACGGACGCGCATTTCATGCCGCCATGGCTGCCGCGGAATCCCGGGTTCGAGGGAGCACGCGGGCTCACGGAGGAGCAGATCGCCACGCTCGCGGCGTGGGAGCAAGCGGGCGCGGCGGAGGGGAAGAAAGAGGATCTGACCGCGAAGGCGGTGTGGATCGAAGGCTGGCAGCTCGGAAAGCCCGACCTCGTCGTCACCATGCCCGAGCCGTACTCGCTCGCGGCGGAGGGGCCGGATGTCTACCGCAATTTTGTGATCCCGTCGGTGGTGCCGGATACGCGCTACGTGCGCGCGTTTGAATTGCGCGCGTCGACGCCGGGGGCGGTGCATCATGCCTTCGTGCTGCTCGACAGCAGCGGCGGCGCGCGCGAGCTCGATGCGCGCGATCCCGGGCCGGGCTTCACCGGCATGAATGCCGGGCCGGAGACCGCGGCGCCGGCGGGCACGTTTGCGAGCTGGCAGCCGGGGAGCCTTCCAGAGGAACGCCCCGCCGATATGGCGTGGGTGCTGCGGAAAAAAACGGACCTCGTGCTCCAGCTCCATCTGCGGCCCACCGGGAAACGCGAGAACGTGCGCGCGAGCGTGGCGCTGTATTTCACCGACCAGCCGCCGGCGCGCCTGCCGTTTCTCTTGAACCTGCGCACGCTGGCGATCGACATCCCCGCGGGCGACGCGAACTACGCCGTGGAGCGCAGCTACACGCTGCCCATCGAGGGCGACGTGCTGGCCATCCTGCCGCACATGCATTTTCTCGGAAAATCCGCGCAGGCCTGGGCCGAGCTGCCCGACGGCACCCGGCGCGAGCTGCTCGATATCCCGCGCTGGGATTTCAACTGGCAGGGCGCCTACCGCTACGCGCCGCCCGTGGCCCTGCCGCCCGGCACGGTGATTCGCACGCGGCTCACGTTCGACAATTCCAAGGACAACCCGCGCAACCCGCACCAGCCCCCGCAGCGCGTGCAGTACGGCTTGCAGAGCTCCGATGAAATGGGCGAGTGCTGGCTGCAATTCCTCCCGCGCCGCGCGCAGGAACTGCCCACGCTCCAGCGCGATTTCATGGTGAAAGTGCGGCTGCCGGACAAAATCGCGTTCTGCGAATGGCAGCTCGCGCGCGCTCCAAAAGACGCCGCCGCCCGCACCGAGCTCGCCTCCGCCTACCTCACCGAAGGCCGCCGCGACGACGCCATTCGCGAAGCGAAGCAAGCCCTCACCGACGACCCGCGCACCCCGCGCGCGCACCTCGTCCTCGGCCACGTCTACGCCGGCAACAACCAGCTCCCCGAAGCCCGCACCGAGTTCGAAGCCCTCGTGGCCCTGCAACCGGAAAACAGCGACGCGCGCAACAATCTCGGCTACCTCCTCCTCGCCGAAGGCCGAAAAGACGAGGCCATCGCCCAACTCGAAAAAGCCCTGGAGCTCAACCCCGACGACACCCTGGCCAGGCAAAACCTGGAACGCGCACGCAACGGAAAGTAGGGGCGCACTTGGAGTGCGGTGGCAGAGCGGAGCGGCGACACCGCCTTTTGAATTGTTCAGCTGCCTGTGGGGCTGGAAATCACGGTAGCGTACGATGCCAATAAATCATCGAAGCCTCAGTGAAGGCGAAAACCTCAAAAGGCGGTGTCACTGCTGCGCTTTGCCAGGCGTCTCCGCGCCTGCCCTTCGGGTTCGCCTTTCAGCGGAGCTTCCTCGCTCCGCTCGGATGCGACCGCACTCCAAGTTACCATTCCGGTGCCACTTCGAAATCATCCGGTACCCGCAGCCTGGCATCACCAAAGGTCGCCAGCGTTTTGAGCTGCGCACTGGTGGCGACCCCAGCGAACCACCCCGCTGAGCACCACGGATAGTGCTCGGCCACGTGGACAAGGCCATGTTTCACCGCGTTTCGATGCGTATACGCGAGCCGCGCCAGGTAAGATTTCTCGAATGTGAGCTTCGTCTCGAAAAAATTGTGCCAGATCTTGCGTCCAGGAGATTGGTCCAGCCGGTTAATCCATTTCGCGGTCTTCTCATGCAGCAGCGAGAGCATCGCCCGCATCGACTCAGCGGTCGTTTCTTCGTCCGGAGAATGCCCCACGAAATGGTAATGGTTGGAAAATACGGCCCATGCTTCCAATTTCCAGCGGTGCTCGTGGGCGACCGTGAGCAATCCCCGATGTAAAACTTGCAGTCGCTGCCGTCCTCGAAAGTGGTGCTTCTTTTGATACGTGGCCGCTGTGACAAAATACGTTCCCGCTGAAGCAAGCCGGTGATCGGGTGCGTGAGGCCAGGCGGTTTCCGGGGCGGGCATCGGAAGATGTTTCCCAAATTCCCGGCCGTGGCTCAATTGCAAAGTGATCACCTGGAGTGCGGTGGCAGAGCCCGCGCATGCGGGCGGCGACACCGCCTTTGGCAGGCACCCCTCGACCGAAGACTCCACAATTCAGCAGTCGTGCACGCACTGCCGTGATTGATGGTTCCACTCCCAGGCGAGGACCTCAAAAGGCGGTGTCGCCGCTCCGCTCTGCCACCGCACTCCAAGTAGCGCTGCATGAAATTCCACGGGGGCCGCCTTGGAGTGCGGTGGCAGAGCGGAGCGGCGACACCGCCTTTTGAGGTCTTCGCCTGGGAGTGGAACTATCAATCACGGCAGTGCGTGCACGACTGCTGAATTGTGGAGTCTTCGGTCGAGGGGTGCCTGCCAAAGGCGGTGTCGCCGCCC
>FTCB01000201.1_pt1 | contig 67391 bp, 53 predicted proteins | sample 1639431 | NCBI WGS metagenome assembly FTCB01 (sample SAMEA3914864, study PRJEB12502) | metagenome | biome: forest; material: soil | place: USA | collected 2012-03-12 | depth 0.3 m
CGATGAGATCAGCCGCGGCAAGCTTCTGAAGGCTGGTGAGAATGGAGTCTATAAAAAGTCCTTCGATCTCCTGACGGCCTTTCATGACGTACTCGGCCGGAGGGCAGGAGATCTGCCAGCCAACTACGAATTTGGTGAATTGGTGGTGGATACAGCCATGGATTTGGAAACCAATGTCTCCACGGATTTTGCCAGCGAGAACTCCCTCATCCTTCGTCGTGGGGCCGTCTCACGGCGTGATGTCGTCAAAATCGCCCAGACTTTTCGCACGGGTACGAACGACATCGATGCGCTGGATTTCGTTCAGATGTATCTCAATGACGAGTCCCAGCATCAGGCGAATCTTCATGATTTCAACGACCTCTATACGCTGGTGAATTTCCGGCCCGTGGTGACGAAGAAAAACTGGCGAATCGATTGTGGCGTGGCCGGCTACGACAACCGCCTCGGGTTGCCTCCCTTCTTTCCCACCCGGCTCCGATTCGAGGACTTCATCTACCGGCTATGGGTTCAGCAGCCGGGTATCCTTTCGGCACATGTCGATGCGGTGCAGACTCACATCAAAAACAACTACATGCGCAACCCGCTGGCCATGGATGTCTTCAATGAGGAAATCTGCATTTTGCTCAAAAAGAAGATCAAGGACAGCGTCCAGAAACTGGACGATCTTTCCATCCGCTTCGGCTATCATGGCGAGGTGACACTTCAAGATACCGAGGAGATCCTGCAAAAGATCATCAGCGTCCACCAGAAGGTACGCCAGGCGGCGGATGCGACCAATGATCCCCAGCGAAAAGAGGCTCTGGTCCTTTTTGCGGAGAACCTCACCCGATCGTTCTATGGGTTTGAGCCCGATTTCTTTCAGCAGAATGTGACCCGGATTGTGGATGATGTGGTGAGCGTCATTCAGGCTTCGCTCGAAATCTGGCCGACCTTGGTGGAGATCTGCTATTTCCACAAAGACAAAAAGGAATTCCCGCAGTTGCGTGTCAAAAATAAGAGGCTTAAAACCTTCGAGGGCATGGCCCACCAGTCAGGATAGACATGAGCACCGAGCCCTCCAGCACACGACCCAACGCGGATGATTTTCTTTCCATCATCCGGCGCCAGCAGCTGGGCAAGCTCAAGATCTATCTCGGGCCGTGTCCGGGGGTCGGCAAAACTTACTCCATGCTGAGGGAGGGGCAGCGTCTTAAAGCTAGGGGAGTCGATGTGGTTATCGGCTACGTCGAGCCGCACGACCGCCCGGAGACCTCGGCGCAAATCGGAGACCTTGAGATTGTCCCGCCGCGCGCGACTTCCTACCACGGCATCACGCTCTACGAGATGGATGTCAATGCCGTGATTGCCCGCAAGCCCATGGTGGCGCTGGTCGATGAATTGGCTCACACCAATGCGCCGGACAGCAAAAACCGAAAGCGCTACGAGGATGTGAAGGAACTGCTTGAGCTTGGGATAAATGTCATTACGACCGTCAATATCCAACACTTCGAGTCCCTCTATAACATCGTGGAAGAGGCCACCGGCGTTCGCGTCAAAGAGCGGGTTCCCGACGAGGTCATTGCCGAGGCCGACCAAATCGTAAACGTCGATCTGCCTGCGGAGGACTTGCAGGAGCGCTTAAACGCCGGGAAGATCTATCCCAAGGAACGCATCGAAACCGCGCTGGCCAATTTCTTCCCCAGCAAAAATCTGACGCGGCTGCGTGAGATGACGTTCACGGAAACGGCGAACATGCTGGATCGCCAGCAGCGTGAAGCAAGCGAGCACGAGAAGAAGGTTAGTAGCTTTGGTCAGGTGATGGTTGCCATCAGCAGTCTAGGGCCGGACCCTGGCAAGCTCCTGAGAAAAACGGCCCGCCTGGCGACTCAGCTCAATGCGCAATGGTACGCGGTCTACGTTCGGACCCCCGAGGAGTCTGCGGTGCGTATCGATGCAGAAGCCCAACGCCGGATCTCGGACACTCTCGAAATGGCTCAAAAGATGGGTGGGCTCGTCATTTCCTTGAAGCATGAGAGTGTGGCCGATGCCCTGATCGCCTTTACCCGCGAGTATGGAATCACTCACATCGTCCTCGGTCGCCCAGGAAAAAAGCGCTTCTGGAAGGGCTTCCTTCCGACGCTTCACGAGCGAATTCTACAGGAGCTATCCGATGTGGATTTGGTCATCGCATGACTAAAATAGCCGCCAGAATTAAGGGTCTCGCGCACGAGCACCTTTTTAATATCTAGTGAGCCGATGCTTGGAGAGGGAATTTTATTTTTTCGATAATTTCCCAAAAGAGATTCGAGGAGGTTTTTTTCTCGGAGGCTTCGACCAGGCGCCCGGCGTTGAGCAGTTGCGCTTCGCTATTGCGTGGGCCGACCAATTGGAGACTCGTGACGGGAACGCCCGCATTGCGGAGGGGAATCGGCATGGCCAGCGCGGGATTGCCGGCGAAATTTACGGCCACGGTGTTTTGCTGTTCGAGCACGCGGGCTTCGAGAATACCGATCTTTAGGTTTACAGGGATCGGGAGCGGCGTGGCCTGCATGGTTGGCAGGGCGATGAAATCCACCTGCTTGAACACAGTTTTCAATTCGTTTTGCCAGGCGGCTTGGCGGGCGACTGCTTTTTTGTAGCCTCTATTATAGGCAATTCTTCCAGCGAGGATGGCCGACTTGGTTCGTCCGCTGATGCCAAATTTTCCGCGGTATTTGCGGTCGCTGATCCATGCTCCGGCCGTGGCGAGAATATTGCCATCCTGCTTGGCATCGTCCCATTTTTTCTGGAAATCCTTGCCCAATAGCACCACCTGGAATCCGGCCTTGATCAGGGCTTGATCCACCGCGGCGTCGATCCTGGGATCGGTGCCTTTGAGCCTGAGCCGACCGATACGGATACTCTTCGCCGAGGGGTTCGCCGCCATCGCGGCTGCGTACTTTTTTGCAAATCCTTCCTCAAGAAGATCCATCCCAAGCGCCGTATGGGCAATGTCCTTGCCCAGCGGGCCGACCGTGTCCATGTGCTCTGGCTCGATCGGGTAGATTCCTTCGATGGAGATCAACCCGTGCGTGGTTTTTAGTCCAACGACACCCGAGCAGGCCGCCGGGACTCTTACCGATCCCGCAGTGTCGGTGCCAAAGGTCACATCCGCCACCCCAAGGGCAACCGCCACCGCTGATCCACTGGAAGAGCCGCCAGGAATCAGGCTCCGCCATCCGCTGAGCGGACTCTTCGGCGTTCCGAAATAACCGTTGAAGCCCGAGGGGGCCACGGCAAATTCACTAAGGTTCGTCTTTCCGACAATCAGCACATTGCGTTTGCGTGCGATGGCGAGGCAGGGCGCGTCTTCGGTTGCCGGGCGATTTGTGCGGTCCAGATATTCCGAGCCAGCAGTCGTGACGACACCTTTCATGTCGATATTATCCTTAATGCCCAGTCTTAGCTGTTTGTTGCCCTCCGGAGGCGGCCAATATTGGATGAAGGCTCGTTTTCCCGGCGAGTCGGAAGACAGCTTGGGAATCATCGAGCATCCGCCAAGGCAGGATGCCAGGAGCAGGATAAGCGGCGTGCGGAGAGGGGGGTGGAAAATGGTCATATCTGGCGGGACTAGTGTAGCGATCCCGCGAGATATGGCGAAGATTTTGAAAGCAGTTCTAAGGCGCCGGGTTGAAATCGCTCTCGGAGAGCTTGATATCATGCCGGATGGAAGAGCCGTCCAGCATCGTCTGCGAATGCCTGTCGGGACTTTCGATCTTCAGATCGCCCGGAATCTGGCGCCCCGCATCGGGAACGACCCGGGTGGTCACAATACGCCGTGCGAGTTTTCCGGACGGAAGGTATTTCTCCACCCGCAGCGGGACCATACGGCGGAGATCAATCCAACTGCGGACCGACGCATAGGGGGATGCCTGGCCGGACTTTGATTCCAAAATCACGCAATTCACATTGCCGATTTTCTCCGATCCGACGAGGGCCTGATTTTTCCACGCGAAGAAATCGTCCATTGCATCGGCCACAATGAGGTCGCTGCCGAATACCGCGTCGCTCGGGCTGAGCGCCTGGGTTTTTCCGTTGGGCAAACGCACTGTGCCAGAGGCCGCAGATCCTCCCTTTTGGCGAAGAAAAACCGATTCCCCCTTGCGCTCGGGGGGAAAGAGAACCTCGTAAACAGCGTTGTTGCTTCCCTGGGTGCGGCTCTCCTTGATGCGAAGCTGCAAGGTCGAGGTGGTTTCCCCGGCAGGGGCCTGGATAAGCATGCGCAGGCGGATCTCGGCGGTTCCGGAGTCGCGTGCGGCGCTAAGCTTGCTGGCGAGTTCCGACGCAGAGAGGGCCGGTGCCGGATCGGCCGCACGAGCGAGGGAAAGTGTGGCGAGAAGGGCCAGAGCGAGTGGGAGGCTTTTCATGGCTTTTTACACGTGAAGGGCATGGCTTGGACTTAGCCGTGAGCTTCGCCAGGCCGGATAAACTCCACTGACAATACCCACGGTGGTAGCGATGGCGATCGAGAGGAGGAGCAAGCCCGGGCTGAGATCAGGCTCAAGCAGACCGCTGATGGAAGGGGAGTGTTGCAGCACGGTCGCGCCCGTGATGCCGAGCAAGACGCCGACGATTCCGCCGAGAAAACCGAGGACAGCGGACTCACAAAGGACCATGCGAATGAGGCGGCTGCGCTTCCAACCAATGGCCAGCAGCACACTGAACTCGTGGGTGCGCTCCAGCACGGCCATGAGCATGGTATTCATTACGCCGAGCACGCCGGCGAGCACAGCGAGTAGAGAGGTAGCCCAGCTCATGGCGTTGATAAAGCGATAGCCCTGGCTATGGGCGATGTGCTCACTGGCGGCCATGGCGCCTGCTTCCGGCACGAGGCGGTTGATCTCCGCGCATAGCTTTTTGATATCTTCCTCACCGGCCGAGGGATCGGTGCGGATGTCGATGACATTGATCTTCCCCTGGTTTTCGGTAATGGCTTGGAGCAAGGGAAGTGCAAGAATTACTGAGCCGTTTTCGACCAGAGCACCTCCATCCACAATGCCTACCACGGTAAGTTGTTCGGCTTCGATCTGGATAGGATCACCGATTTTCTTGCCAAGGGTTTGGGCCGCATTCCGGCCGAGGACCACGGCCCGTTCCGTGGCATCGCGGGGCATGCGGCCTTCGAGGATTTTGAGATTGTCCCACTCGTAGGCGCCCCATTCGCGCGCTGAGACAAACATCATCGAGGCGCCCTCGACGCCCATCAATTGCACCAGAAGCGTACTGGTCGCCTGCACATGGGGCAGATGCGCAATGCGATCACGTGCTGCCTCTTTGAAGGGTGTGGGAGTCAAGGTGGTGCCCATGTTGCTCACCACGATGTCGGTCTTTCGCGCATTCATTCCCTTGGACCAACTGGTTTTGAATCCCTGGGCCATGCCGACGAGCGCCACCACTGAGCCGATACCCACGGCAATGCCGACAAGGGTGAGAGCGGTGCGGATCGGCCTCCGAAAGAGCCCGCGCATCACGATGGTGGAAAAAGTCATGTAGGGATGTTTCCGGCCGGCTGGATGCGGCCGTCCTTCATGAAGATCGTACGCGACGCAAAGGCGGCCGTAGCGGAATCGTGCGTAACCAGAAGGAGCGTCACGCCGCGTTCGCGATGAAGACGCGCGAGCAATTCCATGACGTTGTGAGCGTTCTCGCTGTCCAGGTTTCCGGTGGGCTCGTCGGCGAGGAGTACGGGAGGCTCGTTCGCGAGGCTCCGGGCAATAGCCGCGCGCTGGCGTTCGCCGCCTGAAAGCTGAGAGGGAAAATGGCCCGCACGGTGAGTCATGCCAACGGAATCGAGCAAAGCAGCTGCGCGTTGTTGCCTTTGGGTCGGCGAACGATCTGTCTCAAACATCGGCAGTTGCACGTTTTCCAATACGGTGAACGTCGGCAGGAGGTGAAAGGCCTGAAAGATAAAGCCGATATCTCGGGCGCGGTACGTGGCTGGCGCGGCAAGACCTGCGATCGATTGGCCCCGGTAGTTGAGCTGCCCCGCCGTGGGGATATCCAGCGCTCCCAGCATGTGCAGGAGAGTGGTTTTTCCGCAGCCACTGGGGCCGGTGATTGCGACAAATTCCCCCACCTCGATACGAAAGTCGACCCCGCGCAAGGCCTGCACGGCGCCTTCGTCATAGGTCTTGGCGACTCCCTTCGCCTCAAAGATCGGGAGCGTCGAACTCATGCCACGTTGCGCCACTGGCCTCCGACGCGGGGATCGGCAAGGCTATGCAGCAAATGGATAAGCGCGTGGCGATAGCTTGGGAACGGCGGCACATCCTCCGGCGTCTTCGGCTCCAGCACATCAGCATGCTGTGGTAGCTCAGCGTGGGGGATGCCAGAGATCTCATGGTGTACACCGTGATAGGGCTCGTGCAGAAGGCTGAAGGCCATCAGATGACCCAGCCAGGTACGGCACACAATGCTGCGGGTCGCGCTGTTGGGAGTATTGCCGGTCATTCCGACATGCTCAATGTACTTTCGCCAGCTTTGCAGGTTGCCCGCGATGACGGCGGGAATGAGGTACATTAGAAAGAAATAGGTCCAGAGATGGAGCAGAGTCACGGTGGCGAAAATGACGAGCCACAAAACGGCGATAAAGGCGTAGTCCCTCCAAATCATTTGCCGCACGCGAGGGGCACGGATGGGCGATTCCTTTCGGAGGAAGGTGCGCAGGAAGATACAGGGAGTGAAAATCATTCCCAAAGTGAGCTCAAGAGCAGCCGCGAGCACCCGCCGCCAGCGCGGCATGTCTGTAAGTACAAAGGGCCAAAGCTCCTCATCTTTCTCAGTTGAAAGATGCATGTGGTGGGTTTGATGCGCCGCCCGATAGAGTGTAAAGCTGGTGAAGCTAAAGGCGGCAATGAGGAAGCCGTCAAAATCGTTCAGCCGCCGGCTTTTGCGCAGCAGAGAGTGGGAAGCTTCGTGCAAGCCAATCAATTGTCCATGCATGAGGTGGCTGATCACCGGGATGAGCAGAATCACCAGCCAGGTCATATGATGATAGATCGCGACAGCCATCACGGCCTGCAGAGCGAGAAGGAGCAATGAGAGAATCGGAAATGCCGCCTGGCTCACCCAATGGGGCGTATGGCGCTCCTCGACTTGGAGTAAGGTCTCAGTCTGCATAACCTACAGAAGCCAGTTCCGGCGAGTTGCCCGCGAGCGCGGTTAGGAAGAGCCGTTCCAATTCATCGATATCGGATTGGGTGAATTTCTCTTTCCGATAGAGCCAGACGATCTCCAACCCATCACCCATTTCGGTCAATTCGCATCCCAGGTCGCAGCGGGCCGTGCCCGTCGAGCGCATGTGAAGTTTTACCGAGAAACCGGGGACGACGGTATCGGGAATGGGATGATTTTGCAGGGCAAAGCGCACGTCGAAGATCGGATTGCGATGAGGTGCCGGATGGATCTCAACCGCCCGGACCAATTCGGCAAAGGGCATCGCGTTGGCAAACGCATCCATGGCGGAGGCGTGGGCCGCGCGCACACTGTCTTCCAGAGAGCGATCCGGATCGACCAGACTCCGGATTGGCACAATCCCGGAACAGTAGCCCATGGCCTCGCGCACGGCCGCTTTGGTGCGGTTGGCGACCGGGGAACCGACCACCAGATCGCGCTCGCCGGTCCATTCGGCCAAGGCAAGCTGAAACCCGGCCAGCAAGGTGCTGAAGAGAGTGGCATCGCTCCGTTTGGCAAGATCGCGAACGGCCGTAGTGAGTTCCGCGGAGATCGCAGAGGTGGTGCGGACGAGGCGATGTGTCTCGTGTGGTATCGCGTCCCAGAGTCTCGGGGATCCCTGCAAATGTTCCTTCCAATATTTTGCCGTGTCCTGGAGCCGTCCCGAAGTCCAGGCCGCTCGTTCCGCCGCGGCCCATTCACTATAGGAGAGCGGCAAAGGTGGGAGCTTGCCGGGGAGCCGCATGGCGATGTGGAGATAAGCCGCCGCCAGATTTTCGACGAAGACGCCCAGAGTCCAGCCGTCCGCGATGGCATGATGAATCGGCATGACCAGAACATGATCTCCCTCTCCCCTGCGAAAAACATGGACTCGATAAAGTGGGCCGCGCAGGAGATCGAAGGGCTCTTCAAAGATCTCGAGCATGGCGTCCTCCAGCGAAGCATCCGGGGCGAGATCGCTGAAGCGCATGGCTGCGGGAAATTCGCGGCGAATCATCTGCACCGGGCCATTCTTCCCGGGCAGAATGGAGAGCCGCATGACCTCATGCCGATCCACGAGTTCCTGCATGGCGGCCAGGCAATCCTCCTTGGAGACCTTGCCTGCGACCTCCATGAACACGCAGATGTGATTGCAGGAATCACCAGGAGGTACGATGGAGGATTCCCATAGTTCTCTCTGCGAGAAGGAGAGAGGTTCCAGGCGAACCGCTCCGCTCGCAAGCCATTCCTTGAGCCGGGCGCGAGAGTCTTCGGCCATTATTTCGGGCTCTTTACCGGTTCTGCCGGCTCCTCGAGCAGGGCCGCAATGTCATCATCTGAGAGAGCAGCGAGATCCACTTCGTCAGTGGAAAGCGTCTCAGTGGAAACCGGGGCCGGTGCAGTGGCCGGAGGCGCGTCGCCCATATGCTCGGCGATCAGCTTGCAAATCTGGCCGATGGTGCGGGCCCGCATCAGGCTGGTGGGCGGGAGTCCCACTCCGAGCGCGGCATCAATGGATGTTTCAATCTCGGCACCCATGAGCGAATCGAGTCCCAAATCGCTCAGGGGCTGATCGTCGCGCAGACTCTCCGGCTTAACGCGGAGAACCCCGCCAATGATGGTGCGGATGGCCTGGCTGAGAACCTCCAACTTCTCCGCAGGCGCTGCCGCCGAGATGCGCTGGCGCCAATCTTCTCCAGCGCGCGAGCCTTCTCCATCATCCATGGTGGATTCCATGATTCGCTCAATAAGAGGATTTTCTTGCAGTCCGCGGAAGGATTGCCGCCACTTCGACCAGTCGACTCGCAATGCCGAGACCTGAGCGGCTCCGTCGTTGAGGAAGGTCTGCATCAGGCGGACGACTTCGCTCGGTGTGATTGCGCTTGTGCCCTGCCGTGCGAGAAATTCCGCCACACGCTCATTGCGGGCGACATAGCCCTGGCCTCCGAGCACGCCCCAGTTGATCGTGAGGGCTGGAAGACCCATCGCCCGGCGATGATGCGCCAGCGCATCGAGGAACGCATTGGCCGCCGCATAGTTTGCCTGGGCAGGATTTCCAAAAATACTGGAAACCGACGAGAACAGGACAAACTGATCGAGAGCGAGGTCGCGAGTGTGTTCGTGCAGGAGCCAGGCGCCATGTGCTTTTGGGGTCATGACCGAGGCCATGCGTTCTGCAGTCAATGCGCCCATGGGCGCATCGTCGATAACCATGGCGAGATGATAGATGCCCCGCAGGGGATGCGGCGACTTCTTGAGGCCGGCCATGAGTCGGTTGACGTCGTCATCCACGCCGATGTCGGCTTTCACCACCTCCACCTGCACATTGCGCGACTGAAGTTTGGCCACAAACTCTTTCGCTTCCTGAGTGGCAGCGCCTTGTCGGCCGGTCAGTACAAGATGGAGAGCGCCGCAATCGGCCAGCCAGTTGGCTATGACTCGGCCAAATCCGCCAAATGCGCCGGTCACGAGATAACTGCCGGCGGGATCGACGACAAAGCCTGGGGTGATGGGCTTTCCGCGGCGCGGCAGAAATGGAGCAGCAAATGCCACCACGATCTTGCCGACATGTTTGCCTTGGGCCATGAGGCGGAAAGCTGCGTCCACCCGGCACGCGGGGAAGGAGCGGAAGGGCAGCGGACGAATAGCCTTCGCCTCGATCATCTCGGTGATCTCAGCGAGAAGGTTGCGCGTAAGTTCCTCATCTCCGTTGAACACAGCGTCCATCGCGACCACATGGAATGATGCGTTGTGGCGCATGGGCCACAGCGGAATCCGGGAGTTTTGGTAGATGTCGCGTTTGCCGATTTCGATGAAGCGGCCGAACTCCGCCAGACAGGCCAGGCCCATGGGAATGGCCTCGCCCGCAAGTGCGTTGAGCACCACGTCCACGCCCCGACGATTGGTAATGCGTAATACTTCGTCTGCGAAATCACCTTTTCGCGAATCAATGACATGGTCGACGCCGAGCGTGCGGAGCAACGCGCGCTTGGCCGGGCTGCCAGCCGAGGCGATCACTTTGAGGCCCAGGTGCTGGGCCAGTTGGATAGCCGCCATGCCGACACCGCCGGCTCCGGCATGTACGAGAATCGATTCGCCTTTCCGCATGCGGGCCACGTTTTGGATGGAGTGCCAGGCGGTCATGAAGACCACCGGAATCGTCGCAGCTTCTTCGAAGGAAATACCAGCTGGGAGGGCTCGCACATCGCCTCCACGTGCCAGGGCCAGGGTGGAAAGACCGAAAGCCGCGATGCCAAAGACGCGGTCTCCCGGAGCCACGTGCGTAACGTTGGCGCCGACCGCCTTGATCACTCCGCCCACTTCGTCGCCAAACATGCGGGCGTCGGGCGATTCCGCGGGGTAGAGCGCCAGGGCCTTCAGCACGTCGCGAAAGTTCATGCCCGCAGCGGCAACTTCGATGAGTACTTCTCCCGGGCCGGGGACCGGAGCGGCGCAGGGCGTAAATCTCAGGGAATCCAAGGTGCCTCGTTCGCGCGACTCCAGGCGAAGCGGCGTACCGACTGGCAGCGGCTGATCAACGGCTGGAAGGCCGCGCGTGATACGGGGTAGGTAGCGTCCGCCACCGCGGAGTGCCACCTCGCGTTCTGGTGCCGCTTCGACTAATTCCGCCCACAACCGATCCAAGTCGGATGGGGTGGGGGAGTGCGGAAGATCGGTGGCGTGACAGGCAAAGTGCGGATGCTCCGAAAGAAATACGCGGAACTCCCCAATGATGGGCGCCTGCCGCACGTTGACCGGTTCCTGATCCACCGGCTGTGCGCCACGGGTCACGAGATCGATGCGCAGCTTGGCCGCCGGGATCGATTGCTCGATGGCCTGCGTCAGATGAAGAAGCGCTTCGGTTCCGAACAAAATACTGTCCGAGCATTCGTCGAGACTCCAGAGCCAGACGAGGCGGGTGGGGCTGTCTTCCGGGGTCACGCTGGAGATCAGGTCGAGCCAATCTTTCGGCGTGCCAGCCCGGACCGTGAATTGATCAGCGTCGACCTCCGCGAACTCCGACCCCGGCCGCACCACGCGACAGCGCACGTCCAAGCCCCGAAGCCGGGCCGCGAGAGATTCGCCCAAGCCAGAGCCATCGGTGAAAATGAGCCAGGACTTTTCGGCGGGCGCAGAGGTATCGCCGGACGCGAGAGCGGGTGCTTGCCAAGGCTTGCGCGCGAGCATCGCCATTTGGCTTTCTCCCCGAGGGCCGGTGAGCCCAGGGAGGGACGCGGTGGCATTGAAGCCGGTGTCGAGCAAGACGCTTTCCCATTGCGCACGAGTGAGCAAGGGCTGCGTCGGCCTCAGATCGTGATCGGTAAAACGCCACCATCCGCCAGCGAGGCCAAAGACCGTATCGGTCCAGAGCTGGGAATTTGCCACATCCGTGAATATGAGCGTGCCTCCCGGTTTGAGCAGTTCAAAAACATGCCCAAGCGTGGCTCGAACATCAGCCACCGTGTGCAGTACATTCGTACCAAGGATAAGGTCGAATTCGCCTGCTGGCAGTTCCTGTTGGGTGCCCGGACGCTCCAGATCAAAGACCTGGTATTCCACCTCGGGAAAGGCCGAGAGCTTTTGCATGGCCGGTGCAAAAAAGCCCTGCGACACATCGGTGAAAAGATAGCGATGAAGGCCGCGTTCCAGCAGCGGCAGCATAAAGCTGGCCAGTGCGCCCGTGCCGGCGCCCACTTCCAAAATGCGAAGCCCGCGTCCTTGCGGCAACCGATCGGCCACTTTCAGCACTGCCGCCGAGATGGCGGCCATCCAGTGACGGGAGAAAAGTCCATCGCCATAAAATTGATCCAGTAGGTCCGCTCCGGCCGCGCCAAAGAGAATTTGTACGGCATCTTTCTCGCCTCGCAGGATCGGCCCGAGATCGGCACAGGTCAGCGCGCAAAGCTGCCCCTCGACGAGGTGGCCGGGATTATCCATGAAGAACTGGCGGAGGGCCACTGGGGCAGAGTCCGCCGTAGCTTGGAGCTTTGCGGTTGGGCTCCAGCCATCTCCCTTGGATTTGAGCAAACCGCGATCGACCAGGGCCGAGGTAAGGCGATGAAAGACCGGAAGCATCGGGGGAACCACTCCGAGCGACTTGGCCGTAAAATCCTTACCAGCGGCCATGCGGAAGAATGCCTCTGCCAATTGTTGCGCGGCGAGGTCGTCCTTTTTTACCATTCCTTCAGCGAGCCGCTCGCGGCCGGAATGGCCCATGGCTTCCTCCAACGTGGCGGCTGCGGCGGAGTGAAGCTCCGCCAACGCGGGCGGCTCAACGGTTGGCGGCTGTACCACCGCTGGGGCGTACTGCCAGTCCACATGATAAATGAGATCGCGCAATCCGCCCGATCCACCGGATCGGCGCGCCGCCGCGAGGCTGATGGCGCGAAAGCCTTCGACCATCACACAGGGTTTGCCGTCGGAATTGTAGAGTGCCACATTGCCCTCAACGAGATCGTCGGTGAACTGAGTGACCCCGGCCCTCACCAGGCTTGACGCTCCCGGCGAGCGGAGGAAATGAATGCGCGCAAAACGAACCGGCAGTTTCATGCGGTTGCCCCGGCCTTCCACGGTAGCTGCACCGGCTGAGAAAATATGCAGCGCTCCATCTAGGAGAACGGGATGAAGCGGGAAATCCGCACTGCGCCGCGCGGCCAGTTCGGTTAGTTCTACTCGACCGTCGGATTGACCCGCGCTCGCGGCCAATTCCTTAACTCCGCGAAATTCTTCCCCATAGCGCAATCCGAGCTCGCTGAGGTGAGCGTAAAAGCCCTGCGTATCGAGCTGTTCCAGAGAGACGTTCCGCGCAAAAGAGGTCGAAGAGAAAGTTGATTCCGTTCGCTCGCCACGAATGGCTCCTACGACATGAATGGACCAAGCGCTGCCTTGGCGGCTTTGAATATTGAACGTACGACTCTCCGGTTCAAAGGTGAGTTCCAACTGAACGGAGCCGGGAGTTTCCGGCAGCATCAATGGCCGGCGAATCTCGAAATCCTCCAATATAAAAGGGCGCCCCTCGAAAAGCTGGACGCCGGCTTCAAGAGCCATGTCCACGAATCCCGCTGCGGGGAAAATAATGTGATTCTCGACCTTGTGATCCTTGAGAAAGGCCATGTGCCGACTGTCGATGCGCGCGCTCCAGGTTGGAGTAGCTCGCAACAGCCGCATATCCAGCAGACCGCGCCCGCCGGAGCCAAGACGGCTTTCCCGCCAATCGGCGGACTCATGCCACCAGCGGCTGTGATCCCAAGCATACGTCGGAAGCGAAAGGAGCGTCCGCCCCGGGGTAAGGCCGGTGAAATCAAGGGGAACACAGGCGCGGTGCAACTCCAGAGCGGCTTCCAGCGCCGACTCGTGCTCACGCTCCCGCCGTGCGGTGGCGATCACCGGCGCTTTGGTGCCGCGAGCCGCGAGACATTCCTGAATCGCCATGGACAGCGCCGGATGCGCTCCAATTTCCAGCCATACATCGATGCCCTGGTCAGCCATTGCGCCAAGCGCTGGAGCAAACATCACGGGCTGGCGAACGCCATTGGCCCAATGCTTGGCGGCGCATTTGGCACCGTCGCAAAGTTTTCCCGTTACGGTGCTGTAAAAGGGCACGGTCGCTTCACGCGGCAAGAGATCGGCCAGCACGGCTTCCAGTTCCGCAGCGGCTGGCTGCATGAGGGGGTGGTGGAAGGGATGATCGACCCGGACGAAACGGGCGAAGATCCCCTGGGCTTCCAACTCTGCCGCAATGGGCTCCAGCGAAAGGCGCGCTCCGGCGAGCGTAAGAGATTTTGGGCCGTTAAAGGCTGCGATCGTGACCGTACGATCATGCTTGGCGATGAGAGAGCGGGCCGTCTCCTCATCCAGCGCCACGGCGAGCATGGTGCCTTCGCCACGCGCGCACTCTTCCATGAATCGGGATCGCAGCGCGATCACGCGGGCCGCTTCTTCCAGACTCAAAATGCCTGCCACGCATGACGCGGCGATCTCACCAACGCTGTGCCCGACAATGGCCGCGGGAGTTACTCCCCACGATTTCCAGAGCTCGGCCAAGGCGACCTGCATGGCAAAGATGGCCGGCTGCGCCACTTCCGTTCGGTGCATCTGCGAGGTAGCCTCATCCCGGCCAAGCTCTTCCAGCAGCGAAAATGTGGTCCAAGGCTCCAGCGCCTTTGCGGCGGCTTCGAGAGCGCGGCGAAATACCGGTTCGCGTTGCAGCAATTCACGTCCCATGCCCCACCATTGGGGGCCTTGGCCGCTCATGACAAAGCCGACCCGGGGAGTGCTTTCCAGTCGGGGTGAAAATGAGGTGCGGATTCGCTCGGCGGAGAGATCCTGGGAAAAATCGTTCAGTTCACGAATCGCCTCATCCGTGGAGCGTGCGACCAGCGTTAGGCGAAAGGGATGGTGATTGCGTTTCGCTCCCAGTGTGTAGGTGAGATCAGGCAGGAGCGCATGGTGCCCATTGGACTTCATGTGTTCGTCGATCCAGCCCGCGAGCTGGCCGGCCATGGCTTTAAGCGATGCTTCGGACCGCGCCGATACTACCACGGGCCAGGGGCGATCCGCCTCGGAGAGGGGCACGAGCCTGGCTTGTTCCACGGCGGGGATTTCTTCGAGAATGACGTGGGAATTTGAACCACCGAAGCCAAAGGAATTGACCCCAGCCATGCGCAGGCCTTTCCCTTTCGGGAAGGGCTCGAGTTTTGTGGGCACGCGCAACTTGAGCGTCTCAAAATCGATGTGGGGATTTGGCTTGCTGAAGTGCAGTGAAGGCGGGATCTGGCCGTGCTTGAGCACGAGCATGGCCTTGAGCAGGCCGGCCACACCGGCGGCTGTCTCGAGATGGCCCAGATTGGTTTTGACCGATCCGATCGCGAGTGGCTCGTCGGCGGCGCGGTTTTCGCAAAGTGCTTCTGCAAGGGCGTGAGCCTCGATGGGATCTCCCACTGCGGTGCCGGTCCCGTGAGCCTCCACAAATCCGATGCGCAAAGGATCGATGCCAAACTGCGCGCAGGCGTCGCGCACGAGTCGAGCCTGGGCCTGTGGACTGGGCAGGGAAATTCCATTGGTGTGCCCATCCTGGTTCATGGCGCTGGCGGCGATGACTCCGAGAATGGTGTCGCCATCTTTCTGAGCGTCGGAGAGGCGCTTGAGGAGAATCATGCCGGCGCCCTCGCCCCGTACGAAACCATCGGCCGAGGCGTCAAAGGCCTTGCACCGGCCCTCCGGCGAGAGCATGGAGGCCTGCGAGAAACCGATGAAACCGCCCGGGGTGATCATGATAGTCACACCGCCGGCCAGGGCCGCGCGTCCGCGTCCGGCCCAGAGATGTTCGCAGGCGACATGAACCGCCGTCAGCGCAGAGGAGCAGGCCGTATCGAGCGCCACGCTGGGCCCCCGCAGGTTCAGGCTGTAGGAGATGCGATTGGCCGCAATGCTATGCGCTGAGCCGGTCGGCGAATGGGCGCTGATACCCGAGTGGTCCCAGGCCGTGCCTTGGATGCCCTGGTAGTCGTTGTGGGAAATACCGACGAAGACAGCGATGTCTGTCCCGTTTTCCAGATCCAGAATAACACCCGCGTCTTCCAGCGCTTCCCATGCGGTTTCCAGGAGCAAGCGCTGCTGGGGATCGACATAAGGGGCCTCGCGAGGGGATATGCCGAAGAATTGCGGATCAAACTGATCGATCGACGAAAGGAAACCGCCTCGCTTGGCCATGGATTTCCCTGCGATACCAGGTTCTGCATCGTAAAAGTGCTCGATATTCCAGCGATCCGGGGGGACTTCCGAAACAGCTTCCCGACCTTCTATAAGTAGGTCCCAGAGGGCTTTTGTCGTGTTGATTTCCCCGGGCAGCCTGCAACCGACACCGATGATAGCGATCTTTTCATTTTCCATGCTTTTTTAACGCGCTTAGACCTGTTTACTTCGTGTCTGTTGACGCGCCCACGCTTATCTTTTTTCCGGCCAATGTCCAGACACGGAACGTAATGTAACGGAGATGTGTGGCATTGCTGGAGTAGTGGATCTGGTCGGAAGGCGCTCGGTGCCCGAAGAGATGGCTCGTGCCATGGCGCGGGCTCTCACGCATCGCGGTCCCGATGAAGAAGGTTTTTTCTTTCGACCCGGCTTGGCGCTCATCTCGCGCCGTTTGAGTATCGTGGGTCTGGCCGACGGCCAGCAGCCGGTTAGCAATGAAGACGGCAAAATTCATGCGGTCTTCAATGGAGAATTTTTTGACCATCTTGAGCAGCGCGCACATCTCGCGGCCCGTGGCCACCGTTTGGTGAAGAGCTGCGATACGGAAATTCTGCCCCATCTCTGGGAGGATTTTCAGGAGGGCATGTTCGAGCGCTTGCGCGGACAATTTGCCGTGGCGATCTGGGACGAGAATCGTAGTCAGCTCACTCTCAGTCGCGATCGATTTGGGATCTGCCCGCTTTACTGGACGCGCCAGGGCGACTGGCTGCTCTTTGCCTCGGAAATCAAGAGTCTGCTCGCTTCCGGTATGGTCCCGGCGCGGCCCGACCGAAGAGGCATTGACCACATATTCACGTTCTCGGCGCTGCCCGGTCCGGTTACTTGTTTCGAGGGCGTGCAGTTGCTGGGAGCGGGGAAGTATCTGCGCATCGTGCCCGGCGGGCAAGTGGAGGAGAGAACGTATTGGGAAATGGATTTTCCCGACGAGGGCGACGAAGAGCAGGGTGAGGACGAAGAGAAGCTCGTCTCGGATTTTGAACAGCTCCTTCTGGGCGCGGTCGAGGAAAGGTTACGGGCCGATGTTCCGGTTGGCTCCTATCTCTCCGGGGGCGTCGATTCGAGCATCATCGCCGCCATGGCCTGCCATATCAAAGGCCCGGCCATTAACACTTACACGGTTCGGGTCGACGACCCAAAGCTCGATGAGCTGGATGCCGCCAATCTGGTCGCTCGCCATATCGGGACCAAACCACCCATCGTGGAGGAGTTTCGCCACAAGGATGCGGTGGACGCTTATCCCGAACTCATTCACGCCGCGGAAGCTCCGGTGATCGACACCTCTTGCGCGGCCTTGCTGAAGCTGGCCAGACGGGTCCATTCCTGCGGGCAGAAAGTTGTTCTTACGGGTGAGGGGGCGGACGAATGGCTGATCGGATACCCCTGGTACAAAGCCGCCAAGATTTTATCCGCCTTGGATTGCATCCCCGGCTTGCCACTCGCTGATCTTGCGAGGCGCGCCTATCTTCGGGCCAACCGTGTTCCCCAGTATCCGCGAGAGGCACGGCGGGCGGCGGAGGCTGCCATCGGCGGCCCCAATGCATGGATCGATGCCTACGGCTTGCTGGGACTCTCAAAGCTCAGGTTCTACACTTCCGCGATGCAGGAATTGCTCGCGCAAGGTACCCCGTGGGACAGTCTCGGCATGAACCTGGAACGCGCCCAGCGCTGGCATCCGTTGAATCGCGGAGTGTGGGTCGCCGCGCGGGTGACGTTGGGAGGCCTTTTGCTTCAGGCCAAAGGCGATCGTGTCGCGATGAACTCCTCGGTCGAAGTGCGCTATCCTTTCCTCGACGAGGATGTATTTGATTTCCTGGCCAAGGTGCACCCGCGCTGGAAACTGCGCGGTTTCCGCGACAAACACCTGCTGCGCCTCCTGGCGGCGCGCTGGCTCCCGCCCTCGGTCTATCAGCGACACAAGGTGATCTTCCGCGCGCCGCTCGATAGTTTCCATCTGGATCCTGCCCCCGAGTATGTCGGCCAACTTCTTAGTGAGGAATCTCTTCGCCGCACCGGCTACTTTGACCCGGCTCAAGTGCTCCATTGGAGAAAAGCTTTCCAAACTCTACGGGTAGGCTCGCTGCCGCGCTTGTCCATTGAGATGGGTTTGGCCGCAGTAGTGGCCACTCAACTGTGGCACCACCAATTTATCGATTCGAGTTTGGCCAGTCTGCCGGCGTGGCAGCCGCCTCAGTGAAGCGTAGCCAGCGCTTCGTTTCCCCGCTTCTTGGAGTCGGGGTCGTCTTTCTCCCGATTTGGCATCGCAAGGCCCTTCTTCAGCAATGTCCTGGCCTCTTCGGTGCGCCCCATCAAACCGTAGATCCGACCGAGCTCGATGTAGTTCATGAGACGGTTGGGATTGAGCGCAATGGATTTTTGAAAACAACGGATGGCCTCTTCGTATGTGGCCTTCGGGAGCGGGCCGTACAACATTTCGCCCATGGTGCGCCTTGTCGGGGAAAGTTCGGCATAACCTTCACACCAGCGTCCGAGCAGATACCAGGCAAGGTCGCTCTTGGGAGCGAGTCTGAGCGTGTTGTCGAGTTCCGAGCGAAGTAATCGTGACGTCGTCACCTGCTGCTTTCGGCCTTCGAGTGCAAATCTCTTGGCGTAGGTAATGGCCAGCGAGAGATGAGCTTCGGCGCTTTCGGGATCGATTTGCACCGCCCGTTGGCTATAGGACTGCGCGAGTCCGAGCAAACGAAGCTTCTCGCTCGAACTCGTGGCATCGGCCATCAGGTGCCGATATTGCCGGGCCGCGCCGACCAGCACGTCGACTCGCTTGGGATCCTGGGCCTCAGCCTGCCTATAGAGATCGAGAGCCGGTGCCGCATCCAGCGCACGATCCAGCTTGCGAGCTTTTTCAACCAGCACATCCGTCGTTTCTGCCGCAAGCGCGGCCGAAAAAAGGGCGACACTTCCGAGGAAAGCCAGCGAAGCCGCTCTGATTATTGGGCTTTGGACCATTGACCGAGGGGCGTTTCCCACACTTTGGATTCCACGATTTGTCCCGCCCTCAGGAGTTCCGCCTCGTGGCGGGGGGGAGCGATGAGCTGGAGGCTGGAGAGGGGCGCGCGAGGAAAATTGGCGGGAATGGGCATGGCGATGGCAGGATTACCCGCAAAATTCACCGCCACGGTATTCTGAATTCTGAGCACACGCAGTTCCAAAATCGCAGACCGGCCCATAAACGAGATGCTCGGCGGCAGGCCAAGGAGAGTGGGTGTGGCGATCAGGTCCACCGACTCAAAGGTCTTCCGTAGCGTTTTCTGCCAGCCAGCTCGGCGGGCCAGAGCTTCTTCAAATCCGTTGTTGAAATTAAGCTTACCCAGCCGAATCGCAGCCTTGGTAATGCCATTGATACCGCTTTTGTCGAGATACCACCCGTCCGTCAGCCAGCCCGAAGCCGCTGCGACCTTCGTACCATCCTTGTTCGCTTGGTCCCATTCCTTGGCAAACTGCTCATTGAGTCGCACGACTCGGAATCCAGCGGCGGCCAACGCGTTGTCCACGGCTTGGTCTACCACGGGATCGGTGCCTGGTATATAGAGCCGGCCCACGCGAAGAGCGCGTCCCGAAGGCATGGTTGCCGCCACCTTGCGGTAGTGGCCGGCAAAGCCTTCCTGGAGGAGGTCCATTCCTTCGATCAAGTGGGGAATGTCTTTCGCAATGGGCCCGACCGTGTCGAGAGCATAGGAGGAGATCGGCACAACCCCCTTGGTTGAAATCAATCCAAACGTGGTCTTCAATCCCACCACCCCGCAGCATGCGGCAGGCACGCGAATCGAGCCGGCGGTATCTGTACCGAAGGCCACATCGGCCATCCCCGACGCTACCGCGACCGCCGAACCACTGGACGAGCCTCCTGGTACGAGTCGCAGTTTGGGGCGCACGGGATTCAAGGGGGTCCCGAAAAAATTATTGGCCCCTGAGATCCCCAGGCCCAGCTCACCGAGGTTGGTTTTGCCAACAAACCAGACGTTGCGCTGCCTCGCGATCTTTAGGCACTCGGCGTCCGCTGTAGCCGGCTTACTGTGAGTGGCGATATAGCGCGAACCAGCTGACGTCACTGTACCTTTCACATCGATCATATCTTTCACCGCCAATCGAAGGGCCTGACTTCCTTCCGGACGTGGCGTGTAGGAAACAAATGCATTGTCGCGGCGGAGACTACCGGAGCGATCTGGCACCGCGCAGCTCACTAGAAAAATTGTTACTGCGCTGGCAAAGAGGACTCTGAGTTTTGGTTTGATCACAATGGAACTGGATTACCCATGGATCGCATTTGCTCTCTCCTTCGGTCGTCGCAGTATCTTCTTATTTCACGACAAAATGCCCGCCCTCCGAGGCGGGCATTTTGTCAGGTCCATCTTTTAGTCGTCGATTTCCACTCGATTGATCAGCCGGCGGTCTCCTTCGGTGGCGTATTGGACATGCACCGGAATGCCGACTTTGATGCGGGTGCGCGCATCGTCGTCGGTCAGGATTTTGCCGCTTTTGGTGACGTAGGTCACCGACTTGCCGTAACCGTAGGTCACGGGGCCACTGGCCTCCTTCACCACGAAGGAACTGCCCGGGCTGTATTCCGTCAGAGTGCCGTCACCATAAGTTGTCCGGGTGGTGGTGACTGTTTCATCGGCCAATACGGCCGTGGCACTGAGTGCGAAGGCGCCGAGAATTGGGAGCAGAATTTTTTTCATGTTCTATTTGGTTTTGGGTTGAGCCGAACGAACTCATCGTGAGCCCGTTGGTTTTGACTCTTCGACTGCACCGATTGAAGTGGAGGTGCGGCGTTCACCCCAAAGCCCCATCGGGGTAAGGCGCGTGCTATCAGGGATGGGACCGCGCTCCTCTTGCTCCACAGGAAGAAGACGTTGTGGCTGGCAAAATTCCGGATTTTCACTACGAGTGGTCGCCCATGTCTTTTCGCATCCCCACCGTGCTTGCTCTTCTGTTGATCACGCTGATTCTTTTGCCGGAATCTCCATGCCGTGCGGCGGAGGCGGATTCGCTGCCGCAGCAGATCCCGGCGAACGATCCGCATCTGCGATACTCGGGGCGGTTTGATTTTTCCGATCCCAAGGCGCCGAAGTGTGCCTGGCCGGCCAGCACGGTCACGTTGAGATTCAAAGGACGTGCAGCGGAGGTTGAAATGGAGGGGAAGAAAGGCGTGGCTTGGCAGGTATCCGTCGATGGCAAACCTGCTCAAGTGCTGACCAACGATGGCTCCGCGCAAGTTCTAAGCTTGGCGAAGGATCTACCGGAGGGAGAGCACACGATCGCGCTCGTCAAACGAACGGAGCCACTGGTGGGTACAGCGAGTATTACGGGATTTAGGCTGAATGAAGGGGCCGTGTTGCTCCAGGCGGAGGAGCCAAAGCGGCGGATGGAAGTAATCGGGGACTCGATCAGCGCGGGCTTCGGCAACGAGGCGAAGGACCAGCATGAGAAATTCACGCCAGAGACGGAGAATGCCAGCATTGCCTATGGTGCGCTAGCGGCACGGGCGCTGGGGGCGGAGTACGTCTGCATCGCCTGGTCGGGAAAAAAGATGTGGCCCGATAATACGATTCCCGAACTTTACGACCGCATCCTGCCGCTGGATCCCTCCAGCCAGTGGGATTTCTCGAAATGGACGCCGGATGTAGTGGTGATCAATCTGGCAACGAATGATTTTGGGCCGGGTAATCCAGAGGAGGAGGGGTGGGTGAAGGCCTATTTGGATTTTATTGCACGAGTCCGGAAGAACTATCCCAAGGCCTACATCTTTTGTGCGACCAGCCCGATGATGGCCGATGCCTATTCCAAGAGCAAAGACGCGCGAACGACCGCGACCCGGTATCTCAATCGAGTGATCGACGAATGCCATAAAGCTGGCGATGCCAGAGTGGCGCTGGTGGATTTGCCCGCGCAGACGGGCGCGCTGGGTTTTGGCGCGGCCTGGCATCCGAGCGCCCGGCAGCATGAGAATTCGGCGGAAGTATTGGAAAAGGCGATTCGCGAAAAACTCGGCTGGTAGTTCCCATGCGACGGCCAAATTTCCGAACGATCTACGACGCGCTCGCGATTGGTCTCGGCACTTTGGCGCTGGGGCTCATCTTTTGGGGATGGGTAAAGACTGATCCCATGTGGGCCTTTGTGGCGTTTGTCCTGGTTTACGACCCCGATCCCCGAACGGCCTACGGTTCCGGCCTCTCCCGCATGTTCCTTACCCTGGTGGGTGGGCTCATCGCCGTGGGGGCGATCCTGCTCCTCGGTCTCCACTGGTGGCTTGTTCCGGTGACGCTCGGTGTCACCGCGTTGGCCTGCGGTTATTTTTTCCAGTTCCGCGGAGCTTGGAGAACGTTGTTGATCTGTGTGGCGATCGTCATTGGGACGACCCTGGCGCATCCGGGCGGTGAGGTGCGCTTTGCCATCACGCGTGCCATTGAAGTCGCGAGCGGAAGTGCGTTGGCCGTCTTGTTTGCCTGGCCATTGGAATATTTCACGAATCGTCGCGAAAAGCGGTCCTAGGATCTACGCAACCATTTGAAAATCTCCACGGCCTCCGAAAAGAGGCTTGCCCTGTGCGAAGGAAAACCTGCATTTTGGGTAGTTCATGGCACGCCCCGACGGACGCAAACCCGGAGATCTCCGCAAAATTGTCATCGAACCCGGTGTGGCTCCCCACGCTCAGGGGTCGGTGCTGGTGCAATTTGGCAACACAAAGGTCATCTGCGCAGTGATGATTGACGAGGTCGTGCCGCGCTGGATGAAGGAGCAGGGCGTGCAGGGTGGGTGGATCACCGCCGAGTATTCGATGCTGCCTTACTCGACCATTTCCCGCAAACAACGCGAAATTACCCGCGGCAAGCCCGACGGCCGTGGCACTGAGATTCAGCGCCTGATCGGCCGCTCCCTGCGGGCCGCCGTGGACCTGAAGGCCCTCGGATCAAGAACGCTTTGGGTCGATTGCGACGTACTTCAGGCCGACGGCGGCACCCGCACCGCAGCCATCACAGGCGCCTGTGTGGCCATGGAATTGGCCTGCCAAACCCTGGTGAAAAGGGGGAAACTCGATCTCTCTCCGATCAAACGCAAGGTTGCGGCCGTCAGTGTCGGCATGGTGGCCGGACAGGCGATGTTGGATTTGAATTACGAAGAGGACAAGGCCGCTACGGTGGATCTGAATTTGGTGATGACCGACGAGTTTAAATTTGTTGAAGTCCAGGGTTCCGGCGAGGAAGCGGTTTTTTCCGAAGAGGAATTGGCGGCCATGTTGGAATTGGGCAAGGTCGGTATCGGTCAATTGCTGGCCGCCCAAAGCATTGCATTACTTTCATGAAAAAAGCACTCATCACGGGTATTACGGGACAAGACGGCTCTTACTTGGCGGATCTTCTGCTGTCCAAGGGGTATGAGGTCCATGGCATTATCCGGCGGGCCAGTACCTTCAATACGGATCGTATCGAGCATCTTTACCAGGATCCGCATGTCAATGGCCTGAAACTCTTCCTCCATTACGGTGACCTTGCGGATTCGGTGAATCTGGTGAAGCTCATCTATAAATTGCAGCCCGACGAGATCTACCATCTCGGCGCACAGAGCCACGTGCGCGTGAGCTTCGATATTCCCGAATACACGGCCGATGTCACCGGCGTGAGCACCATCCGCATTCTTGAGGCCGTTCGTGAGGCAGATGTGAAGGCTCGCTTTTACCAGGCTTCCAGCAGTGAAATGTACGGCAAGGTCCAGGCTGTTCCGCAGACCGAGACCACGCCCTTCTGGCCCCGCAGTCCCTATGGCGTGGCCAAGGTCTTTGCGTATTGGGCCACGGTGAACTACCGCGAAAGCTACGGCATCCACGCCTCCAACGGCATCCTTTTCAATCACGAGAGCCCACGCCGCGGCGAGACTTTCGTCACCCGCAAAATCACCCGTGCCGTTGCCGCCATTAAGCTGGGCAAGCAGAAGGATCTCTACCTCGGCAATCTCGACGCCAAGCGCGATTGGGGCTACGCTCCCGAGTATGTCGAAGGCATGTGGCGCATGCTGCAGCAGGACGAGCCCGATGATTACGTGCTGGCCACCAACGAGACCCACACCGTGGAAGAATTTTTGCAGCACGCTTTCGGGCATGTGGGACTCGATTACAAGGACTACGTGAAGCACGATCCCCGCTACGAGCGCCCGGCGGAAGTGGACCTCCTGGTGGGTGATCCCGCCAAGGCCAAGCGCCAGCTCGGCTGGGAGCCCAAGGTGAAATTTGCCGAACTCGTTCGCATTATGGTGGACGCCGATCTGGCCGCCGCCCAAAAACAGGCTTGACGAATAGATAGAAACGACTAAAAGTAACCCCTTTTCCCAAATTTCATGAGTATCAAGTGCGACATTACAGGAGCGAAACCAAAGCGCGGATCAACGATTCACCGCCGCGGTCTCGCCAAGAAAAAGGGTGGTATCGGTATGCACGTCACTGCGGTGACGGCTCGCTGGCACAGCCCTAATTTGAAGACCAAGCGTGTGTGGGTGCCCGAACTCAAGAAGTTCGTCACCGTCAAAGCCACGGCTCGTGCCTTCAAGACGATCACCAAAAACGGCGCGCTCAAGACGCTCAGCAAGGCTGGTCTCGTTTAAGTCAGCCTGACGAATTTTCCAGCTCTCCCCCTAACGCGAGAAATTCGATTATGAGCTACAACGTCATCAGCAAAAAATCCGGCAAAACGTATTACCTGCATGCCCGCCTTCAAAAATTGAAGGGTGGGCAGGAGGTCACGCTTTACTACTTTGCCGGTCAGCCCGGTGAAGGCGCGATCGACGCATTGCCTGCCGGATACATCGTTTCAGAAAACGAAAAGACTGGACTGCCCCTTCTCAAGAAGGGCTAGTCTGTTTGCCTAAAGGGCGCTCCGGTTGGGGCGCGATTCTTTTGGGAGTTCATCGCGAACTCTCGAAGATAAATCCGTTTTGCTTTCGGGTAATGCGGTAGTTTCCATCACTCGGCACAGTTGATCCGGGCAGGGCTGGAGTTGTTGGTGCCAGTCGATCGGCCTCGGTCGCATTGTTCCCTGGTACCGCTGGCGCAGCTGCTGCGACAGTCATGGGGATGGGGGCCTGCGGTACAGGGGGCGGCTGTGATCCATCTGTAGGCATTCCCGCTAAGGCGCCTCCATGGTCCGGGCAGAAAATGTGAGGAACCATGACGTCGGGCAATTGCGCCTGATAGACGGTGCCTGCGGCTCGACATTCGTCGGTCGCTACCGATCCCGAGACGCGGCAAAGTTCCGTCGTTTTCAAGTTCCCAGGGATCTTGAATTTCTCAGCGATGTAATTCCAGGAAGACGCGTTCTGGATGAAATCCACCCACACTGGCAGAGCCAGCGCGCTGCCGTAGCCTTTGTCCGCGATACGCTGCGGTCGATCCATGCCCACCCAGACACCGCAGGTCAGGCGGGTGGTGTAGCCGACGAACCAGGCATCCTTGTAGTCATTGGTCGTGCCGGTCTTGCCGGCGGCTGGCACTTTCAAGCCATAGGAGGCCGCCGCGGTGGCGGTGCCTTTGCGAATCACATCGCGCAGCAATTCGTTCATCACGAAATTCGCGGCGGGCGTGATGCAGCGCAGTTCCGCGCGGGTGGCTTTATAGATGGTCTTGCCGTAGCGATCCTCGATGTGATCGATGAGGTACGGCTGCCTCCGCACGCCGTCATTGGGAAACATGGTGTACGCGGCTGTAAGATTTTTCAGCGTGGTTTCAAACGCGCCAAGATAGATCGCGGGCATGTCGGGCACGCTCTCAAAGCCCGCCTGCTGCGCAAGATGCCGGACCACGGCGCGAGTGGCGATTTCACCCACCCGCACCGTCATCGTATTGCGCGAGCGAATGAGCCCCACGGCGGCAGGCTGCAGCCCTTCGTTGCCTCCGTCGGAATTCTCCGGCGACCAGGCGGAAGCCAGGCCGGCGATATCGCCTTCCTGAATGGGCGCGTCGTCCACCAGCGTGCCGGGAGCCATGCCGTGATCGAACGCCGCCGCATAGACAAAGGGTTTGAAGGTGGAACCGATCTGCCGTTTCGAGAGCACGGCGCGATTGTAGGGACTGGTCTTAAAATCACGGCCGCCCACGATCGCGCGGATACCGCCGCTCTCATTGTCGATTGCGACGAGAGCTCCCTGGATATAAGGGGACTCGGTAGGTGAATCAGTCCCATTGGGTTCGCTCCTATCCAAAGCCTGCAGGCGGGTAGGATGGGGCCAACCCTTGGCGTTTTCGATCTGGGTGAGCTTCTGCTCCAAGGAATCCTCCGCGATCATTTGAAGGCGTCGATCGATGGTGGTGTAAATCTTCAACCCGCCGCGCTCCACTGTTTCGCGCGGGATTAGGATGTTGAGATCACGCATAATGGCGTCCATCGCATAGTTTTCCTGCACCTTGGGCATGAGTTGCTTGCCGACCAGCATCGGCTCGTCGCGAGCCGCCTTGGCTTCGGCTGAGGTGATGAGTTTAAGTTCTTCCATGCGGGCGAGCACCTGGTCACGTTGTGTCAGAGCGGTGCGCGAGTCTTCCAAAGGTGTCAGGCGATTCGGACTGCGAATCAATCCCGCCAGAATGGCCGCCTGCGAAAGAGTAAGATCACTGGCCGGCTTGCCAAAACAGGCCCGCGAGGCCGTCTCCACGCCATAGAGGCCCACCCCATAGTAGATTCGGTTGGCATAGGCCTCGAGGATTTGCTCCTTGCTGCGGGATTTCTCGATGCGCAGGGCCAGCAGGGCTTCCACCACCTTCCTTTTCCACTTGTCGTCGCTCAGGGTGAAGGTATTTCGAGCCAGTTGCTGGGTGAGGGTGCTCGCGCCTTCCTTCACGTCACCTGCTTTCAGATTCCGCACGGCGGCGCGGGCGATGCCGGAGAAATCGACACCATGGTGCTCATAGAAGCGGGAGTCCTCCCGCGCGATGAGGGCCTTGATGAAATACGGCGAGATGCGGTCGAGAGGGACAACATAGCGGGTTTCACCCGACAGACGGCTATACCGCTGGCCGGCATAGTCGAACACCTCCGAGATTGCGGGGATTCGTTCCAGTTCGTTCAGGTCGAAACTATCGGCGGCCTTTTGGTACTCCCGGTACCGGGGATAGAGGTAAAGACCCACCGCGATGGTCGAGACCAAGGCAAGCAGCGCGATCACGAGGAACAGGCGTTTGAGAAATCGGAACATTCGTGCCTTGAATCGCATCTGCCGCCCTCCTTGGGCGTGACCAGTTGGCCGTTCACTGCCTAGACTCATCCCTTATGAAGAAGATCCTCGCCATCGCCGCCCTCTTTATCGGAACTCTCCTTCATGCCGCTCCCGAAGGATCGGAGGGCTATCAGCCCGTCATCAAGGTGGTGCCGCTGGTAAAGACGACCACCACCTCAGCCGATCAGCCAATCGTTTATCCGGTGACCGAGCATCCCGAGGTCACCGCTGTGCGGGTGACGATCCCGCCGGGAGCGCAGACTGGCTGGCACAAGCATCCCTTTCCCTGCTACGGGTACATCCTTTCCGGCGAACTCGATGTCGAACTGGAAGGGGGCAAGGTAAACCACTGCAAGGCCGGTGAGGCGCTGGTGGAGGCGGTGAATGTTCTCCACAATGGGACCAACAAGGGAACCGAGCCGGTGACTCTCGTCATGTTCGTGATGGGTGAAAAGGGCCAGGCCTTTACGGTGCCAGCCGCCCCTCCGAAAAAGGCAGATTAATTCGCCCGGGGATGCGCGTCGCTGTAGGCGCGTTTGAGGCGCTCGGCGGTGACGTGAGTGTAGATTTGCGTGGTGGAAAGACTGGAGTGGCCGAGCAATGATTGCACGCTGCGGAGGTCGGCTCCGGCATCCAGCAGGTGGGTCGCAAAGGAGTGGCGGAGCTTGTGGGGGCTGAGGTCGGCGGGCAGGCCGGCTTCGGCGAGATACTTCTTCATGGCCAGCCAGACGGAGCGGGCGGAGAGGCGGCCGCGGGACTTGTTGATGAAGAGGGGGCCGGCATTGACCCGGGCCTTGGCGCGGTAGCGGGAGATGGCTTCCAGGGCGGGCTGGCCGACGGGGCAGACGCGTTCCTTGGAGCCTTTGCCCAGGACGCGGGCGGTTTCGGTGAAGGGGTCGACGTCTTTTACGTCGAGATTGACCAGTTCCGAGAGGCGCATGCCCGTGGAATAGAAGAGCTCGAAGATGGCTTCGTCGCGAGTGGCCATCCAGATGGGGGCCTGCTTCTCCTTGTCCATTTTGGAGGGCTTTTCCAGCAGGGTTCCCACTTGAGTGGTGGTCAAAAACTTGGGTAATAATTTTTCCCTTTTTGGCAGATCAATGGCCAGTAAGGGGTTGGTGGATAATGTTCCACGAATAATCAGGAATTTGTAAAAACTGCGCAGGGCGGAGAAAATCGAGCGGATGGTGGAGCGGGCTTTGCCGTCCTTGGTGAGACGAAAGAGGAAGGCTCGGAAGTCGTCGGGAGAGGCGGATTTCCAGGTCACCTCCGGCCGGAAGGTCCGGAATGTTTCCATCGCAATACGATAAGCGGTCAACGTATGGCGGGAGGCGTTTTTGTCGCCGTCGAGGTAGCTCAGGAACTGCTCTCCGAGGAGATCCTTGGAGAGAACGCGGACCGGTTTAAGGCCGGTAGCACGGGAGCGGCGTTTCAGGGGCGCGCACCCAAGGGGCTACCCAGTGGAGGCTGGCCCGTATCGTCCACTTGGCCGGTCTTTTGCGTGCCGCGCTCAAAGCGCAGGACGGCAGAGCGAGTTTCCACACCGTCGGGGGAGGTGGCTACGATGGGAATCTCGTAGGCGCCATCGGGGAAAATGAAATGGTAGCGGAAAGTACCGTCGGGGTTGAGCGTGATGGGCTTGCCGTCCACGGTGACTTTGGCGCGGGGATCGGTGCCTCCGTAGAAAATCACCTCCGCGTTGACGTGCATGAAGAAATTGCGTGCCTGGCCAAAGGAACTCAGGTTTTCCGACGCGCCACCCCAGCTGCTGGTGGCAGCCTCGGACCAGCTGGTGACGCCGGCCTGATTCCAACTCGAGAGCGCAGCTTCGGTCCAACTCGACTGGGCGGCCTGGAACCAGCTGGTTTGCACGGCTTGGAGCCAGCTGCTCAGCTCGCCAGAAACTCCGCTGGAAGATCCGCCCAGCAGAGAACTGGATTGAGCGCCCCAGCTGGACTCGGCTCCCCAACTGGAGAAGGCCTCAGCCACGGAACTGCCCGTGAGGGCGGCGGTGGCCCAACTCGAAAGAGCGGCGGCCGTCCAACTGCCCGAAGCTTCGCCGCTGGCAAAGGCGCCGAGTGCGGCAAAGAGGCTGCTCTCGGCCGCCGTCCATTGACCGGATGAGAGGCTGGCGGAAGAAAGGAAGCCAGAGGAGAGAATACCCTCGGTGAGCGACTCGCTGCCCCCCGCGCTGCTGAGCTTTTCCTGAAGGTACTCGCGGATGCGAACCTCCATTTCGCCCGAACTGAGGGCCCCGCTGGAAAGCTCATCAAGGAGTTCCGGCCCCAGGAGGGCTTGGAGAATGCCATTGCGAGTGGTGGTGGCATCGGCGGATGTGCCCGTGCTGAAGGCGGCGAAACGACCATCCTTTTGCGCATGGGACAGCGCTTCAGTCAGGGATTGACCGGCCTGGACGGAGCCATGCACGCTATCGACCAGTTTTTGAAAGCTGAGGTGCAGCGGAATGGTCGCGCAGTCAAATTGGGCCGAACCGGAAACGCGGTCGGGCGGGGTCTGAATGGTCTTGGAGCGGGTGATGACATTCCAGGAATTGCCCCGGTAATAGCCGATTTCCACGGTGTACTTGCCGCCAGCGACCTTGACCGGGATGTACCAGTTCCGCGTCTCAAAAGGGACCTCGATCTCGGCCTCGGGGATCTCGGAATCCTGGTAGGCTCGCAGGAAGGTGGGGCCGCCAGGGTGGCGGGAGATATCGATATCCCAGTAAGTGAAAAGCCAATGTGGCTCCTGAGCTACCAGGAAAATGGTGTCACTGCCGTAACTCCGTGGGAGTTCGCCAAGTTGATCAAGATCTGTTTGTGGCACAGGTATTTCCGGAGGGGAGGTTTCAGTTATTTCCGAAGAGGTGGGAGTCTTCTTCCGCTGGATTACGGTTTTTTTTGCCTTTTCGCCCTTTTTGTCTCCGCTCATCGCTTTAAAGTGCTTACCGAAGCCGCTTTTCAACCATAGGGCTTCCGCGCTGGCAACGGTTTTCTTCCAGTCCCCTTGAAATCCGCCAAGTGATGCGTACGTTCAGGAAGCTTATGAGAATTCTAAGTCTGCTTTGCGCAAGTTTGATGGCGGGCGAGGCTTTTGCCCAGCAGTCCCCAGTAGCCGGTGCCCTCGCGCACCAGCTTAACGACGCCTTTTCGGGCGTATATGAGAAGGTCGCACCCGCGGTGGTGGTGATCGAAGTAAAGCATTCCACCGATAGAGCAGTAGGGGGTCTCCCTGATGGCTGGGAATTCTTCTTTAAGGATGGCCGGCCGCAATCCGATGAGGGGTCGGGTTTCCTGATTTCGCCGGATGGCTACATCCTAACTAATAACCATGTGGTGGCGGGCGCGGCAGAGGGCGGCATCAAGGTGAGCCTGAAGGACGGGCGCAAATTTTCCGGTACGCTGGTGGGCGCGGATGAGAAGGCGGACATCGCGGTGATCAAGGTCGACGCGAAGGATCTTCCATCGGTGGAACTGGGCAATAGCGACGCGGCCAAAGTGGGGCAATTTGCCTTTGCGATCGGGGCGCCATACGATTTGCCCTACACTTTCACGGTGGGCGTGATCAGCGCGAAAAACCGTAACAATCCCGATCCCCGCAGCCGCAACTATGAGGAGTACATCCAGACGGATGCCTCCATTAACCCGGGCAATAGCGGCGGTCCACTCTGCGATCTCGATGGCAAGGGGATCGGCATCAATACGATGATCAGCGGGATGAACCGGGGACTTGGTTTTGCGGTGCCCTCCAATATCGCGAAGGACGTGAGCAGCCAGCTCATCGCCAATGGGCGGGTGTCGCGCCCGTGGCTGGGTATCCAGATCATGGGGCTGCAGGAACGCGAGGAACTGCAGCCGTACTTTCCCGGAATTGAGCAAGGCGTGGTGGTGATGGGCATCGAGCCTGAGACACCGGCCTTTGGGAGCGATCTGCGGGCGGGCGACCTGATTACCAAGGTAGACGGAAAATCGGTCGCGCTGCCCCATGATCTTCAGCGCGAGATTCTCTCCAAGAAAGTGGGCCAGGAGGTGAAGCTGGACGTGTGGCGCGAGGGCAAGGTGGCCCAGGTGGCGCTAAAAACCGGTGAGCAGCCCGATACGATCATCCGCACGGCCAATACCCGGGTGCGCCCGGCGATTCCCGCGCAGGTTGCGCCGCGCAAAAAGACCGCAGCGGCACCGACCGGGGCCTTTGGGATGAATTTGCAGGATGTGCCCTCGGGCGGCGGAGCCAAGATCACGCTGGTGGATCCCGATGGTGCGGCCGGTGCGGCGGGACTCCAGGCGGATGATGTGATTACCGAAGCGGGGGGCAAACCCGTGACAAACCAGGCGGAATTTAACAGCGCGGTGGCAGGGACGGATACCTCGCGCGGGGTGATGCTCATGGTGGAGCGCGGCGGGCAAAAGACTTTTGCGATTCTCAAGCCGTAGGATCTGCCCCAGAATGCCCGAATGCAGCGCCTCATTTCCCAGATCGGCCGGAGCCAGCGGCTGGCCGTGGTCAATGCGCTGAAGCGTTCGCCCGAGCTGACCGTGCAGGAGTTGGCCGACCGCATGGAGATGAGCTACATGGGGGTGAAGCAGCACTGTCTGGATCTGGCGAAGGATGGCTACCTGGAAACGCGCCGCCGGCACAACGGAGTGGGGCGGCCACAGTTGCTCTATTTTCTCTCCAAAAAGGCGCAGGATCTCTTTCCCCAGGCGGATAACGCCCTGGTGGTGTCGCTACTGGAGCAGGCGCGCAAACTCTTCGGGCCCTCTGCGGCGGAGAAGATCCTCTTTCTCCATTTTCAGGAGAAGACCAAGGACTATGCCGCCCGAATCAAGGGCGACACGCTGGAGGATCGGCTGAAGTGGTTCGTTCGCCTGCGCGAAAAGGAAGGACACATGGCCACTCTGGAGACGGAGCCAGGGTTCAAGATCACGGAGCGGCATCATCCTTCCAGCGCGCTGCTTCAGATGTTTCCCGAAGCCGCGACGATGGAGCGGGAGATGATTCAGAAAGTGCTGGGCGTGCCGGTGCGCCGGGAGGCGAAGATCGATGCGAGCAGCTACGAGTGCTTGTTTTTCTTTGCTTAAGGGAACGGCCTAAAATAGCCGCGATCTTAGACTTTCCATAGGCGGCCTTTGTACTTTGCATTCTGAGTCAGGTTTTGTGTGGGCCTAATCTCCCCCTACAATCCTTTTACAATCTCCTCACGCGGTTCTGACAACTCGCGAGTGGCTTTCTGCGAGGGTGGGGGCATGAAGAAAATATTATCCTTCCTCACCATGTCGCTGCTTTCCCTGGCGGCGCCATTGATCAATGCGGCCCCGGTCATCGAGTTTTCGGTGAAGCCCGAGCGCGACCTCCTCATCGGCGGGCCGCGCGAGGCGATCATCCAGATTGCGCTGAAGGCCAAGGACTCCGATGAGAAACGAAAGAATCCGCTGAATCTTGTGCTGGTGCTGGATCGCTCGGGGTCCATGGCCGGGGCGAAGCTGGAGAAGGCGAAGCAGGCGGCCTGTGTGGCGGTGGAGCAGATGACGGCGGACGATGTGCTCTCGGTGGTGATTTACGATGACGATGTGGAAGTGTTGGTGCCGCCGCAGAAAGTGACGGACCGCGAGGAGATCAAGCGGCAGATCAACCGGATCAAGGATGGTGGCGGGACCGCGCTGTATGCCGGGTTGGTGAAGGGGGCGTCGCAGATTCGAAAGTATTTCGACAAGGAGCGGGTCAACCGCATTATCCTGCTCTCGGATGGCAATGCCAACGTAGGCCCATCCAAGCCGAGCGAACTGGCGGTGCTGGGGAAGGAACTGCGGGAGGAAGGCTTTGGGGTTTCCACGATCGGACTTGGAGATGACTACAATGAAGACCTGATGACCGCCGTGGCGGAGGCGAGCCGGGCCAACTATTACTATGTGAAGGATGCGGAGAAGCTCCCGGGCATCTTTCGCGAAGAACTCGGGACGGTAAAGAATGTGGTGGCCCGTAACGTGAACGTGACCATTACGCTGCCCGAGGGAGTGAAAGGCGCGACGCTGCTGGGGGAGAACAACCTGAGCTTCCAAGGGCGGACGCTGACGATTCCGCTCTCGGAGTTTTACGGAGCGCAGACACGGCGCATCCTGATCTCCTGCGAAGCTCCCGAAGTGGACACCAAGGAAATCGAATTGGCCAAGGTGGACCTGACTTATGAAGACGCCGCGGCCGGGCGCACGGTGAATGCAAACGAGCAGGCGCGGATTCGGCAGACCGATGACAAGCTGAAGGCGGAGCAGTCCATCAAGCCCGAGGTGGCAAGCGACGTGGCGATGACCAAGAACCGCCTCGCAAAAGAAGCGGCGGTGAAGTTGGCCGATGAGGGCAAGCCCCAGGCGGCGGCGGATCTGCTCCTGCGCCAGGCCACGGCCAATGCGGCACTGCCCGCGGCGGCGCAAAGCCAGGCTTTGCAAAATGAAAATGCCGGGCTCAATGCCCGGGCCAACGAACTGCAACAGAATGGTTCGCTCAGCAAGGGCAGCCGGAAGGCAGTGCAGAACGAGAACTACATGGATCGGAACTCGAAGCGATGAGCAAGGGCGCGGGGAGCGGCCTGTTCCTATTCGATCGCTTGGAGGTGGATGACCGAGGCGGCAAACGGCGCGAGAATTCGGCCGCTTAGCAGGTGACCTTCCACGCCCTGGATTTCGATGCCTTCGGCGAGGTGCTCCTGAATGGTCCAGGTGGCGTGGGAGGGGAGGGGGACGGCGAAGGTGTTGTCTTCGGCCTGGTTGAAGGAGTGGAGGACGACGAGGCATTCACGGCCAGTGGGGCGGAGCGTGCGGGTGACGGCCTGCCAGCCGCGAGGCTGGCGGTAGCTTTCGTTCATGTGGCGGTGGATGCAGGACTCGCCGTCGCGGATGATGGGTTTGACGCGCTCGTAGAAATGGAGGTTGCGGGTGACGAGGTCGAATTGCGCATCCGAGAGTTCGCGGATCTCACCGGAGAGGCAGAGGCGGCCGAGGAAGCAGGCGGCGAGGGAATACTGCAGGCGCAGGGGGCTGTCGGTGGGGTGCAGCACGGCCCAGATCTGGGACTGGCGGGGGAGCATGAGCCAGTGGAGATTGGCCGCGATGATGGGGATATCCTGGCTCTCGTGCGCGTCGCTGAAGGAGGCCTGCGCGCCGAGCGCAAGCATGGAGGGCTCGAGCCGGTGGCCGCCGGAGGAACAGACCTCAATGATGAGATCGGGGATTTCCCGGCGCAGCAGGCGGAAGAATTCCTGCACGCCCGCGAGGTGCCGGCGCAGGCCCTCGCCGAGGGAATCGGGATGGTCGCAGCCGAGACCGATACTGTCGTTGTAGTCGACCTTGATATAGCCAAAGCCATCGTCCTTCAGGCGGCGGATGACTTTCTCCGTGAGGTACTGGAAGGTCCAGGGATCCGTGAAATCCCAGAAGTGGCGGGTGCCGACCTTGAGCAGGCGGCCATCCTTGCGGAGCTTGTGATCGGGCCAGGCAAAGGCCTCGGTGCCTTCGGTGCAGACCTCGAATTCGAACCACAGGCCGGGGACGAAGCCCTTGTCGCGGAGATCCTGCGCCACGGGGGCGAGGCCGTTGGGGAAGCGGCCGAGGTGGACATTCCAGTCGCCGTTGAATTGCATCGCGCCCTCGGGCTTGTCGGCCCAGCCATCGTCCACCACGAAGATGCGGCATGGGGTGGAGGCGAGGCGCGAGGCGGTCTCGGCGATGAAGGAGGGCGTGGGAACGCCCCATGAGGAGCACCATTCGTTGAAGATGATCGGCAGATCGTTTTCGAGTGCGGGAACGTGGGCGAGCGGGGCCTCCTGGAGGCGGGTGAGACGCTGGCAGCAGGCGTCGAAGGTGCCGGTGCTGGTGGTGAGGCAGGCTTCCGGCGAGGGGAAGGACTCTCCCGGGGCGATGCGCTTCATCCAGTGGCCAAACTCCCGATCGGCCAAGCCGCCGGAGAGGCTCACCTTGTCATCACGGCGGTAGATTTCCATTTGCCACGAGCCCGGGCAGGCGAGCTGTGCGGCCCAGTAGACGTTCTCCCCCGTGTCCTCGAGAGCCACGAAAGGAAAGAACCCGCGCACCGGCATGGAGCCGACCTGGCCGAAGCGTTCGTTGACCACAGAGTGCGAGGCCCAGGAGCGTTCCAGGTGCAGATTCTCGACGGAGCGATCCTCGTGGCGGCCCTCCGCGGACCAGAGCGAGCGAAAGCGGTGTACGCGCAGGCGCTCGGCGGAGTCCTCCGGGTCGAAAGGCGAGAGATGGCCCAAGGTGAAACTGGCCAGCATCTCAAGAGTGAGCGGCTCTGCGCCACTATTGGTAAAGACCGTATGCACCCGCACCGCCTCGTCGCCTGGGCGGTGGCTCAACACATGCGTGCAGGTAAAGTCGCGCGCACCGCGCAACTCCGTGCGGATTTCGGTATGGCCATCTTGCTCGGCGACGGTCTGCTGGATAAACCGCAGGCCTTCCATGGTGGGATTTTGCCGCATGGAGCGCCCGGTGCCAAAGCCTGCTCCCGAGTCGTCCTCGGCCAGCTTCAACTGCACCAGCGAGGTCTCCCCGTGGTAGGCGCGCACGGGCTTAAAGGCGGCGGGCAGGACCTGGATTTCCAGAGTATCCAGAAATTCCCGTGGCTCGACCACGGCGGCTTCCTTGGTGATGGGCAACATCCTTAGCCCCACCATATGCGTGCGCGGATCGAGTACATAAAGCACGGCCATGTCGCCAAACGCAAAGCGCGCGACCGGATGGGAGGAGGAAAGCGGTATCATGGATTCAGCAAGGATGGTTAAAGCAGGTAGTAGAGAATTCGGAAGATTGGCAAATGTTGACCGCGCGTCAACTCAACGGGCGTGGGATCTCCTGGGAGAGCCCAACGACGATCGCGGCCGGGGAGGGGAGGCGGTCGGCTTCGCTACTTATCGTGCAGCGCGATGATCCAATTTAGGAAAGACTGGGCGGCAGGCTCGGGGCCCTCGCCGACTTTGGCCTCGGCTCCGGTGGAATTGACCGAGCGGAGCTCCGTCCCGCCGCTGCTCGACTGGTTAAGCACGTAGTAATGGCGGCGATGCGCCGTGCGGTCGTTGACGATGGCGGCGAAGTAGGGCGCGAGCACCGGAGCTTCACCGGGCGTCCTGGACATCAGATCGATGAGCTGGCCGACGGGGAGGGCCACGTAGGGCGGAGGCGCCGGGAACTCGATGATGTAGGAATCGCAGTCTGGCCGAACCTCCGCTTCGTACTTCTTGAAGGCGGTGGCAAATTCCGGGGTGGGGCGGGTGTTCAGTTTCGCGCAGCCCTGCTCGCAGAGCGGGAAATAAAAGGGCGGAGCCGGGGTGCGCCAATGACTGAGAAAGGTGTCGAATTCCCCATGGGCCTGACCGGGCAGCACGAGGAAGGCGATGCCGTGGCTTATTTGGGCCATCTGGTGAGGGGTGGGCGCGGGCAGGGGCAACTCTGCCCACGCCTGAAAGGTGAGCTGGCAAAACTCCTCCATCTTTTGCTGATACTCGGCGGCGAGCTTGTCGGCTTCGCTCTCACGGCCGGAGGCGCGCAGGCTGGTTAGTTTCTTTTTGTCGAGGTCCAGCTCCATGGCGAGCAGCGCCTTTCTGGCCCCGGCCTGTCCCGTGGGGGTTGGTGGTTGATCACTGCGCGATTTGAGAAAATCAAAGAGGGCCATGGATCGTAGGGGAGTGAGCACTTTAACCCCGGTTGAGCGCGTTCGTCGCGCTTATTCTGTGAACGGCTTGGGCGTGGCTGGTGGCCAAGGCGGGACCTGAGCGGTCGACGGTATAATTCCGATCTTGCCTGCCGGGGCAGGGTTGTTGCATATGGGGCTTAGGGTTTATGCGTGAGATACGAGTGGCCATTATCGATGATGATCCGATTAATCGGACCGTGCTTCGAGGCATGATCGCCCAGCACGCCAGCCTGACGATCGTCGCAGAGTCGGACAATGCGCTGGCGGGAGCGGAGGAGATCCGCCGGGAGCGGCCGGATGCCATTTTTTTGGATATCCAGATGCCGAAGCAAAGCGGCCTCTCCATGCTAAGGGAGCTCGACTTTGCTCCCAAGGTCATCTTTGTGACCAGCCTGCCACAGCATGCGCTGGAGGCGATCGAACTGGAGGCGGTGGACTACCTGATCAAGCCGGTGCAGCGGGAGCGCCTGGCTGTTTCGGTACAGCGGCTTGAGCGGCTGTTCCAGCGCGATACCTCGAAGAAGCCGGCTCCGATCGCCCTGCGCGATAGCGGAACCACCCGGTTTCTGCCTGCGGAAAGCCTCATTGTGCTCCATGCGGAAGGCTACCTGACCAAGATAATCGGGGAGGATGGCTTCTCTCTGTTGATGGGGAAGCCGATCGGCGAATTTGAAAAGCAACTGCCCGCGGAGATCTTTGGACGGCTCGATCGCTCGACCATCGTGAATCTCGACCGGATCATTCGCATCGATCACAGCAAGCGCCGTCTCTGGCTGCGCGGTCTGGAAGAACCGTTGGAGTTGGGCCGCGCGGGTGCGGAGCGGCTCAAGGAACTGATGCGGGGCGGCGAAGCTGCTACGCCATAGAACGACTCGCAATTCGGACCGGCAGGAAACTTAGTTGGTGAGGAGCGCGCGCGTACAGGTACATTGGGTATTTGACGGAGAACCACGGAATGAAAAATAGGCTGGGAAACGTTTGGTTGGGCATGCTTTTCGGCATGGTTTTGGGGCGATGTCTTGCGGGCGAACCTGAGAAGCCGCGCCAATGGGTCAAGCTGCCCGACACCCTTCACATTCTTGGGTCCGACTATCGTTACGACGAAAAGACGTTGCGGGACAATTGGGGCGGCCAGCTCGATACGCTCAAGGAGGCACAGGAGAAGCTCCGGGCCAAGGATCTCTCCGCCGACGATCGGGACTATGCGACGCACGTCCAGACCGTCAGCCAACGCGTGGTGGCCTATTGCGTGATCGCGGCGGCCCAGTATGCGAAGCCCTCGCCCGAGATCACCGTGCTGCTCGATCGTACTCTTGCCCAGCTAGGCCCGGAAGTAGCCGTACCCAAGGACATTACCCAACCCGATGCCCAATTTCTCAATATCGCGACGGTCTCCTTTCGCAAAGCCAACGGCGAAGGGTTCCCCGGCAACCCGTACGAGGAAGATTCCTGCTGTTTCAGCGACCTCGTCTTCGTGGCCAGGCAGCAGATTGAGGAGCGATCGGGGAAGAAGTAGGGGCGAAAGGTATTGCTCACAGGAAGACCTAATCTCAAGGGGGGCCGCGCCTCTCCTTGCCAATCAGCACGACCTTTTCTACCCTCCGCCCCATGTCCAACATCGTCATCCTCTCCGGCACGAATCGCCCTGGCAGCAACACCTCGAAGATCGCGGCGCAACTTCATGCGATCTACCAGGGGAGCGGGCAGGCGGCGCAGGTGATCAGCCTGGAGGATCTGCCGGCGGAGATCTTTGCCCCGACCAGCTATGGGGAAAAGCCCGCCTCCTTTGCGCCGTTTTCGGATGCGATCCTGAATTGCGCGGGGCTGCACATCGTGAGCCCGGAGTACAATGGCGGCATGCCGGGCGTGCTGAAATACTTCATCGACATGCTGAAGTTCCCCGAGAGCTTCGAGCGCAAGCCCGTGTGCTTCACCGGCCTCGCCGCCGGAATGTGGGGCGCGCTGCGGCCCATCGAGCAACTCCAGGCCATCTTCTCCTACCGCAACGCCCATATCTATCCCGAACGCGTTTTCATGCCCCTGATCAACAGCCACCTCAATGAGGACGGCACGCTGAAGAACGAGGAGTTCGTCGTCCGCCTCCGCGCGCAGGCCGAGGGGTTTGTGAAGTTTGTCGGGGCGGTGGGGAAATAGTCCTACCTGCGGGAAATTCGGCTAATCGCCTTGCCAATCTGGCGGCGAGACGGTTTGCTCTGGGCAGTAAAAATAATTCAAAAATGAGTCTCGATATCCCCGCTCTTGAATTGGCTGCCCGCGATGCGCGTGGTTTGGCCATGGACGCCGTTGCGAAATCCAAATCCGGCCACCTTGGCCTGCCTCTCGGCGCGGCTGAGATCGGCGCGGTGCTTTACGGCCAGGGCCTGAGCTACAATCCCGACGAGCCCAAGTGGCTAAACCGCGACCGCTTTGTCCTCTCCGCCGGCCACGGCAGCATGTTCCTCTACGCCTGGCTGCACCTCTCGGGGTACGCGGTTTCCAAGGAGGAAGTGAGCAATTTCCGCCAGCTCGGCAGCATCACCCCTGGTCACCCGGAATTCCACGAGACTCCGGGCGTCGAAGCCACCACCGGCCCGCTCGGCCAGGGTGTGTCCAATGGCGTGGGCTACGCGATTTCCTCGAAGATGAGCGAGGCGCGCTTCAACACCGCTGAGCACAAGATCCTCGATCACCACATCGTCGTCCTCGCGGGTGACGGCTGTTTGCAGGAGGGCGTTTCGCAGGAGGCCGCCGCCCTGGCCGCCCATCTCGGGCTGGATAACCTGATCCTTTTTTATGATTCCAATAACGTGACGCTCGACGCGATGGGTCCTGTGACCCAGAGCGAAGACACCGGCGCGCGCTTCAAGGCGTATGGCTGGGACGTGCACGAGATCGACGGCAACAATCTCCAGGAAGTCGCGGACGTTTTTGCCAAGGCCAAGGCCGCCACCAGCGGCAAGCCCCAGTTTGTCATCGCGAAGACGCTGATCGGCAAGGGCATCCCGGAAGTCTCCGGCACGAACAAGGCGCACGGCGAGGCCGGCGTGAAATTTGTGGAAGCCTCCCGCAAGGCCATGGGCCTGCCCGCGGAGACTTTCTACGTGGATCCCAAGACCACCGAATACTTTGCCAAGCACAAGGCCGCGCTCAAGGCCGAGTACGCCAAGTGGGAAGTGACCTACAAAGCCTGGCGCGCCGGCAATGCCGATCTCGCTTCTGAACTCGACGCCGCGATCGCCGGCAAGGTGCCCGATCTGCTCAAGGTGATCCCGCCCTTCAAGACCGACGAAAACATCGCCACCCGCAAGGCCGGCAGCGAAGTGCTTCAGCCCCTGGCCGCAGCCATGCCGCTCCTCATCTCGGGCAGCGCGGATCTCCACGGCTCCACGCTGAACTACATCAAGGACGGCGGCGACTTCAACAAGGAGAACCGCTCGGGCCGCAACCTGCATTTCGGTATCCGCGAGCACGCCATGTGCGGCCTCATGAACGGCATCGCCTACGACGGAATCTTCCGCCCCTCCGGCGCGACGTTCCTCGTGTTCAGTGATTACGGTCGGCCCTCCATCCGTTTGGCGGCGCTCTCGCATCTGCCCGTGGTTTACATCTTCACCCACGACTCCGTTGGTGTCGGTGAAGATGGCCCAACCCACGAGCCCGTGGAAACAGTCGCGGCCTTGCGTGCGATCCCTGGCCTCGACGTCATCCGCCCGGCGGACCCCGAAGAGACCGCAGGAGCCTTCGCCGCGGCCTTTGAGAAGACCACTGGTCCTACGATGCTCGTGCTGAGCCGTCAAAATCTGCAAACCCTCAACGAGATTCCGGTGGAGACTCGTCGTCAGGGTGTCTTCAAGGGCGGTTATATCGCCAAGAAGGAGACTGCGGCTCTCGATCTCATCCTCATGGCCAGCGGCAGCGAACTGCAACATGCCATGAAGGCGGCCGAAGAACTTGGGGCGGGCACTCGCGTGGTGTCTCTCCCTTGCTTCGAGCGCTTTGAAGCTCAGGATGCCGCTTACAAGGAAAGCGTTCTCCCGAAGGCCGTGCGCAAGCGCGTGTCCATCGAGGCCGGCGTTTCCGATCCGTGGTTCCGCTACGTTGGTTTGGACGGCAAAACCGTTGCGATCGACCGCTTCGGCATCAGCGCTCCCGGCCCGAAGGTGATGGAGATTCTCGGCATGACCCCTGCGAAGGTGGTCGAAGCTGCGAAATCACTCTAACCGAACAGGATTTCCGACATGGGTTGGAAGTCGCTCTTGCGAACCACGACCTATTAGGTCATAGTTAGGCGTGAGTACGGAAGTAATCGATCTGGAAGAGATTCGGCGGAAGTCGGCGGAGTTTGAAACCGCCGAACTCAAGGACGTGCTGCGGTGGTGCTGGGAGACCTTCGGCGAACGCGCCGCGATCGGCACCAGCTTTCAGGGCGCGGGCCTCGTGGTCATGCACACCGCTTACCAAAATGGCTTCCGGTTCCCGATCTTCACGATCGATACCGGGCTGCTTTTTCCCGAGACGCTGAATCTGAAATCCCAGATCGAAAATATCCTGGGCACCCAGATTGAATCGTTGCTGCCCGAGCAAACCGTTGACGAGCAGGCGGCTGAGCTCGGACCCGAATTGTGGAACAAGAATCCGGATCTCTGCTGCACGATGCGCAAGGTGATTCCCCTGCAAAAGCGCCTTTCCAGCCTGGACGTGTGGATCACGGGCCTGCGGCGGCAGCAGTCCGAAGGCCGCGAGCGCACGCAGATCGCGGAGGTCTATAAGTTTGACGTGTTGCGGGACAAGAAGCTGATCAAGCTGAATCCAATGGCCAATTGGTCACGCGATCAGGTGAAGGCTTACTTGAAGCAGCATGGCATTCCCACGAATCCGCTGGCCGATCGCGGCTTCGTCTCTATCGGCTGCATGCCCTGCACGCGGCCGGTGGGCGAAGGGGATTCCGAAAGGGCGGGTCGCTGGACCGGATTCGACAAGAGCGAGTGCGGCATCCACACCTTCCTTGGGTCGAATATCTAGATTTCGTCGGCGCGAAATGTCCTGGGCGGCTGGCCCTTGCGTGAGGCGTCGTAGAGGACGAAGCGCAGCGAACCATATTCGCTCCCGATATTGAGGCAGGGAATGCCGTTGATGATTTTGAGCGGCACGTGGTGGTGGGTGTGTCCGCACACGGCGAGGGCGATCTTGTCGCGATAGGGGATGAGTTCGCGGCTGAGCAGACCATTGCCCGAGTAGGCATCGAGGAAGCGGATTGGCTTGGTGGGAGAGCCAAGCCTGGGAATCATCGCGGGAAAGGGTACCGTGTGGGTCACCAGCAGGATGCGCTTGCCCGTGGCGAGCGCCTGGGCGAGGCGGGCGGAGATGCCCTTGGCCTGCGTTCGCGCTTCCCTGGCCAGCGAGGCCGATCCATTGGGAAGGTATTTGAGATCGTTGCAGATGAGGCCGCAAAACTCGCCGCGCTGGTAGTCTTCCGCGCTGGGAGTTTGGCCGGCCAGCGCAAATTCGCGGGCCTGCATTCCCAGGTCGAAATGCCCGTAGCCGCCGGTGAGCACGAGATCGTCCAGCTCCACGTTGCCAAAGTCGAGGCACGCGATGTCGGCGGCCTGGAGGGCTGGCCGCCAGATCATTTCCCGCACCTCGGCGGGAGACGCGTAGGCGGCATGCTTGTCGCGGTCGAGCCAGTGGTCCTGATTGCCCAGGCAGACGACGAGGCGAGTGTCTCCGGCGGCCTTTTTAAGTTCGGCCAGCCAATCCGCGGCGCGGTCCGCCGTGGCCAGGTCGCCGGCGATAACGCAGACGGCGGGGCGGGTCTTTGCGAGGGCGGCCTTGAGCTGAGCCAGCGAGGCAGGCTCGGTATCGAGGTGCAGATCGGCGGTAAAGAGGACGGTGTTGCGGCCGGGCGGAGGCTCTTTTCTCCTCCGGCCGAAGCCCTGGACGATGACCAGGCCGAGCGCCGCCCCGCCAGTGTTAATGAACACGTCGTCGATGGAGGCCTGTCGGCTGGGATAATATCGCTGGACGGCCTCGCTAGCCGCGGCAAAGGCAATACAGCCGGCCATCACGATCGCGGCGAGGCGCCACCCATAGGGACGGCCGCTCCGCTGCATGATGGGCTCGCCATCCCGCCAGAGAAGAATCGCGAGGATGGCAAACTCCGTGACGTGGGCTGTTTTGCGGATGAAAAGGTTGATCGAAGCAATCATCTCATCGGTGAAATGGATGCCAAAATCGGCCAGTAACTCGCGGAGGCCCGAACTCGTATGAGCGCCCGAGGCCACGTCGGTGGAGGCATAGAGCATGAGGCCCATCCAGACTGCGGTAATGAGCCAACGGCGCAGCAACAGAGAAAAATCTTCCAAGCCCTCTCTCATGAGGGTATGTACGGGGCGGTGTCAATACATTGCGGTTTTGTCGCATAAGCGATACAAGCCGAAGCGGTTAAATCATGAAATTCACAGATCGGCGGTTTCGGTACCAAATTAACGACACGGGGCGGCAGCTCCGGGCTCTTCTTTTTCTGGCGAGCCTGGGCCTGGTGGCCTTGCTGTTTTCGTCCTGTGCGGGCACCTCAAAGAACACCACCTACGTTCCCCAGGAGGCGCCGGAGACCAGCGATATCTACGTTTTGAGAGTGGGGGACATTATCCAGGTGGACGTCTTTCAGGAGCCGGGCATGACGACCCGCCAGCGTATTCAAGGCGACGGCACGATCTCGGTGGGTCTCATCGGTCGCGTGACCGTACTGGGCGACTCGGTCCAAGTGGCCGGACAGAAAATCGCCAAGCTGCTCGATCAGAAATATCTCGTGAATCCGCAAGTCACCGTCACGGTGCTGGCCTACTCGCCGCGCCGCTTCACGGTATGGGGCCAGGTGCAGCGCCCTGGCAGCTATGTCATCCCGCCGGAGCAAACCGTCTCCCTGCCCGAGGCCATCTCGATGGCGGGCGGCAATTCCAATATCGGCAATCTTAAGCGAGTCCAGCTGAGCCGGAACAACCATGGTTCGATCACTCGCACGATGATGAACGCGCTGGCGCCAGCCTCGCAGGATTTTCATATCAAAGAGGGCGACGTAATTTTCGTAACCGAGACCGTTTTCTAAAATGGCATTCGACGATACAAATTCAGGCGACATGTTTTCGCCGTCGGGCGGGCAACCAGTAGCAGCCTTTGACCTCAACAAGCTCTTTGTGACGTTGCGGAAGTTCTATTGGATCCTTCCGATCACGACGCTCATCGGGCTCGGCCTGGCCTACGCCTTCGTCAAGACCTCGAAACCGAACTTTCGCTCCACGGCGGAGATCAAGATCGAGCGGCGCGGAGCGGGTCCGTCGGCCGCGTCCGTGCTGGAATCAACCACGCCGGAAGATCTCAAAACGATCGAGCAGAGCTTCCTTAGTCCCATGCTCATGCGGCGGGTCATCGAAGCCAAGGGGTTGGACAAGCTGAACGACTTCGTGGAGCGGGGTCGCCCGGCGGCGAGCGTGAGCGAACCTGAACTGGTGGGCTATCTAATGGGCAAGAGCAAGGTGGCGCTCATTCCCGAAACCCGCCTCGCCACCATCTCCTTTGACAACTGGAACGCCAAGTGGGCGGAGGAGATCGCCAACGCCATCGTGCAGGAGGGGGTGGACTACGACCGCCAGCAGCACGAGGAATCCCTCAGCGGCAATGTGCAGTACCTCAAAAACGAGGCCGCCAGCATGGAATCCCGGCTGAAGGTCGCGGAGGAGAATCTCAATGACGATCTCAAGAAGATGGGCGTTTCGTCCATCGACGAGGAGATCAATGTCGAAACCAGCCAATTGCGTGATTTGAACTCGCGCTATACCTCGGCCAAAACCGAACGCCTCAACCTCGAAAGCCAATACGACCAGATCGAGGCCTGCCGCAAGGATCCGGACAAGCTCATGGACATCGAGAGCATTCGCAAGGTGCCGGCGGTGGAGCGGCTCTATCTGCGAGCGGGAGAATTGCGCGGGCAATTGGTAAAGCTGGCTCAGCGCTACCGCCCAGCCAATCCCCTGGTGACTCAAACCCAGACAGAACTCAAGGAAGTCGAAGCCTCGCTCAAGCAGGAAATCCTTCAGGCGCCGAACACCATCGAGGTCGCCCTGGCGGCAGCCCGTGGCAATGAGGAGAGCGTAGCCCGCGAGAAAAAGGCCCAGGAAGAGCGGGTGATCCGCATCAATGGACTGCTCATTCCCGCCCAGGTGAAGAAGCGGCAGATCGACGCCGATCGCCTGAGCTATCAGGCCACCCTGGCCCGGCTCAACGATGTACAGGCCCAGGCCCGCAGCCAGCCCGTGCTCCTACAAATTGTGGATCCCGCGGGACCGGCCTTCAAGACTTCCGTTTCTTCCATGAAGGTTCTTCTCATGGGCCTGGTCGGAGGTGGCCTGGCCGGAGCGGGCTTGATCTTCCTGCTCATGCAGCTTGATTCGACCATTCGTACCGCGGAGGAAACCGAAGCCGCCTTCCGCACCTCCGTGCTGTCGCTGGTTCCTGCCTACGAGAAAAGCGAAGAGGGCGGCGAGGCATCGAGGAGTCGCCGAAATCGCGAACTGGCCTTGCCCGACCTGGAACATTCCCCGCTGGTGGCCGATCCCCACTCGCGTGCGGCGGAATCTTTCCGGGCCTTGCGCGCTTCCATCCAAATCGTGGAGGAGACGGCCCAGGACAGCAATGTGCTGGTGACGAGCGCCGTGCCGGGCGAAGGGAAATCCTTTTGCGCGCTGAATCTCGCCGTGGCCATGGCTCACAGTGGGCAGCGCACTCTGTTGGTCGATGCCCAGTTGCGCAAGCCGGTGATGGAGGAGCGTATCTTCGGGGCCCGCGGAGGCGTGGGCTTGTCGGACTATCTCCAGGGCTCGGCCGGTTTCTCCAGTGTCATCCGTTCCTCGAATACACCCAGCCTCGACGTGGTCACGGCGGGCAGCGTTTCGTCCCAGCCGGCGGAGATTCTTTCGCGCCAACGGCTGCATGAATTTCTCTCCGAAGCGCAGCGGCACTATGACCGGGTCATCTTTGATTCCTCGGCGGTGACGCCGGTGAGCGACACCCTTGGGTTCGCCCGGTTCTTCTCCGTGGTCTGCCTGGTGGTGCGTTCCGAGAGCACGCCGCGCCGCGATGTGACGCGCGCGATGGAGTTGCTCGAGCGCTCGGGCCGCAGGCCCTACGGAATCGTGCTGAATTTTGCCGTGCCGAAATTCAGTCTGGATGCCCAGCCCAGGGAAGAAGTGGGCTTTTCCGATGTCGAGGAGCTGGAGGAACTCGACTTCCCCAAGAGCTGCAAGAAATGCGGGCGGGTCTACGAGAATTTCGACGACTATCTTCGGCGGACAACCGCGCCTGAGGAAGGCTCGACCAACGGCTCGGCCAAGAGCCCGGAGGCGCGGCGCGCCCTGGAATTTCATCGCATCTGCCAATGCGGCGCACCCGTCGTCGTCGAGTCGGACAACCGCCGCGATCTCACGGCCAAAGGGCTGCGCCGCCGCCAGGCCTTTGGCGAGTTGCAGGAGCGCCTGATCGACGCCGGCATGCCGCGCGAGGAAGCCCGCGGCCAATTGCTCCTTACCCTGAAAATCTGGCGCAGCGAATTAATGGGCGACCACCAGTTGGATAACTCGGAAGCCGGCAAACGCCGCAGCCAACTCTTTGACACCGTGCTCGACCGTTTGGTCCGGTCGGGACTTTCCGAGGAGCAGGCCAAGGCCCGGCTCCTTGAGACGATAAAAATCTGGCGCGACGCACCGTGACAAAGCTGGCCCTCTGGAGCAATTATCCCGAGAGGCTGGCCTTGACGCTCCTGCTTGTTCCGCAATTGCTCCTGGCACAAGAGGCCGAGCGTACCCCGCCTCCCCGGCAGGTGCAGAATGCGCAGGCTTTTGCACCGAATGTCTCGACGACCGAGGGCACGGCGTCGGAGGTGACCGATCCGAATTCGTTCTCTCCCTGGTTCGATGTGGTCGACGATACGCGGCTGCCCGATAACTTTGATCCCGAGGAGGCCGCCAAGACTGCTGCGGTCGGCCCGGCTGAGGCGGCGGCTTACGCCATGACGAATCCTGATCCCAACCTGGATACCAACACGCCACTCTCGGATTTGCCGATCGAAGACAACGGGGGCGCTTTTCTCGCTTATCCCAGCGGGGTGGCTTTCGCCTCTGATTCGCTCCTGCTCACGCCAGGCGGCTCGGGCTTCAACGTACTGAGCAAAGAGGCGGCCCTGCCCTATGGCGATTCCAGCTATGCGCTCGAGTTCGCCCCTCGCGCCGTTCCGGTCTTTCGCCGCGACCAGAAGCTCACCCCGATCGGCCCTTTCCGGGTGGGAGTGGATTTGAAGGCGAGCGCGGCGTACAACAACAACGTCTTTGGCGATACCACCAATCCCCGGGGCGACCAGATCTACACCTTTTCACCCATTGTGTATCTGGAGGCGGGTACCAAGGGGAGAATCTACCTGCTCTACGCACCGATCTGGGTGGATTTTGCCAAATACAAAGACATGAGTACCGTCAATCAGGCGCTCTTCTTTCAGCTCCGATATCCTTTTACCAAGCTGAAACTGGGTATCGATGCTTCCTACCTGACCCAGAGCGGCCTCTTTGTCACGGGAGACGGCGGCTATACCACCCAGACTACCACGCTCGTGCGAGTATTTGGGGAGTATCCCGTCGCGCGCAAAACCATTCTATCTTTTTCCGCCGAGAGCGTGAATTCCAAGACTGACCCGGGTGGCACGCAAATCACCAACTCCGCCAAGGTGGGGCTGCTCTATCAGATCTCCACGCCGCTGAAAGTCGGCGTCTCGCTCAGAGGCGGCCAGCTTACCACCCCGGCGGAACCGCAGACCTTTGAGGCGGTGGAGTTGGTGGCGGGATACAGTCCTTCGGTGGCGTGGCGTTTCGCGGCAGCGGCCGGCATGGAGTATCGCCACCTGAACCTGAGTGGCAATGGGCCGGAGAATATCCCGACCACGATTTTCAATGTTCAGGTGGATTACAATCCGACCTCCACTGCACTGTTTTCGCTGATGTTTTATCGCAACGTGCTCAATACGACCTTCACCAATGTGAGCTTGAATATCACAACTGGTGTCCAGACTTCAGTGTTGCTCCGCTTGTGGGACAAAGTTAATGTCCGCATGGAAATGTCGGTTGGATATACGGAGCAGATTTCAGATCAAACAGGGAATGGCGGGAGCTACTACTTTGCGCAGGGAGGCATCACCGTTTCCTATCCCTTGCTGAATACTCTGGAGATTCAGATCTTCGACAATATCCAGCAGCGCTTCAATAGCATGGTCGGCAACAACTATATCAGCAATACGATGGGCATGGCTCTTTCCTGGAAATTTTGAAATGACTTTTTCCTCTGGCGAGCCAGCCACATTCTATTTCGCAAAGCAGTTATTGACAACGGGGTGCAACTGGTTGCTTTTATAGGCCTATGTTTCAACATCGCGAACTTGGGCTGATTCAGGCCTACCAGATTGGCGCGACTCTGGTGATGACGATCCTTTTTTGGATCTACTTCTTCTTCCTCAATCACTTCGTCTCGGATTTTTCCCTGCTGGGAGGATTTGCCAACTACTTCGAGTACTATCTGGCCATGACTCTGGCGTTCCAGATCTCCTTCCTCCGCTCGAAGCACCACGATATCTTTTCCGTCTCTTCGGGAGCGCTGGAGAGCCATCGCTTTATTTGGCCGCACATCCTCTTCGCCGCGGCCATCACCTGCTTGTTCCTCGTGCTGACCAAAGACGGCTCGGTCTCCCGGCTATTCCTGTTTACCTACATCCCCATGACCTACTTTGTGCTGGTCATTATCACGCGTTACTTCTCGCTGGATATCCTGCGCTACTTTCTCGGGCATCAGGATCAAAAGATGCTGCTGATTGGTCAGCCTTCGGAATTGAGAAACGTGGAATCCCTCCTGACCAAGGCGCGCCTTTTCGGTTTTGAGATCACCGGTATGGTGACTGACGCACCCCAGGAGGATCTCCCCTCGGGCGTGACCAAGCTGGGTCCCCCTGACGATCTCGAAGCCATCCTGCGCGGTCATCCAGAGACGGGAAACATCCTTATCCTCGGTAGTCCCCGCGACCGCCGCCTGTTGGGTGGCTGGATGCGCATGGCCGAGGCTTGTGGCTGCCGCGTTTCGCTGGTGAATGATCTCGATGTCTTCCTCCAGCGCCGCCTTTCCTATTTCCGTTGCGACGACATCGACTTGATCGAACTGCGCGAGGAGCCCTTGCAGAATCTGGTGAATCGCTCGCTCAAGCGAATCTTCGACATTGGGGTAAGTCTTCCCGTGGTGTGCTTCGTGCTTCCCCCTTTGATTTTGGTCGTTTGGATTCTCCAACGGATTCAGGCGCCGGGTGATGTGTTTTTCATCCAGAATCGTTCGGGTATCGATAACCGCCCGTTCAGGATCTTTAAGTTCCGCACGATGTATTCCGACCGTTGCGATTCCGCGCAGCAGGTGACGACCAACGACAGCCGCATTTACCCGGCGGGCCGCTTGCTGAGGCGCTTCAGCCTGGATGAGTTTCCGCAGTTCTTCAACGTGCTGCTCGGGCACATGAGCATCGCGGGCCCACGTCCCCACATGCAGCAGCACGACTTGATCTTTGCCGAAACGATGACCAACTACCGCATTCGCGGTTTCGTGAAGCCCGGGCTTACCGGTCTGGCGCAGATTCGTGGTTTCCGGGGAGAGGCCGCCACCCGCGAGGACATCGTGCGCCGCGTGGAGTGCGACATCGAGTACATCGAGACGTGGTCGCTGGTGCTGGATATCCGAGTGGTCTACCAGACCGCGCTCCAGATGATCCGCCCGCCGAAAACGGCTTACTAAGCGCGCAGGACGGCTTCCATTTTCTCGAGGAAACAGGCTTCGGAAAATTGCTCCGCGTGTTCGCGGATCGCGGCGGGAATCCAGGTGGTGGACTCGATGCTTTTCACGGCGGCGAGGATGGCATCTTCATTGAGGTCTTCAAAGAAGATGCCGGTCTTTCCCTCCACCACGGTCTCCAAGGCGCCACCCTTTTTTAACGCGATGACGGGCTTGCCGCAGGCCATCGCTTCCACCGGCGTAATGCCAAAGTCTTCGTGGCCGGGGAAAATGAAGGCCCGGCAGCGTTCAAAGTAGGATTGGACTTCGGCGTCGGGTCGGCGGCCCAGAATCTTGACGGTGGGTCCGGCCATCTGCTCCAACGCAGCTCGTTGAGGCCCATCGCCAACGACAATGAGTTGCTTGCCCGCTTTGGAGAAAGCGCGGACGGCGAGGTCGACGTTTTTGTAGCCGAGCAGGCGGGAGACGATGAGGTAAAAATCCTCGCTGACGGTGGAGAGGCGGAAGCGGTTGGTTTCGACGGGAGGAGGAATGACGATGGAGTCGCGCTCGTAGCAGCGCTGGATGCGCTCCTGCACGTTGCGGGAATTGGCGACCAGCACGTCCATGCGCTGGGCGGCGGCGCGGTCGTATTGGCGAAAGAGGGGCCGGGTGGAGCGGACGAGGCGATTGAGCGCTGAGTTGCTCACCTCGTGATCGACGTACTCGTCGGTCTGCCAGAGGAAGCGGGTCGGGTTGTGCACGTAGCAGACCGTGCGCGTGCCGGGCGCAAAGTGCATGTACTTGGCAAAGGTACTGGAGCTGATCCACGCGCAGTCGGCTTTTACCTTTCCGAAGGAGCGGAAGGCGGCGGGATAGAAGGGGAGGTACTTCTTGAAGTGCGTGTGGTCTTCGATCAGCGGGGCATGCTGGAGCCAGGTGGTGCGGATGTCGGCATCCTTGAAATCGTCCCAGAGCGTCTTGCGATTGACCGCGCTGGTGTAGATGGGGGCCTCGGGAAAGCGCCGATGCATGGTGGCCACCACGCGCTCGGCCCCGCCCATTTGAATGAGGTAGTCGTGAGCGAGGACCAGTTTCATGCCTTGAGAACAGAAGAGATCACCGCATCGGTTTGAGCGAGCACAACAGGCAGGCCATAGAGCGACTCAGCGCGCAGGCGGCCATGGCGGCCCATCTCCACGCGCAGGGTGGTGGAATCAACCAAGGTGCCGATGGCCGCGGCGAGGGCGTCGGCGTCGCCGGGAGGAGTCAGGAGGCCGCTTTTTTCGGGCTCGATAATTTCGAGGGGTCCGCCCGCAGCGGCTGCAATGATGGGCTTTCGCGCCAGCATGGCTTCCACCAGCACGCGGCCGAAGGGCTCGGGCGAGACCGAGCAGTGAACGATGAGATCGGCGGCGCGCATGAGGACTGGGACCTGCTCCTGGAAGCCGAGGAAATGGACGCGTTCACCGATTTTAAGTTCTTGTACCAACTGACGAAGCTCGGCGGCGTAGGCTTTGTCGTCTTCGGTGAAGAGGGCGTCGCCCACGATCCAGACAATAAGGTCGGGCACTTTGGCGGCGGCGCGGATCAGGACGTCCTGGCCTTTCCAGCGGGAGATGCGGCCGAAGATGGCGGCAACGGTGCGGCCTTGTGGATTCCATTGCTGGCGGACGATGGAGAGGTCTTCGGGAGTAACGGAGTCGAAGGGCTCGGGGTCGAAGCCGTTGGGGATCACGTGGGTTTTCGCGCGGCCGCCGGCGGCGAGGAAGCTGTCGGCGGTGGCTTGCGAGTTGGCGATGACAGCCTGCATGCGATTGGCTGCGCCGACCATGAGGCGGATGTTCATCGCGCTGAAATGCTTCGGGCTGAGGAGATCGTGGAGGTGGAAAATGGCGGGGCGGGAGCTGAGAAAGTTGGCGGCAGCGCCATAGAGGAGGGCCTTGGCGGTGTTGAGATAGAGGACGCCCTGGCCGGAGAATTTTCGGCGGATGGCGAGGAGGTGGCCGGCGGCGGAGGGGAGGGCGGAGGCGGCCTGGAGGGGGGAGGCTTTTTTGGTGAGGCGGGTGAGGGCCTCCGGGAGGGGCAAAATCTCAACTTTTATGCGTTGATTTCGGAGATGATCGGCGAAGGGGCCGTCGGAGAGGAGGAGGACGGAGGCGCGGGGGCCGTAGTGGCGGGCGAGGTCGGCGAGGCAGAGCTCGGCGCCGCCGAGCTGGCCGCTTTGGTCGACGAAGAGGATCTTATCGCTGCTCATTCAGAGCCTCCTGGTAGACGGACAGGACCTGACGGGAGATGACAGGCCAGGCGAAGGTTTGGACGGCGTAGTCGCGGCAGCGGGCGCGGGAGGGCAGGGCGGCTGGCTGGGAGAGGGCGAGGTGGAGGGCGGTTTCCAGCGATTTCACCGAACTGTCGGGAAGGATGAGGGAGGGGTCGAGCGCGCGGACGGTCTCGGGGAGGCCGCCGCTGGGCGTAACGATGACGGGAGTGCCGCAAGCGAGGGACTCGAGGGTGATGAGGCCGAAGCCTTCGAGAGCGACGCTGGGGACGATGCTGAAGTCGGCGGCGGCGTAGGCATCGGGCAGGGAGGCGTCGGGAATGAAGCCGGCGAAGATGACGCGATGGCCGAGGTTTTTGGCGCGGGCTTTGAGTTCTTCGGCCAAGGGGCCCCGGCCGCCGATGACCAGAGTGGACCGGGGGTGACTGGAGGTGACAAGGGCGAAGGCATCGAGGAGGTTTTCGAGGCCCATGCGCTTCACGAGGCGGCGGACGCAAAAGATGATGGGACCTTGGGTGGGCCAGCCGAGGCGCTGGCGGGCGGCAGCCTGGTCGGTGGGGCGGAAGTGATCGATGTCGACGCCGCCGGGGACAATGGAGATGCGGTGGGCGGGGATGGCGTAGCGCTCCACGAGGATGTCGCGGAAGGCGGAGGATAGGGTGATGAGGCGGGTGGCGGAGGAATAGACGCGGCGCTCGATGAAGCGCTTGGCGGCGACCACCCAGGGTTTTTGCTGCTCGGCGGCGGATTCCTCGGCCCAGGGGCCGTGAAAGTGGACGACGTGCGGGATGTGTTTCAATTGGCCGAGAATCGGAAAGGCGTAGAGGGCGAAGTGCGTGGCGACGACCTGATGCAGTGGGACGGCCTCGCGAGCAAAAAGGCGGAGGGCGGCGCGGCGTTGCAGGATGCCGGTCCCGGTGGGGCCGAGGGAAATGCGGTGGTCTGGTGTGGCCGGCTCGCCGAAGGCGGCGGCGGTGAAATCGGCGTGGTTGGCTTCCAGTCCGCCGAGCAGTCCGCCGAAATAGCGATCAGCGCCTCCGCCCGCCGGATCGAAATGCATCCCAAGCTCCAGGGTCTTCATACTTTGCTGGAGAAGGCTGCTGCCATGGTGCCGGCGATGGCGCGGAGGGAGAGATTCTCGGCGGTCCATTTCATGCCGGAATCCGCATAGCGCTGACGGAGGGCGGGGTCGAGGATCAAGGTTTGGAGGGCCTTGGCAAATTCGGCGGCGTTGCGCTCGGGGAAGACCAGCCCGCCTCCGCCGAGGCGAATGAGAGTGGGGATCTCGCCGGAGTCGGAGCCGACGACCGGAGTGCTGCAGGCAAAGGCCTCCGTGATGACGCGGCCGAATTGTTCCTTCCAGTTGGGCTGCGTTTCGGAAGGGAGCACCAACATATCAAAGGCGCTGAGGTAGCGCGGCGTCTCGTCGTGGGGGACGTAGCCGAGGAAGGTGGTGCGGTCGGCCAGGCCCTTGGCGGCCAACAGGGCGCGAAACTCGGCCTCGAAGTCGCCGGTGCCGATGATGACGAGTTTCCAGGGCTGCTCCCGGATTTGGCCGAGAGCTTCGGCGAGAGTGCGAAGCCCCTTGGGCTCCACGATACGCCCGACATAGCCGATGACGGCCTCGCCAGGCTGGCGCGGGATGAGAACGCGATCGGCCTCGGAGCCGAGCGGGCGGTAGCGGCCGGGATCGAGCGGCAGGCCGCAGATGCTTTGGGTGCCCTTGAAGCCTTTCGCGCTCAGGACATCGGCCACGGCCTGGGTGATGGGAAAGGCGAGGGCGCTGTGGCGATAGACCATGCCCTCCAGCTTGGAGAAAGGGAAGGGGTACTGCTTGGCGATGTTTTGGCAGGAGTAGAAGCTGAAAGCGGCGGGCTGGCGCAGGCGGAGATTGGCCCAACAGATCTGGGCGGTGGCCAGGCCGTAGGGCTCGTGGTTCACGTAGATCGCATCGAAGCTTTCCTCGCGCAGGAAGCGCGGCCAATTCAGGCGATAGAGGTGGAAGATGATGTTGCCATTGGCGAAGACCGGAACCTTGATGACGCGCAGACCCGGGGCAGGAGGCTCGTCGAGGCGATTGCCGAATTCATCCTTCCAGTCAGCAGGGATGATGAGCGTGACATCCCAGCCGGTGAGCGACTTTAGCTCGGCGTAGAGGCGCTGGTTGGCGGCCGTGGCGCAGGAGTGGCTGACGATGAGAAGCTTCATGGCACGATGCTGCGGTAGGCTTCTTCGGTGAGGTCGGTAACGTTGTCCCAGGTGTAACGGGAGGCGACGAGCTGCCGGGCATTTTCGCCCATGGTGCGGAGGGCAGGCAGATCCTGGATGAGGTCGGCGAGCGTGGTGGTGATATTCGCCGGATCGTGGGTGACGAAGGCGCCATTCTCGCCGGGCAGGACGAAATCCTCGGTGCCGTTGATGCTCGTGGCGACAATGGGCAGACCGCAGGCGGCCGCCTCGATGGTGGCGAGGCTGAAGGCCTCGTAATGGCTGGGGAAAAGGAAGAGATCGGAGGCGGCCATGGCGGTGGCCATGTCTTTACGGAACCCGCCGAAGATTACGCGCGAGGTGCCGCCTTCCTGCGCCATGTCCTTGAAGCGCTGGCGGTCGGCGTCGTCACCGGCGACAAAGAGTTTCAGATTGGGCTGATTGACGCCGAGGACGCCGCGAATGGCGAGATCGAGCCCCTTACGGGCCCATTCGCCGCCGGAGAAGAGACAGATGATATCGTCGTCGGCGAAACCATGGGTGGCGCGCCACTGGCTGCGCTCGGGTTGGGGGATGGGATGAAAGATGGCAGTGTCGGCCGCGTTGGGGACAATGCGAACCGGGGAATGGCCGATGGCGTAGTGCTGGCGAAGTTCCGCTTCGACGCCGCGCGAGACCGGCAGGAAGAGTGGGCCGGGCTGGCGGGTGTAGAGTTTCTTTTCGGCGGCGGAGGTGGTGCGCAAATAGAGCCAGCGGGTGAAGCGGCGGAGCGGCGAGATCTTTTCGTCGCCGGCATGGCGCTGAAGGATCTTCATCTTCGCAGGCTGGATGTTCTGGATGGTGACGACGTTGGCGCGCGCGGTGTTGGGGCCGATGGAATGGATGATGTCGAAATCCTGCGGGCGGATCATCCGATTGGTGGCGCGATGGTAACTCCAAAAGTCGGCCACCTCGGGCCAGGCGGGACCGGGTACGGAATGCCATTTGATGAGGCTGAGATCGAGGTCCTCCGCCTTGCGGGCGAAGAGATGGACGTCGTGTCCCCGGCGGGCGAGGCGCTCGGCGACTTCGTTCACGGCCCGGGCGCTGCCATCGCGCCGGTTGCAATTGATCATGGCAAAGGCAATGCGCATGATCAGCGAAATTGCCCGGCCAGGCGCGGCCTGGCTGCGGCCTCCAGAGCGCGGCGCTTCTTTTCCGCGAATTCGCGCGAGACCCGGTCCATCGCAAATTTTGGATACGCCGCGAAACCGGCAAAGACGCAGAAGACCACGGAGCCGGCTCCCGAGAACCAGTTGCCCGCAAAGAGCGCCACCGCGCCGGTGACGAAGAGCGTCTTGCACATCATGAGCGACTCGCTCTTGATGCCCAGCTTTTCGAAGATCCGCACCTGCCTCCAGATCAGGTAAAAGGCGTAGAAGAACATGCCGCCGCCGATCAAGCCGAACGAGAAGAGGATTTCCAGGTAGCCGTTGTCGCCAATGGCCGCGCCAGCTTCCAGGCCTCCGGAGTTCACGCGTCCCGCCAGGCCGGTGGAGCCCAGGCCGGTGCCCCAGGGTTTCTTTAGCAGTTGCGTCGCGCCATAGCCGGCAATGCTGATGCGGCCCTTGAACGATCCGTCCTCCGAGATCGAGCTCAGGGTCGAGAGGCGTTTGCTGACCTTGGTCGAGCCGGTCTTGTTCAAGATATAGTTTCCACCCACCGCAGCCACGCAGAGCAGCAGGATGAGCTGCACGGTGTTCTTGCCGCGATTGAGGATTGGAAACATGACCGTGGCCACGGCGATGGTGATGATGGCCGTGCGGACAAAGGTGAGCAGGATCACGCTCAAGATAATCACCACGGAAACCCAACCCAGCGCATTGCGCCACCGGGACGAAATGATCATCGGGATGACGGCAAAGCTGAGAAAGCCTGCGAGGGGGCCGCGTTCCTGCATGGTGGAAAAGACCACCATTTCGGTGGGGCGCAGGTGACCGAGATAGCCCTCGAAGCCGACCGCGCGCACCCAAAAGGCGTCCCAGGCCGGGATGGTGTAGTACTGGTACCATCCGTAAACGCTCACCACCACGGCGGCCCAACCCACCGACTTGACCCATCGATCAAGCACGCGTTCGTTGCCCTTGGCCATGGCCGCGCAGCCCATGATCGAAAGCGGGGCCACGTATTCCGCCAGCGCGTAGACCGCCGCGAGCTGATTCAGGGCCAGCCCGACCAGGAAACCAAGGGCCAGCGCAATGCCAAAGAGCCGAAAGATCTTTTGCAGATAGGTTGGATAGGTGGGGTAGGTCTTTAGGACCAAAAGGAAGATAAAGCCCGAGATGACCAGCGGGGTAAGGCTGATGGGGGAGAAGGCGTTGAAGGCGCCGGCCACCCAGTCAATATAGCGACGGATGCCGCGATTGAGGACAGTGACCCAGACGAGATAGTCGATGAGCCAGCTCGAACCGACGAGATACAGATACGCCGCGGGCGCGACGATCAGAAATGCGACGATCCAGTCCATCGGATACCCCTACAGAAGATTTTCGGAAAGGGCGAGCACTCCCACCAGGAAGAAAGGCAGGTTTTTTACGGGGCCGGCTTGTCGGTTTTCCGGGTGACGATGGCGATGCCATCGCTGAAGAGGCGGCCCTTGAGGCCGAGTTTCTCAAAGCGCAGCCAGGGGAACTTTGGGATGGAACCCGAGTTGTCGAAGGCAAATTCCGGAGGGGTGAAGCCGGTTTCGAGGCAGAGGTGCTCGAGATCCTTGCGCAGCAGAGCGGTGATATGCAGAGGGTAAGCGCCTTCGCGGAAAGCCGCGAAATGGCCGCCACCGAGGCAGAGGGAGAGCAGTGAGCGGAGGCTCTCCTGATTGGGCGTGGTCATGACCAGGGTACCGCCCGGCCGGAGCAGGCGATGAAATTCCCGAAAGACGGCCCGGGGATTTTCCAGATGCTCGATCACCTCGGTGGAAAGGATGGCGTCAAAGGAGTCGTTCGGGAGATCGGTCTTGTCATTGAGGTCGGCTTGCCGCCACTCGATATCCGCGGGAATATCGGCGGGCCGGGGCATCATATCGACGCCGGTGATCTTGCCCTGATAGCCGTTGGCATGCAGTTGGGAGATCATGGTGCCGATGCCGGCGCCGAACTCCAGAAGGCGGCCCTGGACCTTGTGTTCCTTCATCAGGCGCAGGGCCATGAAGTAGACGCTGTAGGGACTGGTGCCTTTGGTCGCCAGCGCGAGCGCCATGCGATGTTCTTTGAGGGCGGTATCGTCGTCCATTCGGCTGTGATGGGCAGCGTATCAGCAACATTGTTGCGCAGCAATAGGTCATCGCGAAATTTCCGCATCGCTTGTCAGGCGGTTTTCGTATTTAAGGAAGCCGATGAGCCGCCGCCTGATCATGTTCACCAGCTTTCCGCGCGTCGGAGGGCACTCTACGCTGACCTATGGGCTTTGCCGCCTGCTGCGGCCGCACTTTTCCGAGATCGAGGTCTGGTGCAAGACGATGCCGGAGCATGGGCACTCGACCGCCATCGCGGCGAAGCTGGAGGAACTGGGCTGCAAGGTTGTGCTGCTGAGCGACGAAAAGGGCAAGCTGAACATTGGGACGGTGACTTCCGCGGTGATGTCGGCCCGGACCAAGGGTTACGACGTTTTCTTTACCCTGGCGATGCGGCACTTGTCGCTGCCGCTCGCGGGTTTGGTGGGCGCGAGGAACTCGGTGTACTATCACATCACGCATGACTTGAACGACAAGACGGTGCAGCGCCTGAATCTCTACTCGCGCATCTTTCGCACGATGGTCTTCATTTGCCCGGCGACGTATGATGAGTTTCCCGGAGCGTCGACGAATCCGCGCTGGACCTGGGTGCCGCAATCTTCGGAGATTCCAGTGCGCGAGACGGAGAAGCTGCCGGGTGAGCGAGCGGCGGCGCTACGGCCGGAGCAGCCGATCCGCTTTGGATTGATGGGGCGGCTCACGGTGGACAAGGGGAGCGCGGCGATGATTGATTTCATTGATAAGGCCAAGGTGCCCTGTGAGTTCCATATCGCGGGGTCGGGGCCTTTTGCGGAGGCGTTTCAGGAGCGGGAGAAGCGCCCGGCCGGGCAGAGTCCGATCAGCGTAAAATTTCACGGGGCCTATGATCCGACGGAGCGCGAGTCGTTTTTGCGGAAGTTTTTTGCGGGAGTGGATTATCTGCTGGTGCCTTCGCAGGATGAATGGGAGACGCTTTCGATGGCGACGCTGGAGTCGCTGCAATATGGGGTGCCGGCGGTGCTTTGCCGGACGGGTGGGTTGAAGTCCTTTGGGCATGCGCAGCTTGGGCCGGCGCCGGAGGAAGTGGTGCGGCTGGTGGATACGGCGGCCTATGCGGATACGCTGGTGATGCTGGCGACCAGGCCGCGGAGGGCGGAGGCGGTGGGGGAATGCCGGGAGTACTATGAGCGCTTCTTTAGCGATGAGAAGGTAAGGGAGCGGTGGTTGAAAACGCTCGCTTAAGAAGGCTTCGCGACTTCTCGAAGGATCTGGATAAGCTGATCGGTAAGTTTGCCAAGAGAGAAGCAATTTTCGGCCAGTTTGCGGGACTCGGCGGGGTCGCCCCAGTTGCCGTGGGCTTTGCGGTGGGCCATGGTTTCGAGGGCCTCGGCGTAGGTCGTAACGCGGTAGTCGGCGAGGTGGATGTCGCGGGGGCAGAGGTAGTCGGCGTTGCCATTGGTGGCTCCGATGATGACGGGAAGGCCGCAGGCCTGCGCTTCTGCGACAGACGAGCCGAAATTTTCCTCTTCGCTGGGCTGGGCCAATATGTCGTGCGCGTGGAGGAGGGCGGGGACCTCGGAGCGGGGCAGGGAGGGCGTCCATTTTAGGCGCTCGGGAAAGGGGAACTGCTCGATGAGCTTTTCGTAGCCTGGCACAAAGCCCACGCCGCCGACGATGGAGAGTTGCACATTCACGCCGCGCCGGATGGCCTCGGCCGCGCCATCGAGGAAGAGATCGAGCCGCTTGCGGGGAATAATGCGGCCCAGCCAGAGCACACGGAGGGCGGGCGAGGGCGGAGGCGGGCTGGCGGGCAGATTGAACATCGCCAAGTCGATGGGGTAAGGCAGCAGGCGGAGTTCGCGTTCCGGGATGCCATAGCGGACGCGCATCGTGCGGGCGGATTGTTTACTGCCGACGATGAAGCAATCGGAGTGCAAGAATTTTGGCAGACCAAAACGCGAGAGACGAAACCGGGCCATGATGCGCCATTTCCAGGCGGCGGCGTTTCCGGCCAGGCGGGAGATTTCGGCAAAGCGTTCGATGAGCGAGCGGGCATCAGTGCCAGGCGGGCCCTGGGCGAAGCTGACGGTGGGAAGGCCCTTCACGCTGCCGTTGGCGTAGTCGCCGAGCCAGAGGCAGAGGTCGAACTTTCGCTCCTGGTGGGCTTGCCGGAATTTTCGGACGAGCAGGAGGTTGTAGGTGGTGGCGTCGAGGATGCCGGCGAAGCGGCCGAGGAGAGGTATTCTCTCCACTTTGGCGCGGAAGCGGTCGGCGAGCCGATTGTCGACATCCTTGAACTCGAAAGCCGGATGAGGGCCGACGGCCTCGCGAGGATCGACAAAAGAGGCCTTGGAAAAAAAGCGGATCTCGCAGCCTTGCGCGAGCAGAGCCTGCAAGAGCAGGGCATTGGCGCTGGCCACACTGCCGGCCTGCCCGGAGACGAACCCTGTGACCGCGATGCGCATGCGTTCTAGAATTTTTTGGGCGACACCACGTGTTTGGCGGATGAAATAAGCAGGCGCCGCAGGGCCTTGAGGCCTTTTATGGTGGGGATTTTTGGGAGGAAATAAGGAGAGAAAAACCAGCGCCAGCCGGCCCCGGGACGACCGACCATGGCGGCGTTGGCAATGGCGTAGAACATGTGGTGGTCGATGCTGGCCCGCAGATCGGGGGTGAGATCGCCGGGCTCAAGATTGGCCAGGAGATGGGTCATGCGCTGGTAGGAATTATCGGCGGTGGCGGTGCGGGACTCCGCGATGAGGGTCATGCGCACGGTGGCGGTGTGCTCGTTGACAAAGACCACGGGGCGGCGCAGCTTGCCGAGGCGCAGGCCGAAGTAATAGTCGACGGCCGAGCCGGCTGCTCCGTGGTCGTTGTAGCCGACTTCGCGGGCGGCCTTCGCTTCCACAAGGAAGCCGTTGTTGGGAAACATGGAGGCGGCGCAGGCGAAGAAGCCGTCGACCAAGCCAGCGCGATCGGGAGTGCGGAAGTAGGCGCGATTGACGTCGTCGGAGTCTTTTTCGAGATGCTTTCCCTCTTCGGTGATGACCCGCTGCAGGCCAAAGGCGGCCATGGCCTCGGGATGTTTATCGAGGCCGCCGGCCAACAATTCGACGCAGCGCGGCAAGATCGGGTCGTCGTCGTGCAGGTGGAGGATGTGCGTCCCCCGGGCAGCGGTATAGAGCGCATCGACGTTCTTCGCCTCGCGCAGGGAAGGGGAGTGGTGAAAATAGCGAATCGGGACCTTGCTGATGGGGATGAGCTCATCGTTGACCAGGCGCTCGGTGAGGTCGTCGGGCGAGTCGTCACCGATGAGGATTTCATCCGGCAGGCGGGTTTGGGCCCAGATGGATTCGATGGTCTCCCGCAGCAACTTTGGCCTTTTGTAGGTTGGGATGATCGCGGAAATTTCCATCGGATATGTTCGCTCCGGCACCCTAGTCCCAATGCCGGGCGGTTTACAATCAGCTTGTGCGGTGCAGGCGCGCCGCGAGCGCGGCGCGGAAGGTAGTGGCGAGCCGCTGGTTGCGATGCGGGTCTTTTTTGAGGACGAGCCGCAGATACTGAACAAGGCCGGGAGCGGTGAGGGAGCCAACGAGCAGCGACCAGGCCAGATGCGCCTGACTGCGCAGCCAGCCGGCGCGGGAGACGACAACGTGGTGCTCGTTCCAGATCATGTCGTGGAGGCCTTCGGCGGAGAATTTTCCACGATGGATCTGATCATCATCGTGACGGGGAGCGATGTGGTGGATGACCTGAAGCGCGGGGTCGAAGCCGACGGTGTAGCCGTGGTTGGCCACGTCGAGGCAGAGGGCGAGTTCCCAATGGACCTGCGCGCCCTTGCCGCGCAGTCGCTGAGCGAAGCCGATCTCGCGAAGAAGCGGGCCGCGGATGGCGGCATTGCAGCCCTTGACCAAATCCACTGGGCGATAGACGCCGCCGCCGCGATGGTGATTGCCGAGGATGCGACCGTACCAGGTGAAGAGGCCCACCCGATCGAGGAGGAACTCCTGCCGGCGCATCTCCGGATGGTCCTGAAGCAGGTCGCGGCCGCCGATGATGCCGAGTTTGGGCTCCTGGGCGAAGTGGTTCTCGATGCGTTGCAGCCAGTCGGGGAGCGGCTCGGCGTCGTCGTCGAGGAGGCAGACGACGTCGCCATCGGTTTGCGCGGCGGCAGCGCTCATGCTGGCGATGACACCGGGAATGGTGGTGGGCGCGATCTGGTGGGGGAGGGTGACGGTGGACAAGTACGCGAGGGTTTCGGTGTCGCCCTCGCGGACGCCGATGACGATTTGATCGGCCGGGCGTTGCTGGTCGGCGAGGCCGCGCAGGGCCTTCACGAGATAGTCGCGGCGCTTGAAAGTGGGAATGATGACGGAAAGGCGCATCGCTCTTACAAACCAAAGCGGGCCGGAGCCTTGTTCTTTTTGACCTGCTCCACCCAGAACGGGCTGCGAGGGGCGGCGTCGAATTTCAGGATCCAATCGGGGAGGCGGGCCAGCATCTCAAGGAACTCGAGAAGATAGATCCCGCCCGCACGGAGATTTTCCACGCTCGGCCGGCGGCCGCGAAAACGGGACCAGATGACGAGCAGGATGTGACGCGGGAGGAGGTAGAGCACGTCGGAGGCCCTGGCGCCGAAGTCGAAGCTGCTGATGACGCGGGACTCCCAGCGGAGAGCGAGCTTGGAGGCTGGCGGGAGGGGGCGGGAAGGATGATCGACGGCAGCCTTGGGCACGAATTCGGAGGGTATGCCCATGACGATGAGGCGGGCAAAGAACTCCATATCCTCAAAGGAATAGCGGAAGCGTTCGTCGAAGCCGCCTGACTCGAGGTAGAGCGAGCGGGGGATGGCGAAATTGCAGGAGGGCGGGAGTTGGTGTTTTTCCGCATTGTGCGGGGCCTCGAAAAGGAGCGAGTCCTTCTTGTCGTCGAGGCGCAGGACAGGACCGGAGAGAACGGTGGGAGCAGTCGTGGCCTGGATGGCGGCGAGATAGCTGGCGACGAGGCAATCGTGAGGCAGGCAATCGTCGTCGAGAAAGATGAGCCACTCGGCCGAGGCGGCTTTGGCCCCGACGTTGCGATTGGCACCCGGACCGGTGCGGGGGCCGAGGTAGCGCTGCACTTTGGGGAACGCTTCCCGCAGCATTTGGGCGGTGTCTTCGCCGTCGCTATCGTCGCAGACGAGGATATTGACCGAGCCGTCGGAGGGCAGTTGCGCGGTGAGGATGGACAGGCAACGCCGCAGGTCGGCGGCTCGATTGCGGGTCGGGATGATGATGCTGGTCATGAAGCTCACAAGCCAAAGGCTGCTTGGTGAATACCAACAATCTTGTCCCAGGTCAGATGGTTTTTTTGAAACTCCCGTCCGGCCTCGCCCATGCGGCGGCTGGCGTCGGGGTGGCCGAGTGCTTCGATAATGCACTGGGCGATGCTCTCGGGGGACTGATCGGCCCAGAGGCCGGTCTCGCCGGGACGAACCAACTCGCGCGACGCGGGGGCGGGGCCGCAGATGACGGGTTTCCCATAGCTCCAGGCCTCGACGAAGACGATGCCGAAGGATTCGTGAGCGGAGGGGAGGCAAAAAACGGTGCAAGCGGCGAGGGCATCGGCCTTGGTTTCCTCATCGGGGATGCCGAGGTCGCGGATGGATTCATCGTGCACGCCGTGGTCGCCCGGGCCGGCGAGCATGAGGACGGCAGAGGGGTGGACGGCCCGGACCTGAGGCCAGGCCTTGAGCAAAGCGGGGTAGCCTTTGCCCTCGTCCCTGCGGCCCAGGAAGAGAACCACGGGATGGCCGTTGGTGCCGAAGCGGTCCGCTTTGCCATTGGGCAGGCACATGGCGGGGAGGCCGCAACGGACGACGCGGGATGGGCTGAGGCCGAGCTGCACGAGATGCCGGGCTTCCTCATCGGATTGGCACAGGACGGCATCGGCCTCCTGATAAAGACGCAGATCGATGGCATCGTCGCCCCAGGCTCCGGGATGAACGGCAGGCCAGATGGTGAACCGGGCTCCAAGTTCGCGAGCGAGGTCACGCATGGCGAAGCCGGAGTAGTCCCAGCCGGTGCCCACGAAGTGTACGGCGTCGAACTTTTTCTGGCGCAGTTCCGCCAGGGTCGACCGGTAACGCAGGGAAATGAGGCGTTCCAGCAAGCCAAAGGCCGCGGGGCGGGAAGCCAGCCGCATCCAGAATTTGGCGGCGCCGACATCGGCGCTGCAGAAGAGGGAAACCTGCGTGCCGTGGGCCTCGAGCTCACGGGCCAGACCCCGCTGGTAGCTGGCGAGGCCACCCACGGTGAGCGTGGAGATGCGTGAGGCAATGAGGACCTGGGGCATGGACAAGCTAGGTAATTAGCTTAGTCAATGCAACGGGTACAACTTCTTCCGGTGCGATTCGTTTGATGCAGAGGAGGCACTGCGGGATGGCGGGGTTGTTGTAGCAGCCGCCGAACTCGCAGCGGGGGCCGATGATGGTAACGAGGGGGCCAACGGGTGCGACCTTCTCGGGGCGATTGGCCCCCATGATGGTGATGAGGGGAGCTCCCACGGCGGCGGCGAGGTGACCGATGCCGGAGTCGTTGGCCACGACCAGGCGGGCCCGGGCGAGGAGGCGCGCGAGGGATTCCATGCCGAGGTCGGTGCGGGTTTGCAGAGCGCCGTGAGAGAGGGTTTGGAGTTCCGCGAGCAAGGCGGCCTCGCCGGGCGTGCCGATGGCGAGGACGGAGTAGCCGGCTTTGTGCAGAGCCTGGGCGAGGGAGGCGTAGTGTTCGGCGGGCCAGCGATTCGTCAGGCCGGTGGCGCTGGAGCCGGGGTGGAAGATGACGTCGGGCGGGATTGTCCCGGGTGGCAGGGGGTCGTCGGGAAAGGTGAGGCGATAGGGAACACGGTCCTCGGTGGTGTGGCCGCCCGCGCCCCGGAGGTTGATGACGGTCTCGTGGCCCTGGTCGAAAATGTAGGAACGGGTGTACACGGTGCGTCGCTCGGAGACATTGGCAAAACGCGGGCCGCGCAGATCGCGGGAACCGCTGAGGAAGGCGGCGAGCTCACAGTGGACGTCGAAGACTCCGATCGAATTGACGAAGACCGTGTCGAAGCCGCGGAGGGCCGTGCGATGAAGAAGGCTGGGCTTTTTAACATCTACCTGAATGAGATGATCGGCCTGGGCGGCGAAAAAGGGCGGGACAGCGCCGATGACGACGAGGGTTAGCTCCTTCTCGGGAAATTCCTGCCGCAGATATTGGACAGCGGGCAGGTCCATGAGCTTGTCGCCGATGCCGCCGGCGAGGATGGCGAGGACGCGATTGGTTTCGCTTCGCGGGGGCCTCCATCGCGACCCTGCGGCGAGCAGGGAGCGAAGACGCCACGCGACGAATTGCTTCATGGTTCAACCAGCGTTGATGAGGCGGACGGGGAGAATAACGGCGCCGTCTTTTTCCGCTTTGGGCGGATATCCGGACCCATAGAAATCGGAGCTGGGCACGACGAATTCGCCAACGTGAGTGCGGTCGAGCACGCACTTCCAGTTGGTCTCGTGGAAGCTGAGACCGAGCATATAGGAACCGGCGCCGAGGCGCTGGGCGAGGCCGACGAGTTCGAAATCGATGGTGAGCTTGCCCGTGTGATCGCCGAAGCGGAGACCGGTGGTCTCGGGGCGAAGGTCGCAGAGTTCAAAGCCGCCCATGGTTTCGACGTGGATCCCGAGGCCGCCGTCGGGGATGACTTTTTCGAGCTCGAAGACGGCTTTGACGGAGAGGGTGCCGTCTTCCTTTTCCTGCTTGATGTCGACGTTGATCAGCGAAATGCCGGAGGAGCGGTTGCTGGCGAGGGCCTTGCCTTCCTGGGCCTGCACGGTGCGGCCGGAGTAGGCGGTGACGACATCTTCGACGGAGCCGCGAAGCTCCACCCGGCCCTGATTAAGCAGGATGCCGGTGGTGCAGAGGGCGCGCACGGAATGCATGGCGTGGCTCACGAAAAGGACAGTGCGGCCGCCCTGGGTGGAGACTTCCTGCATCTTGCCGAGGCACTTGGCCTGGAACTGGGCATCGCCGACGGCGAGGACTTCATCGACCACGAGGATCTCGGGCTCAAGGTGGGCGGCGACAGCGAACGCGAGACGCACGTACATGCCGCTGGAGTAGCGCTTGACCGGGGTGTCGAGGAACTTGGCGATTTCGGCGAACTCGACGATCTCATCGAATTTCTTGCGAATCTCGGACTGGGTCATGCCGAGGATGGCGCCATTGAGGAAGATATTCTCGCGGCCGGTAAGCTCGGGATGGAAGCCGGTGCCGACCTCGAGGAGGCTGGCGATGCGGCCCTTGATGCCGATACGGCCGGTGGTGGGCTCGGTGATGCGGCTGAGCATTTTCAGGAGCGTGCTTTTGCCCGCGCCGTTGCGGCCGATGATGCCGACGACTTCGCCTTCCCGGATGTCGAAGGAGACGTCGCGCACGGCCCAGAATTCATTGGCTCCGCGGGCGATCTCCGGTTTCTTGCCACCCTTGAGGAGGCGGAAGGGGGCTTTGACCGCGTCTTCCAGCACGTGGCGCAGGCCGCCGCCGCTGCCCCCGGCATGGCCGAGGATGTATTTCTTGGAGAGTCCTTCGACCCGGATGGCAATGTCTCTGCTCATTAGATCGTATCGGCGAACGAGCGTTCGGTTTTGCGGAAGTAGGAGACGCCCATGAAGAAGAGGAGGAACGCGATGACGATGGAGAAGACGGTGCTGAGCGTGAAGAACTGCGGATTCTCTCCCATGATCGCCCAGCGAAAGCCGTCGATGACGCCGACCAGGGGATTGAGCGAGTAGATGGAGTAAGCGAGATCGGCATTGGCGCCGAGGTGCTCGACCATGGTCTTTTTGACGGCCTGGCTGCTATAGCCGACGGGGCTGACGAACATGCCGAACTGCACGATGAAGGGGATGATGAAGCGAAAATCCCGGAAACGCACGGTAAGTGCGGTGATCAAAAGGCCAGGGCCCATGGCCGTAACAATGGCCAGGAGGGTAAAAAGCGGCAGGGTCAGGATGCGCCAGGTCGGGAGGTATTGGAACCAGACCATGAGGCCGCCGAGGATGACGAAGGCCACGAGGAAATCGGCGAGGGAGACCATGACCGCGCTGGAAGGGATGATGATGCGCGGGAAGTAGACCTTGGAGATCATGTTGGCATTGCCGATCACGCTCTGGCTGGCGTTTTGCAGGGCGCTGGCGAAGAACTGCCAGGGGAGCAACGCGGCAAAGGTCATGATCGCGTAAGGTGTGTCGCCGATCGACTTGAGGCCGCCGATGTAATGGAACACCGCGATCATGATGAGCATGGTGAAGAGCGGCTGGAGGATGGCCCAGGCCGCGCCGGCGACGGTCTGCTTGTAGCGCACCATCACGTCGCGCCAAGCGAGGATGTAGAAGAGCTCCCGGTAGCGCCAGAGATCGAGCCAGTAGTGCTTTTCAACGTGGCCGGCCTCGATCCAGAGATTGAAATGGCCGTCGGGCGGCGTTTCGATGGCGGTGGCGGTTTCCGTTGGCGGCATATCTAGGTGGTCAGCTTGCTCGAACAAGCCTGGCTGAGGCTGGGTTATCGAGAGCTTTGTGGCAAGCACAAGAGGGAGCCTGCGGCGCTCTAATTTTCAGGCGGCGAGTTGGGCGGGTTTGGTGGCATTATCGGGGCGAGAGGGACCGGCGACGTAGGCGATGAGGGAGGCTTCGATGCCGTTGGCGACGGGATCGTCTTCGCCGGAGCGGAGGCGTGCGGTGATTTGCTCGATGGAGTTGGAGCGGAGGGAGTCGCGGGGGCCGGCGAGGCGGGAGTAGAGTTGGAGGGCGCGGAGTTTGTTGGGGACGCGGATGCGGGGTCCGAATTTGTCGCCGGGTCGGAAGGCCTGGCAGAAGGGGCTGTTTTCGTCGATGTCGGCGATGGGGGTCTCGGCGAGTTCGCGGAGGTAGCGCAGGCGCTGGGGTCGGGACCAGCC
>FTCB01000676.1_pt1 | contig 66080 bp, 28 predicted proteins | sample 1639431 | NCBI WGS metagenome assembly FTCB01 (sample SAMEA3914864, study PRJEB12502) | metagenome | biome: forest; material: soil | place: USA | collected 2012-03-12 | depth 0.3 m
GAGCGGGACAAGCTCCAGGCCCGGGTAAGCGAATTGGAAAAGCACGACCCCCTCTCCGACATCGAGACCGTGGCGCTCGCTCCGCAGCCGCAGGCGCCACCCAACAGTGCCGCGATGGCCATCTGGAATGGCAAGACGCAGACCGGCGTGCTCAATGCCGCCAAGCTGCCGCCTCCCGGCCCCGATCGGGACTACCAGCTCTGGATCGTACCTCCGGGAGCCGCTCCCGTCAGCGCGGGGATTCTGGGCAACACCCCGGGGGCCAATATGCCCTTCCGCTCTCCTCAGGCCGTAGCAAAAGTCGCCGCCATCGCCATCTCGCTCGAGCCCAAGGGAGGCTCCTCCAGCCCCAGCGGGCCGATCGTCTACATGGGGAGTTTCTAGGCCTGCAAGAAAGCGAAAAAAGAGCGATTGACGTTTCGCGCTTCGCCGCTATTCTTTCCCTTCCTTTGCTACGCGGGTGTAACTCAGTTGGTAGAGTGCAACCTTGCCAAGGTTGATGTCGAGGGTTCGAGTCCCTTCACCCGCTCCAATTTCTTAAATTGGAGACCGCGCGCAGCACAATTCCCTCACCCGCATTTTGCGACTCCTCCGTATCGCTTGGCCTGGCGATTCGATCACTTTCTTCCCGGTCAAATGCTCGCAGAGGTGAACTGCTTAAGTAAGTTGATATTTCACGAAAGAATCTGGCAACTATTCTGATTATTCGGTACTTAGCTCCCTGTGGATATGGTTTTTGAGGCCCCCGAGAAGTTCGCGATCGTCGGTGTCGGTTGTCGCATGCCCCCTAATGCAAATTCCCTGACCGGATTTTGGAAATTTCTTCTCCGCGGTGGCAGCGCTTCCAAGCCCCTGAAAAAGGATCGCTGGGACTGGCGTCAGTGGTTCGACGAAGACCAGCAGCGCCCCGGCAAGAGCTATGCGGCCAAGGCCTCCTACCTCGAGGCCGACATCCGCCAATTCGATCCCCTCGCCTTTGGCATGTCGCCCCGCGAGGCGGAATCGCTCGATCCCCAGCAGCGTCTTCTTTTGGAATCGACCTGGGAAGCCTTCGAGGACGCAGGCCTGCCCCTGGAAACAATGTCGGGTTCCAGCACGGGTGTCTTCGTCGGCGGTTTCTGCCTCGACCACATGGTCATGCAGGCCCAGCCCTCGAATCGTCATCTGGTCAACGCCCACTCCGCCGGCGGCGTGATGATGACCGTGCTATCCAACCGCATCTCGCACGCCTTCAATCTCCGCGGCCCCAGTCTCACGCTGGATACAGCCTGTTCCTCCTCGCTCGTCGCTTTGCACTATGCCTGCCAGAGCCTGCGCCTGCGCGAGTGCGATATGGCGCTCGCTGGCGGAGTGAACGTGATGGGCCGCCCCGATTTTCCCATCATCATGAGCAAGGGCCACTTCCTTTCTCCTCACGGGGAGTGCCATACCTTTGACGAAACCGCCGCCGGCTATGGGCGCGGCGAGGGCGCGGGAATTCTGCTGATCAAGCGCTATCAGGACGCCGTCGACGCCGGGGATTTGATTCACGCCGTCGTGCGCGCGAGCGGAGTCAATCAGGATGGCCACACCGATGGCATCTCGTTGCCCAACAGCCAGGCCCAGGAAGCCCTCATTCGGCAGGTCTACCGCGCGGCCAAGCTGCCGATGGCGGAAGTCGACTACGTCGAGGCCCACGGCACGGGCACGCAGGCGGGCGACTCGGCGGAACTGGCGGCCATTAACAAGACATTCTCCGAGGGCCGCACCAATAAGCTCGTCGTCGGCTCGGTCAAATCCAACATCGGCCACCTCGAGGCCGCCGCCGGCGTGGCTGGCGTGCTGAAGGCGATTGGTATTCTTAAGAACCGCCAGGTTCCCAAGAACCTCCATTTCAAGAATCCCAACCCGAAGATTCCCTTCGCCGACTACTGCGTGGAGGTCGCGACCGCGACCAAAACGCTGCCCTCCGCCGCCGAAAAGCCCACCCTTTACGCGGCGGTAAATTCCTTTGGCTATGGCGGAACGAACGCCCACGTCGTGCTGGAGTCCGCCCCAGCTCCCGCGAGCGAGGAGCCCGCACCGGAGACCACTGCCCTGCGCCTCATCCCTTTCTCCGCCCAAAGCGAGAAGGCCCTGCGCGATCTCGCCGGCAAATATGCCTTTCAACTCGGCCAGCCCACGGCGGGCACGCTGGGGGATTTTGCCCACACCGCGGCCTTTCATCGCAGCCATCTGAATTTTCGCGGCGCCGCCCTGGCCAGTGACGCCGGCACGCTCCGCGCCCAACTCATCGCCGCCTCCACGGGCGAGACCCACGAGGGCGTTGTCATCGGCACTCAGGCGGCAGAGGCCCCCTCCGGCCTCGTCTTTGTTTACACCGGGATGGGGCCTCAATGGTGGGCCATGGGTCAGGAATTGATCCGCACGCAGCCGATCGTTTCCGACACGATCGATGAGATTGATGCGTTCTTCGTTGGCCTCTCCGGCTGGTCGCTGCGCGAAGCCATGCTCGCGCCGGAATCTTCCTCGCGCATGGAGCGCACCGAACTGGCCCAACCCGCCAATTTTGCCCTCCAGGTCGCCTTGACCCGCCTGTGGGAATCCTACGGTATCAAGCCCACGGCGGTCATCGGCCATAGTGTCGGCGAAGTCGTCTCCGCCTACGTGGCCGGGGTGTATTCCTTGGAAGAGGCGGTCCTCGTCAGCTACCACCGCAGCCGCCTCCAGCAAACCACCGCCGGCCTGGGCTCGATGCTCGCCGTGGGCCTGCCGGAATCCGAAGCCGAGAAGCTGCTGGTTCACGCGCCCGGCGTTTCCGTCGCTGCCATCAATAGCTTCAGCGCAGTCACCCTTTCCGGTGACACGGCCCAACTCAAGGAAATCGCCGCCGAGTTGGAGAAGCGCGGTGTCTTCAACAAATTCCTCCGCGTCGAGGTCGCCTACCACAGCCCGCAGATGGATCCGCTCAAGGAGTCGCTGCTGGAAGCCCTCTCCACGCTCGCGCCCAAGCCCGCGCTCCTGCCTCTCTTCTCCACCGCCTATGGCCTCATCGTGCCGTCCAGCGATTGGAGTGCCGAGTATTGGTGGCACAATGTGCGCCAGCCAGTGCGCTTTGCCGCGGCCATGCAGAATCTTTTTGGGCAGGGTTACGCCAATTTCCTCGAGATCGGCCCTCACCCCGTGCTCGGCAACTCCATCAAGGAATGCGCCGCCCACCTGGAGCGCAAGGTTCGCTGTTTCACCTCGCTGCGCAGGGCCGAGCCCGAATTGCCGCGCTTGCTCCTCACTGCCGCGGAACTCTACTGCGCCGGGTACCAACTCGATTGGTCCACCCTCGCACCTGCGCAGGGCCGATTCCTGCCCGCGCCTCAATATCCCTGGCAGCGCGAGACGCTCTGGCTGGAGTCCGAACGCTCCAAAATGGAACGCCTCGGCCTGCCCGGCTCCGTTTATCTGAATCGCTCGGTCATTGCGTTGAATCCCTGCTGGGAGGTCGAGATCAATCGCAACTACTTCCCCTTCCTCTTCGACCATGGAGTGCAGGACCAGACGGTCTTTGCCGGCATGGGCTATATCGAGGCCGCCATCACGCTCAACCGGCAGCTTCAGGAAAAGCCCGCCGTGGTGCTGGAAAACATCAGCTTCGAGCGGGTCCTTATCGTCGACTACGCCAAGCTTCAGTATCTCGTCACCGAATACGATGCCGAAGCCGGCCGGTTTAATATTTCCTGCCGCACCGAAGGCGAGGAACTCGGCGCATCCCGCCACTGCCGGGGCCGCCTCCTGCCCCAGGCCGATGCCCGGATTCGGAAGCTGGACCTCGCGGCGCTTCGCCAAAAATGCGCCACCCCTGTGGATGTAGCAGCCTTCTACGAAGACTTGTCCCGTCGCGGCCTGCACTACGGACCGACCTTCCGTCCCACCCGTGAGATTCACACGGGCGAGAATTGCTACCTGCTCAAGCTCGACGCCAGCGCCACGCTGGAGGACGAGACTCATCTCCTCCACCCCACGCTCTTCGACGCGGCCATTCAGCCCATCCTTTTCTGCTCCGGCATGAAGGGCCTTTTTGTCCCCTTCTCCGTGGAGCAATTCGAGTACTTCGCGCGGCCCAACTCCGCCGAACTGTATGTCTATGGCGAACTCTCCTTCCAGACCGAGTCCCGCCTTGTCGCCCACGTCTCGCTGATGAACGCGGAAGGCGAGGTGCTGGCCCACGCCCGCCGCATGTCGCTTCAGGTGATCGATATGAAAGCCGGGCTGCCCGAGGAGTCCCCTTTCTATCGCCTCGAATGGAAGGAGGCTCCCCTCAAGGAAGGCGGTGAAGCCATCACCGGCGCCGTTATCTTCACCGATCCCACCGATTCGGATCTCGCCCTCGCCGAGTCGCTTTCCGCCGCCCTGCCTGGCGCTCAATTGGTCGTCGAATCCTCCCCCCCCGGCTTTGCTGTGGCCGAAATCATCAAGCAGCTCTCCTTCGCCACGCCGGCAAACCGCCCTCATATCATCTGCCTCTGGGGCACCGGCGTTCCCGACGCGGCGCTCCCGGAGAAGGTCATCGGTCTCCTCCAGGCGGCGGCTCTCGTCATCGGCGAGGTCGACGTCACGCTGGTCACCCGCCAAGCCAAAGCCGTCCTGTCCGGAGAAACTGTCGCCCACTGGCCCGGCTTCTCCCTGAATGCCCTCGGCCTTGTCGCGCAGAACGAATACGAGAGCCTCTTTTGCCGGACCATCGACCTGCCGAAAAGCAGCCCCGACGAAGCCTCCGCCATCCTGGCCGAAATCGCCTCCGGCCACACGGGCGAGATCGCCTACCGCGACGGACAGCGCTACGAAAATTTCCTCGCCACCGTGGAAACGAAGACTAACGGGGGCCATCTCGTCGCGCGCTCCGTTGACGAACCCATTGAGCTTCAGGTTGGCACCAAGGGAAAAATCGAGTCGCTCTATTACGAATCGGCCGAACGCACCGCTCCCGGCCCCGGTGAGATCGAGATCCGCATCCATCGTTCCGCGCTCAATTACAAGGACCTGCTCAAGGTCGAGGGCCGCCTCCATCCCGGCGCGTTTGAGGATACCTTCAACGAATCCGATTTCGGCATGGAGTGCTCCGGAATCGTCCTGCGCTGCGGACCCGACAGCAAGTTTGTGCCCGGCGACCAGGTCGTGGCCATCCTCACCCGGGGCTTCCGCAGCGTGGCCACCGTGCCCGATGCCTTTGCCATCAAACTCCCCGCCAACCTCGACATGGACGCGGCCGCCATCCCGGTCGTTTACATGGCAGCCTATCACGGGCTAGTTCACGTGGCCCATTTGCAACCGGGCGAGCGACTCCTCATTCACCACGCCTCCGGTGGTCTCGGCGTCGCCGCGATTCAGATCGCCCGCTGGATCGGCGCGGAGATCTTCGCCACCGCCGGCTCCGAGGAGAAACATGAATACCTCCGCCAGCAGGGCATCACTCAGGTCTACTCCTCCCGCAGCCTCGACTTTGGCCAGCGCATCCGTGAGGCCACAAACGGCGAAGGCGTCGACGTCGTCATCGGCGCGCAGACTGGCCAGGCCATGCACGTGAGCCTCAATCTCCTCCGCACCGGCGGCCGCTACATCGAGATCGGCAAAAAGGATATCGCCGAGGACAACGGCCTGCCCATGCGCGCCTTCAACCGCAACCTGATCTTCGCCTCCGTCGACATGGATCGCCTGGCCAAGGAGCGCCCTGCCTCCGTCTTGAAGACCCTTGAGACGGTCTTTGATCATTTCGCCAAAGGCGACTTCCGGCCCGGCCCCACCCGCACCTATCCCGCCTCCGAAACCCGGCAGGCGTTTGAGGAGATGGAGCGCAGCCGCCATATCGGCAAGCTGCTCATCGATTACTCCAGCGGCGAAGTCGCGGTCCTCGAAAAACCTCGCAGTGCGCCGCTTTGCCATCGCGATGGCTGCTACATTGTCACCGGCGGTACGTCCGGCTTTGGCCTCACCACCGGCCAGTGGCTCGCGGATCAGGGCGCGGGCAAGATCCTCCTCGTCAGTCGCTCCGGCAATAAGGCCACCGGCCTTGAGGAAACCATCCAACATATCGAGGCCGCCGGGGCCCAGGTTGAGGTTCTCTCCGTCGACGTCACCGATCCCGCACAGGTCAAGGCCCTCGTCGAACAGGCCTCCGCTGTGCCCTTTACGCTCCGCGGCATCATCCACGGCGCGATGGTGCTGGACGACGCCATGATGGCCGACCTCACCGCCGATCGCTTCCACCGAGTCTTCCGACCCAAGGTGAACGGAGCCCTGAACCTCGCCGACGCCATCGCCGGCCTGCCCATCGACTTCTTCGTCTTCTACTCCTCGATTTCCTCGGTCATCGGCAATCGCGGACAGACCAATTACGTCGCGGCCAATCGCGCCCTTGATGGCCTCGCTCCCATCCTCCGGGCCCGGGGCATTCCCGCGCTCTCGCTGAATTGGGGCGCGCTCGCCGAGGCTGGCGTGGTTGCCCGCGATGCCCGTCTCGGCACGGTACTGTCTTCCTCCGGCATCACGGGGCTCACCAATCAGCAGGCGCTCGACGCGCTGGACCACGCCATTCGCTCCGGCGAATCCCAGCTCGGCGTGTTCCTCGTTGATTGGGAAAAATGGCAGGACGCCAATCCCAAGCTCGCCACCCATTCCCTCTTCCGCGAGCAACTCCAGCGCGCCCAGGAAGGCGGCGGCAACGACACTTCGGCGCGCATCAAGAGTGAACTCAACGACCTCTCCCGCGAGCAACGGCTCCGCGCCCTCGAAGATCAGCTGCAAGACGTGCTCGCCATTACCCTGAGAATGTCGAAGGATAACATTTCAATGACGCGCAAACTCAACGAGATGGGCGTCGACTCACTCATGGTGCTCGAGCTGAGCCTCGGCATCAAGGAGCGCATCGGCCTCAATTTCTCGGCTATGGAATTTCTCAAGGGTCCCAATCTCCAACAACTCGCTGCCCTCGCCGCATCCCGGCTCTGGAACAGCTAATACTCGCAACTCACCAATCTCATCGTGGAAAAAGCACTAGCCGGTATCGACAGCCTCGTCGCCTTTACCAATACATCAGGGCTCAAGGGCCGGGGCACCCTGATTCATATCTCGCGTTCCCTCGCCGTTTTTGAAGTCTACAATCCCTACTCGCTGATTCAGATGAGCGAGGTTTTGCAGGAGATTTCCGTCATGCGCGGCGAGCGCATTATCTATCGCGGCCGGGGAGTCGTCACCAGCATCGTCTCCACCGGTCTCATGGTCATCGTCTCCGTCACGCTCATCGACTCCTGGAGCAACCTCAACCATCTCGAGCCCGGCCAGGCGCTCAGCGACGAGTTTGAGAAATTCATCCGGGAGTGGCAGGGCGGCCTGAACATCGCTGACGGCTATCAGCTCGCGGTGAATAAATTCTCCAACTTCCTGGCCGAGACCAGCCGGTGGATCGAGGAGGCCGAAACGGCCATCGTCGGCGACATCAACGCCCACCCCGAAAAGGCCTCGCGCTTCCGCGAGTCGATCGAGAAGGTCGTCACCGTCAAGCTGGCCGAGCTTCTCTATCTCTTCCAGGATGAGGCCGCCAAGGTGCCCGAGGAGGATTCCATGATCTACAAGGCCTTTGCCCGCCGCGAGATTCATCCCTACCTCCTCTGCGCCCCGTTTGTCTGGCGTACGTTCTACAAACCGCTTGGCTATGCGGGCGATTACGAGATGGTCAACATGCTGCTGCAGGAGTCGCCTGTCACCGGCACCACCACCTACGCGCGCATCTTTCACGAGCTCACGAGCAGCGTGGCTGCCTGCGTGGCCCACCGCAACCGCGTCACCATTATCGAGCGCCTCCTCGGCGAGGAAGCCGAGCGCGTGACTGACGAGCAACGCATCTTCACCGCCCTCACCGTGGCCTGCGGCCCGGCCGTGGAGATTCAGCGCTTCATTCGGAATAATCCGCTCTCGAATCAGTGCGCGCTGCACCTCATGGATTTCAACGAGGAAACCCTGGAGTACACCAAGCGCCGCACTGCAGAGGCGATGGAGGTCTCGGGTCACAAGCCCACGCTCAAGTTCATCCAGAAGTCCATCGACGATCTGCTCAAGGATATCCACCTCGAGAGCGAAGGCTTCCTGCCCAGCTACGACATGATCTATTGCGCGGGCCTCTTCGATTACTTCCCCGACAACGTCTGCCGCAACCTGCTCGAACTCTATTATAAGTGGGTGCGTCCCGGGGGCCTTTTGGTCACCACCAATGTGCATCCCAACAATCCCGAGCAATATCTCATGGAGCACCTGCTGGAGTGGTATCTCATCTACCGCGACGAGGCTCAGCTCCTCGCGCTCGCACCCAAGGGTTCCGAAGGCGAAGTCTTCGCTGACGATACGGGGGTCAACGTCTTCCTCACCGTGCGCAAACCCCTATGAGCAACCCGAGCACAGCCCCCGCGGATCAGGCCCTCCTCGCGACCTATCGCGAGTACAATGCCGGCAAGCTGGCTTACGGCCTCATGGTCCTCTGCGGCCTGTCCGTGCTGGTCGTCCCCGGCGGCTTCGTGCTCGACTACTTTCTCTATCCTCAAAAATTTGGCCTCTTCCTGGCCCTGCGCATGGGCTGCGCCGTCGTTTTACTCGCTCTCATCGGCCTCCTCTACCTAGAGAAGGACCGCCACCATCTTACCCGTATCAAGGCCCTGGGCATCCTCTCTGCTCTCACCGTCAATAGCACCATGTGTGCCATGATCTACGAGACCGAGGGGGCAAAGTCTCCCTACTTCGTTGGCCTCACCCTCGTGCTCACCTGCTGGGCGATTCTTTCCCCGTGGACGGTCGTCGAGACCACCCTCATGTGCTTCCTCTCGCTGGCCGCCTACATGACGGCCTGTGTGGCCAATCCCAGCTTTGCCGGCGTGGCTTCCATCCCCCTGCTCGGCTTTGGCAGCTTCTTTCTCATCATTACCACCACGGTCTGTGTGGGCATTACTTACTATCTCGCCCGTGCCCGCTTCGACGATTTCCGCCTCCGCCATCAACTCGATGAGCAGAATCGCGAACTCCAAGATCTCGACCGTCTCAAGACCCAGTTCTTCTCCAACGTCAGCCACGAACTGCGCACTCCCCTCACCCTGATTCTAGGCCCGGTGGAGACCCTGCTAAGCCGCGGCGACGCACTCGACACGCGCGTCCACGAGGGGTTGATGCTCATCCACCGCAATACCCTGCGCCTGCTCAAGCTCATCAATGACCTCCTCGATCTCACCAAGCTCGACCAGGGCGCCGAGGTCCTCCGCAAGAAATCCATCCCCCTCGCGTCATTCATCAAGGGCATCGTCGAGTCCGTCCGGCACCTGGGCCTCTCCAAGCAGCTCCGCCTCCGCATCGAAGAGGGCGACCCCACGCTGGAAGCCATCGCTGACCCTTCCCGCCTCGAGAAGGTCCTCATCAATCTTCTCACCAACGCGCTCAAATATACTCCCTCCGGCGGTACCATCACCGTGCGCTGGTCCGGCGATGCCCAAGAGACCCGCATCGAGGTGCAGGATACCGGGGTGGGCATCCCTGCCGAGGATCTGCCCCGGATTTTCGACCGCTTCCACCAGGTTCGCAGTAATCTGGCCAATCAAAACCAAGGAGTAGGCATTGGGCTGGCCCTGGCCAAGGAACTCGTCGACGAGCATGGCGGCAAGCTTGAGGTGGAGAGCGAGGTCGGCCGTGGCACCACCTTCCGCCTCCGGCTACCCGTAGTCGCGCCCGCCTCGGCCTCCGAGGCCGCCGAGCCCATCGCGCCTCCGCCCACCGAGGAGCCTTTTGAAAAGGCCTTCCGCTCCGCCGACCGCAGCTGGCGCAGCCTCAACGAAAGCACCGAATTGCCCACCGTGGGGCGCGGCTCGCAGGTTATCCTTGTGGCCGATGACGAGAACGACATGCGCAGCTACATTGTTTCGCTGCTTTCCGAGGAGTATCGTGTCGTGCAGACTCAGGATGGCTCCCACGTCGCCGAGCTCGTCAACGAGCACCAGCCCGAACTCGTTCTCCTCGATTGGATGATGCCCGGCAAGGACGGCCTCGCCGTCTGCCGCGAGCTCCGCGCCGACTCGCGCAATCGGGATCTCAAGATCGTCCTCCTCACCGCGCGCATCGATGAAAAGTCCAAGATCGATGCCCTCCAGTCCGGAGCCGACGACTTTCTGACCAAGCCCTTCAGCAGCATCGAGGTAAAGACCCGCGTGGCCAATCTCCTGCGCGTCGCCCGGCTGCAAAAGGACCTGCGTGGCCGCAATGAAGAGCTCACCACCACCATCGACAAGCTCCAGCGCACCGAGACCATGCTCATTCAGAGCGAGAAGATGAATGCCATCGGCTCCCTCTCCGCCGGTCTGCTTCACGAGATCAACAATCCGCTCAACTACACCCTCACCGCCATCAGCTTCGCCAGTCAGCGCAAGGCCACGCTCGATCCCGATATGCAGGAGGTTCTCGCCGATGTTGAGGAGGGCATGATCCGCATCCGCGACGTCGTGACCAACCTCAAGGGCTTCGCCTATCCCGAGAAGACAGGCACCGAGTCCCTCTTCTCCCTCCTGGAGGTGTTCCAATCCGCCCGGAAGATCATGGCCGGGGAGTTGGCCGGCATCGAACTCGATGTCGCTCTGCCGGAGGAACTCGTCATTCGTGGGCAGAAAACCCAGATCATGCATCTCTTTATCAATCTCCTGAGCAATGCCTCCAAGGCGCTCAACGACCGTCCGCTCGAGCGTCCCAAGGTCATCACCGTTCGCGCCTCGGTTGCGGAGGATCTCGCCTCCATCGAGGTGGCCGACAGCGGCCACGGCATCCCCGACGACATTATCAACCGCGTCTTCGAGCCCTTCTTTACCACCCGCGATGTCGGTTCTGGTATGGGCATGGGCCTTAGTATCTGCCATACTATTATGGAAGCCCACCACGGGACCATCCGCGTGGGCAACCGGCCCGGCGGCGGTGCTGTCTTTACCATCAACCTGCCTCTGGCGGAACCAGGACTCAAACTATGCTGACCAACGACTCAAAACCCACCTGCGGCATCCTCTACATCGACGATGAGGAGAAGGCTCTCAAGTATTTCCGCATGGCCTTTTCTGATAAGTTCAAGGTCTTCACCGCTCCCTCCGGCAAGGAGGGCATCGAGATTCTCCGCCGCGAGGCCAAAAACATCGGCATCGTTATTTCTGATCAGCGCATGCCCGAGATGCTCGGCGCCGAGATTCTCGAACTCGTTCGCAACGAATATCCTAATATCGTCCGGCTGCTCACCACCGCCTATTCCGACCTGGATAGCGCCATCCAGGCCGTCAACAAGGGCCATATCTATCAATACGTCGTGAAGCCGTGGGAAATCCCCGAGTTGGGCATGCTGCTCCAACGCGCCGCCGACTACTATCAGGTCCTCTCCGAGCGCAACGAGCTTCTCGCCCTTAAGATGACCACCCTGCAGCGCATCGTCTGCAGCGATCGCCTCAAGTGGCTTCTGCTCGCCAGTCGCTCCTGGGACGAGAATGCACAATCCGCTCTCCGCCGCGTGCTTTCCTCGCTCATCGAGGCTCTGCCCGGGTCTCCCGAGGGTCTCGCTCCCGCTTCCGCCAGCGCCCGGCACTTTGAGCTAGGCCATCTCATCCGCGGGGAATACGACAACGCCACCCGCTGCCTCGATGCCCTGGCCCAGACTCCCGCCAACCCCGATGCGGCCTTGCAATCCTTCGCCGCCTCGCTGGGCGCAGATCACGCCAAGCTCGCCGGCGCCGCCCCTGCATTTGAACTGCAAGTGGACTCCGCCGTCCCCGAGGCGGCCCTGCGCAAGAGCGTCTTTGGCGTTCTCTTCGAGGCCGAAACCTCCCCGGCCTCGCTTTCGCTCTTTCAAGCCCTCTACTCCATAGCCCTGGCTGGTGGTTCTCTGGCTATTTCCGGTTCGGACTGGAATCTGACGCTCTCCTTCGCGCAAAGCCCCGCTCCTCCGGCCGAAACTATCATCGACGGGCTGGCCGCCAAATTTAGCCAATGGGACATTTCTCGGCTTTAGCCCCTTGCCATTAGCTAAATAGAGACGAATCTCCTGCATGCATCGCAAAGGTATCCTGCTCGTTGACGACGAGACGCTCGCCCTAAAGTACTTCTCGAAGGCTTTCGGAGACCGCTTTCCTATTTATTCGGCCTCCTCGGCCCGGGAAGCTCTCCGTGTTCTCGAAACGCATCATGACGACATCGGCGTCATTGTCACCGATCAACGCATGCCCGAGTCCACCGGTGTCGAGCTTCTGAAGATCGTTCGCAACGAATATCCTAATACCGCCCGCATCCTCACCACGGCCTACACCGAGATGGACATGCTCGTCGCTGCCATCAATATCGGCGCGGTCCATTCCTTTGTCTCCAAGCCATGGGCTCTCAGCGAGTTGGAAAAAACCCTGGTCAGTGCGTTGGAGCACCATCAGAGCCAGACTAAGGATGAGGTCCTCTACGAACAACGCATCGAGGAACTCAAGGCCAAGCTTCTCGACCACCGCGCTTATGACGTGGGTCTCATCGCGGCCAAAATCGGTCACTATGTGCACAATGCTCTGTGCCCCTTGACCTTTCTCCTCGATCAATTGCTCAACCACGACCAGTCCGGCGTGGTCTACTCCGCCGGCTTTCTTCAAAGTGTACGCACACATATCTATGACGTCGCGCGGACCCTTAAGGACCTCGAGCAGGCCAGCGTCCCCGTGGCACCGGAAGATTGCGAGTTGCTGAACCTGGAGGAGATACTCGATAAAGCCCTGTCCGATACCGAAATCATCCGGAATCAAAAACACTTTCGCTTTGAAAAAGTTGTCTCCTCCCCGGTTCCTCCGATTCACGGCGCCCTGCCCCAGATCGAGAAGCTCTTTCGTTTTATGATCGCCGAGGAGATCGTTTCACTCCCTTCCGAGAGCTTGGTCCGGGTGAAGCTCTCGGCCCACGAGGCGGACGGTGAAATCCTCGGCGCCAATATTGAATTCGAGGATTTTGTCCCCGTCGCTTCGCCGGCCAACGCCGACAGCCTCCTCCACCCTTTCAACCTCCGCGGCTCCAATCCCCGCGAGTTTGGGGTGTTTCTTGTCTCCTGCTATTTCATCGCCCAGCACCACGGGGGCTCCCTCAACGTTCGGGTCAAGGACGACAAGGGGCTTGCTTTTTCCTTCTTCCTGCCTTGTGATCCTCAGAAAATCGCTCCGCCGGAAATGGACATCGTAAAAAGGCCACCTGAGTCCCCCCGAAGATCACGACCCAATCATGATCGCTGAGTGCCCCCATCGCAAGCTCCTGATCGTCGACGACGAGCCTCTCGTCCGCGAGACCTTGAACTTCTGCCTTCGTGACGAGTACGACGTCACCACTGCCGCCTCGGGCGAGGAAGCCCTGGAACTCTCTCGGCGCCAAGACTTTCCAGTCGTCATCCTGGATCTGCGCATGGAAGGGCTCTCCGGCATCGAGACGCTCAAGAAGCTCAAGGAGATTCACGAGATTCAGAACGTCATCATTCTCACGGCGTACGAGAGCACGGAATCCGCCATCACCGCGCTCAACCTCGGGGCTTTCAATTACCTCACCAAACCCTTTGAGCGCACTCAACTCATGGAGGTCATCTCCAAGGGCTTTGAGTCCTACGACCAGCAACATCTTCGGCAGCAGGACATTCAGCAGCGCCTGATGAATGTCCACGATTCGTTCCTTTCCCTGCTCTGCCACGAATTCAATACCCCTCTCAACGTCATCCTCGGCTTCTCCGAACTCCTTGGCGACAGCCTCAAGGACCCCGAACACAAGGCCTGGCTCGACGATATCCGGAAATCCGGCACTCACCTCCATGACATCCTCATGGAGATCGTGGACTACATCGGCGCCTCCCACCTGGCCAGCAATGGCCTGGAGAAGGAATTCGTCCTCGGCCCTCTGCTCCTCCCCATGGTCCGCAATTTTAAGGAGGAAGCCGTGGAAATCGATATCTACGAGGATCCCGCCCTGCGCCAAACGCTTCGCGGCCCTTCCAGTTCGATTTTCATGATCATTCGCAAGCTGGTTCGCATGGCCTCGCACCAGTCCCGGCTGGTCCATGTTCACTCGCACCTGCAGCCCGCCGAGGGACAAGAGGGGGCGCAACTCAAGTTTGTGGTTTCGGGCACCGGCATCCACCTCGATCGCATCAAGCGAAACGAGATCGAACAACTCTTTAAGCCGTATCAATTTACTCCGCACGCTTCGAGCGGAAGCCGCTCCAGCCTGGGGCTGGAGTTGGCCACCTGCCGAAAGATCGCCGAGTACGCTCATGGCGCTGTCGAGTGCCTCCTCACTCCCGAAGGCGAGGTGGAATTCAGCGCCAGTATTCCGGTGAAAACCGTTACAGCGTAGCTTTCGCTGTTGCAGTCACTCCTCTTTGATTGGTTTTAACTTAGTGCGGAGCTGAACTAAGGAGATTCCCCCGGGATTAATCTCCTTATTTGGACTTTGCCTTCGGATTGTCCCTCCCCCTGCGCTTGACCTAAGCGCCCCCTCTCCCTATGTGAGAGGCAGGATGTCCCCTGAAACCATTCCTCAGAAAAGCGACCTCCTCCGTCGCTGGCAGTTGGAACGGCTTTCCCATCTGGCCGCCCCCGTGTTTCGCCTCCTTAGCGTGGGTATTCTCGGCCTGGCTGCTGCACTCCTTTTCCTGCCGTCCACCCTCCCCCTGCTTACCACGGTTCTCTATGGGCTTGCCGCGGCTTGGGTGATCGCGGCGGTTGTGCTTGTTTCCTGTCTTTTCCGACGGCCTTCCACCGCAACCTTGACTAAACGGGCCGACGCTGCGCTGGGTTTGCCCGATGATCTGCTTAGCTTGTCGGAACTCGAGACCGATGCGGCCTGGCGCCACGCGGCGCTGGAACAGGCCCGGCAAAAAATCGGGAAGTTTGACCTCAAGAAGCAATGGCCGGTTCAGTGGTCACGTCCAACGCTCCTTACCGCTCTGACCGCAGTTGTTCTAACCGGCGCGGTGTGCTGGCTGGGTTGGCGGGTGGATTTGCAAATTCGCGATCGGATCGCCAAACAGCAGGCGGCCACGGAGGCCCGGGTCGCGGCAGCGGAAGACGTGCTGCGCGACTGGAAGGAATTTGCCAAGAATACGGATGATCAGGAGCTCAAGAAGCTCTTCACTGAAGCGGCCAATCTCCGCGAGGCCATGCAGAATAAGGACCCCATGGCCGCGATGCTGGAGATGAATCGCCTGGAGGAACGCATGACCAAGCTCCAGCAGACGGTGGACAAGGAGAGCATGGCTCCGCAGGCTGGCAGCCTGGCCGAGGCGCTGGAAGCGTTTGAAGGCATGGGGGCGATGAGTGCCGCTTTGCGAAACCAGAATTTCGGCCAAGCCGCGAACGAGGCGGAGAAGCTGGCCCAGAACCTGGCGAATAATCCCAATGGCTCGTCCAACCTGCGCCGCGACGCTGCAGTGGCCGAGATGCTGGCAAGTGAATCCAAGACCGCAGCCAGCAGAGGCAACCATAATCTCTCGGATGCGCTCTCGCAGATGTCGCAGGCCGCCTCTCAATCCAAGCAACCGGCTTCCGTGGAGAACAAACAGCTTTCGCCGCCCACCAAGTCGCTGCAAAACCAGTTCTCCCAGGAAGCTGGCCGAAAGAATCGCGGCATGGCCATGTCGCTAAGCAAGTCCCAGTTGGACACGCTCCGTCGGCGGCTGCGGGGCGATGAGGAGTGCAAGGCCTCCACCATTCCTTCCCTCTGCAAAGCCTGCATGGGCGGCAACAAGCCGGGTGGTTCGAAGGCCGGTACGGCCAACGGGGGCGATCCGAAAAATGCACCCACGGAACTCGCGGCGGCCACCAGCCAGGAAAGCGTGACCGGTCAGGCGGGCGACGGCGAATCCGAGAAGCGTACCACTTCGTCGACCTCCGGCTCCGGGGCGTCCGCCGCCGGGGGCAAACCCGCCAGCTTTGCCGACTATGCCGAACTCTCCCGCAAGGCGGTGGAGGACGAGAACCTTCCCTTGGCGCATCGCCAGGTCATCCGCACCTACTTTGAACGTATTCGACCTGTCGCTGAACCCACCAAACCATGATTGAAGAACCACCTCCTGCTACCCAGGCCAACGACCCCGCCACCCAAGTCGCCTTTTTTCAGGAGAGATTTCAAACCCTTCAATCCGCCGTCCAGCAAGCGGTCATCGGACAGGACAATATCGTCCGCCACGCCATCATGGCCATGGTCGCGGGCGGCCATGTGTTGCTCGAAGGCGTCCCCGGCCTGGGTAAAACGCTGCTGGTCAAATCCATTGCCTCCGCGTTGCATCTGAGATTCCAGCGCGTCCAATTCACGCCGGATCTCATGCCGGCCGATCTGCTCGGCACAACGTTGCTGGTGGACGACGGGCACGGGCATCATCAGTTCCATTTCGAACCGGGGCCGGTTTTTGCGAATGTCCTGCTGAGTGATGAAATTAACCGGGCCACGCCGAAGACGCAATCCGCCTTGCTGGAGGCCATGCAGGAAGGCCATGTGACGACCGGCGGCGAGACGCGCCCCCTGCCCCAGCCCTTCTTTGTACTCGCCACGCAAAATCCGCTGGAGATGGAGGGAACCTATCCCCTTCCCGAGGCCCAAATGGACCGGTTCTTTTTCCAGTTGCTGGTTCCCTATCCCGCGGAATCCGAGTTTGCCCGCATCCTTGGCCTGACCACGGGTGGGAAGCGCACTGAGATTGCCGCCGTGATGGGCGGAGAGGATCTGCTCAAGATGCGGGCCATCGCGGCCACCCTGCCCGCCACGAACACCATGCATCAGCGCGCGGTGCGTCTGGTCATGGCGACTCACCCTGAGTCGCCCTACGCGACGCCCGAGGTGAAACGCTATGTGCGCTACGGAGCCAGCCCGCGGGCCGGACAGGCGCTAATCGCGGGAGCCAAAATCGAGGCCGCGCTGGCCGGACGTCTCCATGTCGCCTCCGACGATCTCATCGCGGTGGCTCACCCCATTCTGCGCCACCGCATGATGCTCAACTTCGAGGCGCAGGCCGACGGACATTCGTCGGATCGCATCCTGGATGGGGTAATCGCCTCCTGCCGCGCAGCCTGGGCCAAGGAAGCCGAATAGCCAACGGACCTCGCACCACCGTGGCCGAGCTCTTCCCCGCGGAATTTCTGCAGCAACTTGAAACGCTGCACCTCCTCGCGCGCCAGATATCGCGCGGGCGCATGCGCGCGGATCGGCGCAGCGTAAAGCGGGGCGCCGGGCTGGAGTTCGAAGACTACCGTCCATTTAGTCCGGGCGACGATATCCGGGGGATCGATTGGACCGTGTTCGCGCGCAATCGCCATCTGCTGCTCCGTCTTTTCGAGGAGGAGGAAGATCTCCATGTCCATCTTCTGCTCGATTGCACGGCCTCAATGGCGTGGGGTACGCCGGAGAAATTTGACCCCGCCCGCCAGATCGTCGCGGGCCTGGCCTACCTTGCATTGGCGAATCTTGATCGCGCGGGAGTTTCTACGCTGGGGCCCATCGAACAGGCCCCCTGGTCGCCCAGCCGAGGCCGCGCGCGCTTTCTCCGACTGCTCCGTCATCTGGAGAGCTTGCAGACTGCCGCAGGCACTTGCGATCTCGCCGCCTCGGTTGGTCGCTGGCTCGCCGGCAAGCCCCGGCGCGGACTCGTGCTCTGGGTGACTGATGGCTGGGGCACCTCCACGGAAAACATTTTCGATGCACTCGACCGCCTGCGTTACGCGCGGCACGACATCGGCATCATCCAGATTCGCCATGCGGACGAAGGCGAGATCGATGAACTGGGCGACTTTGAATACGAGGATGTCGAAAACGGCGAGACGAAGACCATGATCGTCGACCGCGCCGCTGCCACGGCGTACCGCGAGGCCGTGGCCGCCTATGAAGCGCGGCTGCGCGAATACTGCCGCCGTCACGGGATCGCTCATCTGCGCGCCAATGCCGCCGAGTCGGCGGTCGAGGTACTACGACGATCCCTGCACCAGGGAGGGTTCGTGCAATGAGCTTCCTCCTTCCCGCCGCGTGGTGGCTCGGATTACTGGCCCTGCCCGTCGTCGCCTTTTACCTGCTCAAGACCCGGCAGCGGCGCAAGCCGACCAGCACGCTCATCTTCTGGAAACAGATCAAGCCGAAGATCGAGAACAGTCCGCTCTGGCGCAAGCTCCGCCGCTGGCTCTCGCTGCTTCTGCAACTTCTCATACTCGCCCTGGTCGTCGCGGCCCTGGCGCGTCCAGCTTTTGATTGGGAAAAGAAAAACGCCCAGCGCGTTGTGGCCATCCTCGATCCCTCGGCCAGCATGCAATCGACGAGCCCTGCGCCCTCCCGCTGGCAACTGGCTACGGATGCACTCGGGACGGCGATCTCCCGCCTCCGCACCCAGGATGAAATGGCGATTATCACAGCCGAGAACCCTCCGCGCATCCTGAGCGGGTGGACTTCCAGTCAGCGCGCCCTGCGCGAGGCCGCCAAGCACGCGGCCGTGCTGCCGGTGGCCACGGATCCCTCCGCCGCGCTGTCCCTGGCGCATGAACTCACCACCACTCGCGAGGGCACCCGCATCGAGATGTTCTCCGATTCGGTCTGGCCTGCGGGGGCCTGGAGCGGCTCCGACTCCTCGGTCAAAATCATCGGCGTCGATGCCAAAGCTCCGGCCAATGCCGGACTCACGCTCTTCGCGGTGCGCCGTTCGCCGGTCTCGCCGGGTGATTGGCAACTCGATGCCGAGGTCGTTTCGCCCACGACCTTTTCCGGCACGCTGGAGATCCTGCGCGATGGCCAGCCCATGGATCTTGCGGCCGTCCAATGCGGGCCCGATGCCACCTGGCGTAAAAGCTGGCGCGGCAGCACCGAGGGCGCGGCCAAACTGGAAGCCGTGCTAAAAGTCTCGTCCAGCGACATGCTGCCCGCCGACAACCGCGCGGCCTGCGAGCTGCCCGCACTGAAGCCGCTCCGCGTCTGCGTGGTCGGCAACGACGATCCTTTCCTTGACGCCCTGCTTGATTCCATCCCACTCATCAAATGGACGCATCTCCCCAAGTTCCCCTCACCCGTCCCGGCCGACCTCGACCTCATCATCGCCACGGGCGACGCCCTGCCCGATGCCGCGCCCAAGATTCCGCTTCTGCTCATCGCTCCGACCAAGAGCGGTTTCTGGGGTGAGCTTTCCGGCACGATCAAGGGCGCGCCCATTACGGATATCGACAAGAAGTCTCCTTATCTCCGTCACGCCGGGCTGAGCGCCGTCACGTTGGAGGAATCCGGTCAATGGGCCCCACCCGCCGGAGCCGCGGTGCTCGCCTCGGCCATGGGGCATCCGCTTCTCTTCGGCGAATGGGATCGCGATCCGCGCTGGATGGTCATTGGTTTCAATCCCGGAAAATCGGACCTTCCGCTTCGCACCGCCTTCCCCGTTTTCATGGGCAATCTGCTCCAGTCTTTGCGCAGCGATGTCGGGGTGAACCTGGGTGCTTCGGTGCTCCCCGGCCGGGTGGAGTCCGAGCTTCATCCCCTCGCCCAGCCTGACACATCGCGTGAGAGCGCGCCGCTCGTTCCCACCTTTCCGGGCTGGTGGCTGGTTCTTCTCGGGGCGCTCGCCCTGCTCGTGACGGAATGGATTTTGTATAGCCGGAGGATCACGGATTGAGCATCGAGATCATTCGTCCTGGCAGCCTGGTGCTGCTCGTCCTGCTGGCCCTGGTCTGGTGGAGGCATCGCAGATCGTTGTCGCCGCTGCGGGGCAAGCGACGCCTCGCTTCCGTACTCATCCGTTGCCTCTGCGTGCTGCTGATTGTACTGGCGTTGGCCGAGCCTCGCTGGATGAGTTCCACGACCAAGGAGGAGGTTCTCCTCCTCGTGGATCAAAGCTTCAGCGTGGAAAAGTCCGGTGTGGAGGCCGCGGAGAAATTTGCGAAGGAAGCGGACTTCGGCGACGCCGAGAAGGCATGGCTTTCCTTCGGGGGCAGCGGGCACATTTTCAAGTCCATCGACGATTTGAAAAAGGCCGATCGCGCGGCGATCGATCCGCTCCAAACCCGCATCGATACCGCGCTCTCGCTGGCCACGGCGAATTTCCACCAGGGCCGGGTGAAAACTGTGGTGCTCTTTTCGGATGGCCTGTCCACAGGCGACACCAAGATCGCCTCGGCTCTCGCCGCACAAGGGGTACGCGTGCATGTGGTGCCGGTTGGGCCGCCGGATCATCCGGAGGTGCTCGTCCGCGAAGTGCAGGTGCCTTCTGCCGTGCGAACCCGCGAACCGCTGCAAGTACAGGCCACCATTCAAAGCACCCGCCCAGGTCCGGCTGACGTGGATCTTTTCCGCAATGGCGTGCGCATCGCCACGCGCAAGATCGACCGCAAAATCGGCCAGAACGAAGTTCGCTTCGACGACCGGGCCGAGGATGAAAAACTTCTCTACTACGAAGTCGGCGTGCGCGCGGCGGAGGATACGATTTCGGAGAATAACCAGACTGGCGCAGCCGTCATTTCAGAAGGCTCTTCGCGCGTGCTGCTCGTGACCGACAAGCCCGAGTCGGCCCGCTATCTGGAGTGGGCGCTTCGCCAAGAGGGCATCGAGCTCAGCGTGCGCCCGGCGCAGGGTCTGCCGACCCAGATGAGCGATATTCAGAATTTCGATGCCCTCATTCTCGACAATGTCCCCGCCTCGAATATGACGCGCGCGCAGATGGATCTGATCCATTCCTACGTGAGCGATTTTGGCGGTGGCCTGCTCATGCTGGGCGGCGATCAGGCTTTTGGGCTGGGCGGCTATTTCCGTACGCCCGTGGAAGACGTTCTGCCGGTGCGATGCGATTTTCAAAAGGAGGAGGAAAATCCCTCGCTCGGTCTTTGCCTGATCATCGATCGAAGCGGCAGTATGGAGGGGGAGAAAATCGAGACCGCCAAAGCTGCGGCCAAGGCCAGTTCCGATCTCCTTGGCCCAAAGGACTACGTCAGCGTCATCGCTTTCGACAACGAGAGCCACAACGTGGTTCCACTCCAACCGGCCGGCAATGCCTCGGCCGTCGCTGCGGAGATCGCGTCCATCACAGCAGGAGGTGGTACGAACATCGCTCCGGCCATGGAGGAAGGGCTCCGCCAGCTCTCCGGCAGCGCCGCCAAATTGAAGCACGTCATTCTCCTCACCGACGGCGTCTCGCAGGAAGGCCCCTTCTACGAGCTCGCCACCCAAATGGCGCAAAACAACATCACCGTGAGCACGGTCGCCGTGGGCAGCGATGCGGACACCCAGCTCCTTTCGCAAATCGCCCAGTGGGGCAATGGCCGCTACTACGAGACCAACGACCCCTCCACCGTGCCACAGATCTTTACCAAGGAAACGATGACGGCTTCCAAATCCGCCATCCAGGAGTTCCCCTTTCTGGCCAAGCCGATCCGCGCGGTGGATTTCCTGGAAGGCGTCCCGTGGGAGAATGCGCCCTTCCTGCTCGGCTATGTTCGGACCAAGGCCAAGCCGACCTCGGAAACCTGGCTGGTGACCGAGCGCGGCGATCCTTTGCTGACCACCTGGCGCTTCGGTCTCGGGACGACCGCCGCCTTCACCTCCGACGCCCGCAACCGCTGGGCGGTGGAGTGGCTCCGCTGGAATGGCTACGGGAAATTCTGGGCGCAGTTGCTCCGGCGCATCAGCCGGCCCGCGGTGATGGGCCTCTCCGAAGTGAACGTGCAAGAGCGCGATGGCGTTGCCACCATCGCGGTCGATGTGCTCGATCCCGACCAGGGCTTTCCTGAGAATACCTCCGGCACGGCTCGGATTGCTGCTCCGAATGGCAAGGTGCAGACCACTACCCTGGATAAAGTCTTGCCCGGTCGCTGGACGGCCTCCTTCCGAGCGCCGGAGCGCGGCATCTACTCCGGGCAGATCGTGCTCGAGCGCGATGGCAAGCCGCTGGACTCCCGCTTCTTCACGCTCTCGCGCGGCTACTCGCAGGAATATCTGCTCGATCCCATCAATCAATCCTTCCTGGATTCACTCGCTTCCCAGACCGGTGGCTCCGTTTCGCCCGACCCCAAAACTGTCTTCCTCAAAAAAGACCGCCGCGCCGCGGAAGAGCAGGAGCTCTGGCCCTGGCTCGCCCTTTTCGCTCTAGCCGGATTCGTCCTCGATGTCGGAATCCGCCGCTGGCCCGAACGCAACTGATCTCACTTATGAATACTCCCCGCTTGTTGTTCCCCTTCCTTCTCGCCGTCCTGTGGCTTGGAGCACTTCCCTTGTGTGCCGAGTCCGACACCACGCAGGAAATTGCCGATCGCTACGAGCAGCTGCTCGTCCGCTCTCCGCAAGGCGGCGCTTCCTTTGACCGGGTGGTGGATTGGTATGCGACCAAGGGCGGTGGGCTGGAGGCTTTGCAAAAGCGGTGGAAAACTGCGGCCGCTTCCGACACCGCCAACCGTCGATCTTATCTCATCCTGCAGGGCCTCCTGGCCGAGCGCCTTCGCACGCCCGCCCAAGCTCGCGCGTTTTATCTGGAGGCGATGACTCTCGCGAGCGAGCAAACCCAGGCCGCCAAGCTGCTCGCCACGCTCGAAACCACCGAGGGCAATTTCAAGGCTGCCGCCGACGCGTACACCAAGGCGCTCGCGCCTGACTCGCTCGATCCCGTCGAGCGCATGGAGCTCATGCGTTCCCTCGCGCTGCTCTATCAGCGGGCCTTTGACGACGAAAAGGCCCTCGCCGTCTGGCGCGATGCGGTGAAACGCTTCCCCGCCGATCCTTATGTGCTGGAGGAAGCCGGTGAAGCGTTCCTCGCGGCCAACGACTACGCGGAGGCCCGCCAGACCTTCACCACGCTCCGCGACATCAGCACGCGCGATGCCTTCCGTCGCGTCTCCGCGTCTCTGCGCCTCGCCCGCACGGCCGAGATGGAAGGCAAAACCGCCGAGGCGGTGGAAATTTACGAAGCCGGCCTGGCCGAAACGAGCGAAGGAAGCTGGTTGAATCGCGAGGTGCGCGGCCGCATCGAGGAACTCTTTCGCCGCAAGGATGATCTCCCCGGCCTACTTGCCTACTACCAAAAGCGCATGAAGGCTTCGCCGCAGGATTACCAATCCCTCGCCGCGCAGGCCGGCGTGCTGGAGGATCTTGGGCGCGCCGATGAAGCCGCTGAGACGCTCCGCGCTGCTTCGAAGCTGGCTCCGCAGAATATCGAGCTTCGCCTCGCGCTCATCCGCAGCCTCACCGGCCATGGCAAAATCAACGATGCGCTCACCGAGGCCACTGAGCTTTGCCAGGCGGCGGACGCATCGCCCGAAGCGCTCGTCATGCTCGGCAATCTGCACTGGGCGCTCTTCCTCCAATCCAAGGACGACAAGGACCGGACCAATGCCATCACCGCGTGGCAGCGTATCGCCCCGGCGGAGAGCAAGGAAACCGCCCGCATCGCACAACTCGCCGATATCCTCGCCACGCACGAGCAGATGGATGCGGCCATCGCCCAGTGGCAACGCATCGTCGCGCTCTCGCCAGATGCGTCGGATGCGCGTCAACGGCTCGCCGAGGTTTTCATCAAACGCAACGACAAGACCGCGGCAGCGGCCGTGCTCGATGGTCTCACCGCCGGAGATCGTGCCTCGGCGGAGAATTTCCTGGCTCTCGCCCGCATCCAGGAACGTTTGGAAATGACGGACGATGCGCGGGCCACGACCAAGAAGGGGCTGGAGCTTTTCCCCAAAGACTACGAACTGCTGAATTTCACCTGGCGACAGGCGACTGAAGCCAAGGATGCAGAGACCGTGACCCGGCTCTTCCCCGCGCTGTGGCTCAATGCTCCGAATGAGTTTTTTGCGGAGGATACCGTGAAGAAATATGCGTCGTTCCTTGAGACGATGGGCACAGACAAGGACACGGCGAAGGATCTTTCGGGGCGCCTGGAAAAAGGCGCGCTTGAGCCTGCCGAGACCATCGTCCTCTTCCGCTTGTCGCTCTCCCAGCAGAACGAGGAAGTCGCAAAGAAGGCCCTCGATTTGCTCAAGACCCAAAGCGCACCAGTTCGCGCGGCCCGCGCGGCGTACGATTTCGCCACCACCTTTGGCTCACCCGAGGAGCAGGTGGCTGCATTGCAAGCGGTCGCGGCCGCCGATCCCCGCATGGCTTCGGATAGCCTGCGCTCCGCTGCCCGCATCCAGGCCGATGCGGGGCAGGTGGACGAGGCGCTCAAGACGCTTTCCCAATTGATCGAGCGTTCCCCGGCGGATGCCTCGCTCTATACTCAGTACGCCGATGTCGCCACCAAGGGCGGCAAGATCGACGACGCCGTGCGCCGTCTGCGCGACGCCGTGCGCTATGTGGAGGACACCAGTTCAATCAGCCTGCAACTCGCCTCGCTACTCGAGGTGCAGGGTCTCACCGCCGACGCGACCAAGGTCCTGCAGGACGCCTTTGAAAAGGAACAGCGCGACGGACGGCGCATGGAGATCTTCCGCCGCCAGATTGAGAATGCCATGCAGTCCGGCGGCATCGACAATCTCATCGCCACGCTGCGGGAAAAACAGGCCCGCGAACAGGGCGGCGCCCGCTACGGCACGTATCTCGCAGAGATCTTCATGTTGCAGGGCGATTTCATCGCGGCGCGCGAGGAGTTGACCCGCAGCCTGGGCAAGACACCCGACAATGCGGCGGCCGTGTCGCGCCTTATCGACCTCGCCGATCGGGGCGGCGATCAGGAGGAGAGCCTGCGCCTGTCCGGCAAACTCGCCGAGTTGGAGCCCAGCCGCGAGAATCGCACGGCCTATATTTCCAAGCTCTTCGCCGCCGGAGAGCTGGCGCGGGGACAGGCGGAGTTTGACCGCGCACGGCCCGAGATCCTGAAAGATCCCACCGGCTGGAGCGGCGTGATCAACGCGATGCGCAAGGCGGGGCTTGATGCCCAGTGCGACGCCATCATTGAAGAACTCGCGGTCGCCGCGGATTCCGGTGTGCTGCCGCGCGGGGAGCTCGCGCGTCTGCGTCTCATGCAGCGGAACTACGATGCGGCAACCAAGACCCTCTGGCAGGTGCTGGAAACCGGCGACTTCTCCGCAGCTCTCACCGCGGTTGCTTCCGATACGCCCGCCATCGCGCAGCCGGGGTATCCGCAATTTTACCTCCAGATGCAGCCCTTCCAGATGCTGGCCAGCGAAGTGCAAAATTCCCTCCAGCAGCTCTTCACCCGCTATCGGGGAAGCTTCTTTTCCCAATCCATGCGCATGGCCGCCAACGCCACAGCAGCCAAGGTGACACCCGAGCAACGCGAGCAGGTCCGCTGCCTTTTCCTCCTCGCGCAGCTCTCCGATGCGATGCATGAGAATGATGCGTTCTTTCCGCGGCTCAGAAAATTCCTTGATGAGCGCAGTGTCCCCCGCACTCTTCGCATTCTGGTTCTGCGTTTCGTCAATGATGCCGGCGGAGTCAACGAGTTGATCCGCCTGCAGGCTGCCGATGAAAAGGGCGATCTGGAAACAGACCGCTTCATCGTGGCCAACGGCATGATGCAGGACCCCGCCATGGCTGAGGTCCTCAAGACGCTCACCGAGCGGATCGCCAAAGCGGATCCCGCCACGGAATTTGAGCAGGCCCTTGGCAAGATCTCGCGCGAATTTGCTTCGAAAAGAAATGGCGCCAATCCCATCGATCCGAAGACGCGCGAGGCTCTCCACCAGAAGGTAGATGAACTCTTGAAGCATCCGGGCCTGGCCAAGTCACAACTTGGAAAAATGCAGGTCGCCTCGCTCGCCTCCGTAGCCGGCGATTTCCCCCTGGCCTTCCGCCTCGCGGACGAGGCGGCCGCCGAAGCCCGCGATCCCAAGAAGGGAACGGGCACCGCCAGTACCAGTCTCAATGCGCAAATCGACGCGATGCGGGCCAGCATCCTCGCGCTCGCCATCGCCGAGCGTGACCCTGCGGCTCCGGCGGAGTTTGAGAAATTTCTCAAGTCTCCTCCCAAACCCGGTCAGCCCGGAATCTACTTTGGCTACTACGGCATGGGCATGAACCGTTCCATGAATCAACTGCTCCAGCCCGGGCAGGACCTGGTCGCTGGTGACATCACCTTTCCTCTCTCCGCCTTCCGCGTGCTTTCGCCCTTTCCCGCCCAGTCGGCTCAGGCCGAGAAGGTGCAAAAATGGTTCACCGAGCGAGCCACCGCGCAGGAGCTCAATCCCTACACCATTGGCGCGTTCTACGCCGATTGGCTGGCCGGCAAGCGCGAGGCGGCCGTAAAGCGGATGGAAACCATCCACGAAAAACATCCTTCCCAGCGCACGGCCGCGTTGCTTTTTGAGGCCTACGAAAAACTCAACCAACCGGCAAAGGCCCTCGCATTGATCGATGCGGCCGGGCTGCAGGACACCGAGACCATGGATATCCGGGCCCTGCGCCGCGTACGCCTACTTCGCGCGGCGGGTCAAGTGGAGGAAGCGCGCGCTGCCGCCGAGCGTCTCGCCCGCGGTCGTGTATCTTACTCAATTCGCGATCAACTTTCCAACGAACTCAACCTCCTCGGTGTTCCTCCCACCAAATACCAGAATCTCGCGGTCGGCGGCATGAATCGCAGCCGCCCAAACCGCGACAAAACCGCCCAGATTCGCGAGCAGATCAACAAGCTCGTGGCGGACAAAAAGATCGACGAGGCCGAGCGCATCGCCCTGCAAATCCTGCAACACCCTCTCCCGTCGCGCCAGGACTACATGGAGTCCAACGCCCGCCAGAATATGGTGCAGATGCTCAAGTCCATGGGCCGGATCGATCGGCTCCAGACCAATCTGGAAGACCGCCTCGCCAAGGATCCCGAGAACCTCGAATTGGCGGTTCGTCTGGCTGAAGTCCAGGCGATGGAAGATGGCCGCAACTTCGCCGACCGCCTGGCCGATTTCATCACCACGCACCCCAATCAATCCAACGGGATCGACTATGCGCTCCAGCTTCTCCAGCGCCGGGGCAATGGGGAAAAAACCATTGCACGGGTGCTCTGCGCCTTGATCCAGGCGAATCCCGACTTCCTGGCCAGCACCGGCCTGCAGGCCAATGAATTGATGAACTACGCGTCCGATCCCGCCTCCGGTGCGCTGCTCGCGGCGACCATTGCGGGACTAAAAGACGAAGACTACCGCAAGCTCTTCGTGCCCGCGCGGCTTTCGCGAGACATGTCGGAGTCGGCCTTCCTCGGTCAGCTCGCGGAGTTCTCCGTGCAGGCGGGCCAGCCTGATCAGGCCATCAAGCTGCTCCAGCGCAATCTGTCCGAGGCCAGGCAAAATCTTGACAATGGGCTGCCCTCCATCCTGCGTCTGGCCGAGTTGCAGATCGCGCAGGGCAAGAAAGAAGAGGCGGCCAAGACCATGAAGGATCTCTTCGAGTCTCATGGCTCGGTCGGGAACTTCATGGGTGGCGGCAATCAGAATATCACCATCGCTTTTGCCAATATGCTGATGAATCAGCAGCGGCAGGGCGGAGACATCATTCTGCGCACGGCCCGTCTCGCCGAGCAAACCGGCACACTCGATCAACTGCTCACCTCGCTGGATGCGCAGAGCAAGCAGTTCCCCATGGCGGTTTCCCCATCGTTGTTGATCCGCACCTTTCTCAAGCGTCCCGAGATCGTCAAGGAGTGGCGCGCCATTGCACTCTCGGATGACCAGTTCACCGGATACATGACTCTGCCGATGCTCACTACAGTCATCACGACCCTGGCCACCCAGCCCGATGCCGAGAAGATCCTGCCCGCCATTCTGCGAAAAATTAGCGACAGCCAATATGGCATGGGGGCCGACTATTCTCTCAGTTGCCTGGCGGAGACCCTGCCCGTTCTGGCCAAATATCAGTCGAATCCAGCCGTCAAAAAACACGTCGGCCTGCTGGTTTCCAAGGCGATGTCGGATCCCAATGGCTCGCGCTACCTCGTTTTCTCGGAGTCGTACGCCCGCAGCATCAACACGCTGATTCAATACGGTTATCTCGAGGAAGCCCGCAGACTCTTCGATTTCACGGCCGGGGAACGCGCTTCTCAGAATTATGGAAATCGCGCCGAGCTGCAGAATCTCGAGGCCCGCTTGAATGCAGCCGAGGGCAATGGCGCTTCCATCGACATTGTCTGTGCGGCGCTGCCCGTCGGCGCGGATCGGCTTCGTATTCAGTGGAAGGCCAGCCTTGATCTGGACACGCCGAATGAGGACTCCTCCTCTTCGTCAGCCACATGGGATGATGCCACGGTGCCGCTTCCGAAAACGCTTCGCCCACAGGATTTGGAAATCTTTGCCGGCCCCAATCCCGCAGCTCTCGAGAAGATCGCCCAGCAACCCAAACCGGAACTGGCCGGGACGATCGAGGCCAAGGTTACCGTCCCGGTCGGACTGCTCCAGGCAAGATGGAAAATGCCTGATGGCTCTCGCAAGTCGGGCCCGCTCACGGCTTACGTCCTGGGCGAGAATCTCATCGTCAAAAACGGTGTTCCCGAAAGTCAGGTCCCCGGTTCGAATGATGCGTACAAGACGGGCCAATCCGGCCCCAATGGCAAGGATTCCGGGGTGCGTTATGAGATGACCTCTGCATCGCAGCGCGCGCGGGTGGAGCTCACTTCTCTCGTCCTCGATGACAAGGCCTCGGAGATCATTGTCTTCTCCGGCTGGGTACAGGCCACCGGCCGCGGAGGGAACATGCCACGCCTTGAGACGACGGTGACTCAGGATGGCGGCAAGACCGATACGAATACCAGCTACCTCCCGCAAACCGCTCCCGGCCAATGGCGACAGTCCATTCGCATGTGGACGATGAACACGCGCCTGCCCGAGGCCCAGTCGCTGTCCAAGACTGCGGAAAAAATGGCCTTCCGCATCTCGCTGGATGCCTCATCCGGCTACAACTCGCTCTGGGTCATCAGTGGCGCCTGGGATGGCTTGCAGGTGGTGCGCATGAAGGCGAGCGAAGATTCCGAGAGTTCCCGCAAACTGCTTGAGACTTATCGCACGGCGGCCAGCAAGAAGGACTTCGCCGCGGCAGCGACTGCTTTCCTTACCGCACTGAAATCCAATCCCTATGAAACCTTGCAGCAGAGCCCTGCAACGATCGTGGAGACTTTCAAAAAGGCCAATCGCCTCAGCGAATTGTTTACCCAGGTTTCCGCGCCCGCCCTGCTGCTCGCGAATCCGCTCCGCAACAACCAGCCTGTGCTGCAAAACGAGGCGCTGATCGATCTGCTCGCTCGCGAGGCGCTCACGCCCGGCGCACCTCCGGAAGCACACACCTGGATCACCCAGATCAGCAATGCGCCGCTCAATGAGAATCTGCGCTTTATCATCCAGGCTGCCGCTTTCCGCGAAGAAGCCGCACGCGATCCCTCCAAGGCCGGAGCCAAGGAAGTGCTCGCCCTGCTCGGCTTCAAGGCGGGCGCGATCAATCGCGAACGCGTCCGCTCGCTCTGGTATCTGCAGCGCTCTGGCAAGCCGACCCTTTCTCTGCTCAATCTCCTGAACGACGAGAAGAAGGTCGCCGAGGCGCGGGAACTCCTCAAGCCCGTCCAACTCCCCATCGACATGATCGCCTCGCGGCAGATGCTTGAGGCCTGGCTGATTGCGCCCACCGATCCTCAGGGGGCCCTGGATCTTTGGAATCAAACCGTGGCGCAGCGCTATGGCGGACAGAATTCCGTCAACGTCGACGAGGAGTCCGATCGCGCCCTCATCCTCCGCATTGCCCAGGCCTATCCCACCCCAGGCAATCTGGTCGCGGCGGTGAATGGCTGGCTGGCCAAGCGGAACTCCGATGGGGACTCCCAGCGCCGCCTGCTCAACGAGATCATCTATGCCGCCGCCAAGAGTGACTCGCCTCATCGCAATGAGTACGCGGCGCTTTGGGCCGATGCCGAACTCGCCGCCTTGAAAACTCCCGGTTACAATCCCTCGCGCGACCGCATTCGCGAGTTGGTGACGCGGCTCATGGAGGCCTCGGAATGGGATCGCCTGAACGATCTGCTCGCGGTCTCCAAGACGAGTTCTTCGCTCGGCAACGATCCGATTCAGCGGGAATTTGCCCAACTCCGCGATCTCATCGCCTTTGGCCGGGGCAATCTCGACGTGGCCTGGCCGGTCTGCTGGTGCAAGCCCGGCACCGATTCCCGCGAGGTCGAGGTTTTCTGGCAGTGGAACACCAAGGATGTCGTGCCGAACGAAGGTAAATTCGACACCTCGGTGAGCGTCGCCGGCAAGCCGGTGCTGCCGGAAATCAAGGGCCAGGCATCCGTCGAGGTCTTCTTCGGCGAGCTGCCTTCCACCATGCAGTCTCTTGGCAAAGTCGACGGCGTCGCTTCGACCGGTTCGCTCAAAGTGGCACTTCCCTCAGCCAATGGATTCCTTCGCACCGTGGCCAACTTTGACGATCGCAAGGTCCCCGGCCCGCTCACGCCCGTGCTTTCCGGCAAGCGCATCTACCCGCCGAGTGGCACTACGCTTAAAGCCTTCCTGAGCAGCGGCAGCCAGCCCATTGCAGCCAATCTCCTTACGGATAGTGGCACCGCACCGGATGGCTCTCCTGCCGTCCGCATAGGCACGCCGCGGGAAGGCCGCCAACTGGGCTTCACCGGCTCGGACATTCCGGTGGTGGCGGGGAAATTCTACGTGTCGCGAGGATGGGTTCGGCATACCGGCAATGGTTCTGTGGTGGTGAGCAGTGAGTACAAGCCGGTGAAGACTTCCACTAAGGGCTCGCTCAACATGCTCCTCACCGACAAACCGGAGGCATCGGGACCGTGGGTACTCTACACGCGCGCCATGCCCGCGCTCTCGCAGCACACCTTCTGGATTCCCTTCAAGGACGTCGACACCGTCACGCCGCGCATCTGGGATGCCGAGCCGGGTACCGAGATCGCCGCCTGGGAATTGATCGAGGTGGGAGGCTGGAAATATGCCGACTGGATCACCGAACTCGCCAACCTGCGCGACAAGGCTGGCGACACGCCGGATGCCGCAGCCATTGAGAGAGCGATCACCCTCGCGGCCATCGAGCCTCTCACGGCGCTGGACTATCACGGCGACTGGCTGGGAGCGCAATTGCCCAAGGCCGGGAAGGGCGACCAGCTTGTGGCCCTCTACCAGACCGCCTTTGCGGCGGAGGCCAATCCGCTCTTTTCCCGTCCGAAGTATTGGCGTCTCTTCAACAATATAACCGCCGCGCTCAATGCCGGCGACGGATCGCCGGAGTTCTCCTGGCAGCTCGCACAAATCGCCCTGGCCAACAAGGATCGCTCCAGCCCCCAGCAGAGAATCGGCTTCCAATCGCGAGCCATCGCCGTGGCTCCCACGGCCGAGAAGAAGGCTGAACTCGTTAAATCCGCTCGCGAGGAACTCACCAAAAAGCTCACCGAGCCCGCCTACCTCAAAACCGTGGTCTCGGCTCCCGGATCGAAGAACGACCGGCCGGTCAATGAAATGCTCCTCCTGGTGCTGGCGCTGGACGATGCGGAGGTGACCAAGCTCCTCCTCAAGAACCTGAATGGCAAAGGCGGCGACGGGATCGACCTGAGCGACAAGCTCTTTGCCACCATGGCGCTCGAAGCCTGCCTGCCCGACGCGGTGGCTGACGACAAATGGCACAGCCAGGTCGAGCGGGCTTTCCGCGCCACGGAGAACTCGACCAACCCCGACGCCTACATGCGCTGGCCCGCCGCGCTGGCCGACCTGCTGACCAGCAAGAAGCTTGCGCCCGACACCGTGCTGCAAATCCGCAAGGCCGCTCTGGAGCGGGTGCTCAAGGCGCAGGATGACGAAAAGGGCAAGTTGACGGAGAGTATTCACGCTGCGGTGTTTCTGATCGAGAGCGCCCTGGCCCAGGGCGATGCCACTACGGCCAATGATGCGGCGGCCACAATTGTGCCTGTCATCAAGGCCAGCAGCGGCAAGCTCTCTGAAGAGTCGCTCCGCACCATCCTGCGCGCGGTGAAGATCCTGCCCAAGGAGCAGGCCGATGCGCTGGTCGGAGCGGCTGACGCCGATATCAAGAAATCGCCCAAGATGAGCGCGGCCTACGGAAACCGGTGAATCGAAACGGCGGGCCAGGCGGGAGACTTCTCGCCCTTTAGCGTCTCGTTGAAGAAGGCGGTGAGGCAGGCGGCGATCTGGGTGAGGGTCTTTTCTCCTCCCTTCAGGCGGAGGCCTTCGTCGCAGAAGCTCTGGTGCTGGACGTCGGGAAACTGAATTAACACGCCACCGCGAGTCTTGAGCCAGTGCTCCATGTCGCGCAGACCGGTGGCGGAAAACTCGGCAGCGAGCCGGGCGGGTTCGTCCGGCGAGTGGAGGGCGGCTTCGGTGGGCATGGGCTCGAAATCGGTGAGGAAAAGGAAGGGCTGGAGCGCGCCTTCTTTCGCGGCTTGGCCGAAGAGGGTGCCGTCGAGATTGGCACCGGCCTTGAGGCGCGGGTCGCGACGAAGGGATTCGGCGGCGACGGCGCCGCCGAAGGAGAAGCCGAAGACACCGACCGGGCGGCCCTTAAAGCGAGGGTCGGCCTGGAGGGCGTCGAGTAGGTGGATTACGGTATCGGATTGAGAGGCGAGTTGCTGGGAGGCGGCGTGGTGGAAAGACTGGAGCGCGGAGGGGCTTTTGAAATCGAGGGGCGGGAGATCGGTGGCAGAGTGGTCGAGGGAAAGGACGGTAAAGCCTTGGTGGGCAAGATACTGAAAAAGGAAGTTATTTTCGGTGGGAGAGCCGTTCCAGCTGGGAACGTAAAGGAGAACGGGGGTCGCGCCACCTGTTGCATTCGACGACTGCGGGAGCCAAGCTTTGGTGCTGATCGGGCCGGGAAAAGTGAGGGTTGAGGGTTTCGTATGACAACCCGAAAATAGGATGAAAACGGCCAGAAGAGAGAGGCGCATGGTGGGGCGGTAGATTGTACCAAAGGGCAAGATGCTACAAGCTCCGTTCCCTTGACAGAGGCAGGGTAGACCGATAACAACAAACGCTCATGCGGGCGAGGGCCCACAATAAAGGCAACCCGTTGTTTATCTGAGTTTTAGAGCCTCCATTTTGCGCGGAGAAAATATCTCCCTTGATGATCTGACTTTGTTGGGGGACCTATCGCGTCATGGTGGGCGAATTGCCCTGATTGATGAGAAGGAGTCGCTAACCTACGAGGCGCTGGAGCGGCGGACCAATCGACTGGCCCGCAAATTACAAAAAGAGGGGGTAGGACCCGGGGTTTTTGTCGGGGTGGCGCTGGAAAGGTCGTGTGATTTGGTGGTCGCGTTGCTGGCGGTGGTGAAGGCGGGCGGAGCTTATGTGCCGCTGGATCCGCAATATCCGGCGGCCAGGCTCGAGCGGATGATAGCCCAGGTGAAGCCGCTGGTGATCCTGACGAGCGAGATGCTGGCGGGAGAGATCGCGGAATCCGACGCGCCGCCGGGTGTGACGGCGGGGCCGGAAGATCCGCTGTATGTGATTTTTACCTCGGGGTCGACGGGGGATCCCAAAGGGGCGGTGGTGAAGCGGAGCGGGTTTGCGAACCTGATCGAGTGGTTTGGGCAGGAGTTTTCGATCGGGGCGGAGGATCGGTTTCTGCTGCTGTCGTCGCCGAGCTTTGACCTGACGCAGAAGAACTTTTTTGCGCCACTGCGGGCGGGCGGGACACTGGTGTGTTTTCCGTCGGGGCCGTTTGACCTGACGTTGCTGGCGGAGATGATCTCGCGGCACGGGATCACGGTGATGAATTGCACTCCGAGTGCGTTTTATCCGCTGGTGGATACGGCGCTGGAGAAGCTGGAATCGCTGCGGCTGGCGGTGCTGGGAGGGGAACCGATTTTGATTCCGCGCGTGCGCGCGTGGCTGGAAGGATCGTCGAAGGCGGAGATCGCGAACACTTATGGGCCGACGGAGTGCACGGACATTTGTGGGTTTTACCGGCTGAACCGGAACAATATCGACGACTTCCCATTCGTGCCACTGGGTTGGACGATTCCGAATGTGCAACTGGCGGTGGTGGATGATGAACTCAGGCCGGTGGCGCAGGGGGAAGTCGGTGAGCTCCTCATTGGCGGAGCGGGGGTTGGGCTGGGATATCTGAACGATGCAGAACGGACGGCTGCGAAGTTTGTGCCGAATCCGTTGCCGGAGGCGTTGAATGGGCCGCTGGCTTACCGGACAGGGGATCAGGTGCGGCTCAAGACCGAGGGCGTGCTGGAGTTTCTCGGACGGGCTGATCATCAGGTAAAGATCCGGGGATTCCGGATTGAGCTGGCGGAGATTGAGATCGCGCTGGCGGCGCATCCGGCAGTGCATGAGGCGGTGGTGCTGGCGGCGGGATCGGTGCTGCAGGCTTTTTACATTCCCAAGGAAGCGGTCGGGGCGGAGGCGCTGCGGGCGTTTTTGGCGGCCAAGTTGCCGGAGTACATGGTACCTTCGCAGTTTTTTGAAAGGGAGGCGTTTCCGCTGACGCCGAATGGGAAGGTGGATCGTCTCAAGCTGGCGAGTGAGAAGCCGAAAGCGAAGGTAGCCGCGCGGGGGAACGAGACGGAGGCGGCGATTCTCCAATTTTGGATCGCGGCGCTGGGGCACGACGCGATTGGGTTGGATGACAATTTTTTCGATCTGGGAGGTAACTCGATTCAACTGGCGGTGGTGCATGCGCGGGTGATTCGGCAGTTGGGACGGGATATCCCGATCACGGATTTGTTTGCATATCCGACGGTGCGGGCGTTGGCGGGGCATTTGTCCGGAGCAGACGCAAAGCGCGATGCGATGCACGAAAGACAGAAGAGAGCGACCGGCTCTGAGCCGATTGCGATCATTGGGATGGCGGGGAGGTTTCCGGGAGCGGGGAGTGTTGATGAGTTTTGGCGGAACCTGATTGATGGGGTGGAGACAATCACTCGGTTTGGGGCGGAGGAGACGGAGTTTTCGGTGGCGACCGAAGAGGCGAAGGCGCGGGGGGAGAAATTTGTGGGGGCGCGCGGGGTGCTGGATGACGTCGCGATGTTTGACGCAGAGTTTTTTGGGATTTATCCGCGTGAGGCGGAGCTGATGGATCCACAGCATCGGGTGTTCCTCGAGTGCGCTTGGGAAGCGGTTGAGATGGCGGGTTATGATCCGGCGGCGTATCCGGGGTTGATCGGGGTGTACGCGGGACTGAGCCTGAACAGCTATTTGCTGTATAATCTGGGCGGAGCGGGCGCGCGGCTGGCGGGGAACTATCAGGTCGGCGAGTACCAGACGATGATGGGGAACGACAAAGATTTCCTGCCGACGCGACTGGCCTACAAGATGAATTTGAAGGGGCCGAGCATGGCAATCCAGACGGCTTGCTCAACATCGCTGGTGGCGGTGTGGCAGGCGTGCACGGCGCTGCAAACGCGCCAGACCGACATGGCATTGGCGGGCGGGGTGTCGATCAGCTTTCCGCAACGGCGCGATTATAAGTTTCAGGAAGACGGGATGGTTTCACCAGACGGGACGTGCCGGAGTTTTGACGCGCAGGCGCAGGGGACGGTCTTTGGACACGGGTCGGCGGTGGTGCTGCTGAAGCGGCTCAGCGACGCGGTGGCGGATGGGGACAATGTGCTGGCGGTGATTCGCGGCGGAGCGGTAAACAATGATGGCTCCGAGAAGATCGGGTACGCCGCACCGAGCGTGACCGCGCAGGCCGAGGTGATCGCGCTGGCGCAGGCGGCGGCGAACGTGAAACCGGAGAGTATTTCGTATATCGAAGCGCACGGGACAGGCACGCCGCTGGGAGATCCAATCGAGGTAGCGGCACTAACCAAGGCTTTCCGCGAAGGCGGAGCGATCGGCTCGGGCTATTGCGCGCTGGGCACGGGGAAGACGCATATCGGGCACCTCGATGTGGCAGCGGGCGCGACGGGGCTGATCAAGACGGTGATGCAATTGCAGCACGGGTTGATCCCTCCCCTCCTCCATTTTACGGCGCCGAATCCGCGCATCGATTTTGCGCATAGTCCGTTCCAGCCGGTGACGAAAGCGCTCCCGTGGGAACGCGGAGCGAAACCACGCCGGGCGGGCGTGAGCGCCTTTGGCGTGGGTGGAACGAATGCGCACGTGGTGGTGGAAGAAGCGCCGCTGGCGGAACCGGGCTCGGCCTCGAGGGCCAGCCAGGTGCTGGTGCTTTCGGCGCGGACGCCGACGGCGCTGGAGGCGATAGCGCAAAATCTGGCGCGGCATTTGGAGGCACAGCCGGAAACGAATCTGGCGGATGTGGCACACACGCTGGCGCGCGGACGGCGCGGGTTCAAGCACCGACGCGCGGTGGTGGCGGCAGAGACGCAGAGTGCAGTAGCGGCGCTGAGACAGACCGCATCGCCCACCGTAGCGGGCGCGGAAGCGCCGAAAGTGGTTTTTCTCTTTCCGGGACAAGGAGCGCAGCATGTGGACATGGGGCGCGACCTTTACGAAGGCGAAGCGGTGTTTCGCGCGGAAGTGGATCGGTGTGCGGAGATCCTCAAGGGACATCTGGGCGAGGATATCCGGGAGGTGATTTATCCCATAGAAGCACAGCGGGCAGAGGCGGAGACGCGGATCAACCGGACGGCGATCACCCAGCCGTGCATCTTTGTGATCGAGTACGCGCTGGCGCGGCAGTGGATGGCGTGGGGGGTTCAGCCCGCGGCGCTGGTAGGGCATAGCATCGGCGAATATGTCGCGGCGGTGCTGGCGGAGAGTTTCACGCTGGAAGAGGCGCTGGGCTTGCTGGCCGAGCGCGCGCGGCTGATGCAAGCGATGCCCGCGGGCTCGATGCTGGTGGTGCGGATGGCAGTGGAGGAGTTGACTCCCCTGCTGCCTGTCGGAGCCGAGCTGGCGGCGGTCAACAGCGCGAAGCTGTGCACAGTCTCGGGGCCGAGCGAAGTGCTGGCGGCGTTCCAGAAGGATCTAGAGGCGCGGAAGATCATCACGAAGGCGCTGGCGACCTCGCATGGCTTTCACTCGGCGATGATGGATCCGCTGGTCGGGCCATTCACGGAAATCGCGGCGCGGCTGACGTCGCGCGAGCCGAAGATTCCCTGGGTGTCGACCTGCACGGGCGATTGGATTTCGGCGGAAACGCTGAGCGATGCGGGCTACTGGGCACGGCAATTGCGACAGCCGGTGCGTTTCCTGGACGCGACGAACACGGTGGCGGCGGCAGGTTTTTCGGTGCTGTTGGAAGCAGGGCCGGGACAGGCGCTGACGCAATTGGCGCGGCAGAATATCGACGGAGCGACGGTGCTGCCTTCGTTGCCGGCGAGTCCGGACGAGGCGATGGGCCTGCCGGTATTGCAGGCTTCCCTAGGACGGCTTTGGGCGCTGGGTGGCGTGCCTGATTGGGCGGGCTATTTTGGGCAGGAAAGACGGCGGCGGGTGCCACTGCCGACGTATCCGTTCGAGCGGAAGAAATACTGGATCGAGGCGAAGCACGATTTTGCGGCGGAAGCCGAGGCCGTTGAAGAGACGATTGAAGAAGAGCCGGTGGTGGTGGTGGAACTGGCGCCGAAGGACCGGCGCGCGAGCCTCGCTGCCACGGTGAGCGGGATGATCGAGGAGCTCTCGGGCAAGGCGATCACGGACGAGCAGATCAAGTTCGTCGAGTTGGGATTTGATTCCCTGTTCCTCACCCAGGTGAGCCAGGCATTGCTGGTGCGCTTTGGCGCGAAGATTACTTTCCGGCAATTGCTGGGAGAACTGGCGAGTGTGGCGGCGCTAGCGGAGCATTTAGACAAAGTTCTGCCAGAAGAGATCGCGGCGGCACCAACGCCGAAGAGCGTGAAGGCGGTATCGGGGCTGCCGGTGATTCGCTGGCCGGGCGGAGCGAAGACGGCGCCAGCTACAACGAAACGCTTTGGGCCATACAAGCCGATCGAAAGAGGCACCGATGGAGGATTGACCGAGACGCAGCAGGCGGCGCTGGCCGAGTTAACGGAACGTTACACGAGCCGGACGCCGGGCTCGAAGAGCTACACGGCGGAGCATCGGCCGCACTATGCCGATCCACGGGCGGTGTCGGGATTCCAATCGCAGTGGAAGGAGATGGTGTATCCCATCGTGTCGGCGCGCTCGAAGGGGTCGACGATCTGGGATGTGGACGGGAATGCCTACGTGGATATCACGATGGGCTTTGGGACTTACTTTTTTGGGCATTCGCCGGACTGGCTGGTGGAGGCGGTGCAGAAGCAATTGGGGCTCGGGATCGAGATTGGGCCGCAATCGGCCGCAGCGGGAGACATCGCGCGGGACATCTGCGAATTCAGCGGGATGGACCGAGCGACCTTTTGCAACACGGGATCGGAAGCGGTGATGGCGGCGATTCGCCTGGCGCGGACGGTGACGGGTCGTAACCGGGTTGCTTACTTCACGGGCGACTACCATGGGATGTTCGATGAAGTGCTGGTGCGCGGCTCGTGGGTGAATGGGGAGTATAAGGCGCAGCCGGTGGCGCCGGGCATACCGGCCTCGCTGATCGAGAACATGCTGGTGCTGGATTATGCGGCGCCGGAGTCGCTGGAGATCCTGCGCGCTCATGCGCATGAACTGGCGGCGGTGCTGGTGGAGCCGGTGCAGAGCAGGCAGCCGGATTTGCAACCGCGAGCCTTCATGCATGAATTGCGGGCGCTAACCAAGCAAAGCGGTGCGGCGCTGATTTTTGACGAAATCGTCACAGGGTTTCGCTGCCATCCCGGTGGGGCGCAGGCGTACTTTGACGTGGAAGCAGACATGGCGACGTACGGCAAAGTGATCGGCGGGGGAATCCCCCTTGGTGTGCTGGCGGGCAAGCGGCAGTACATGGACGCACTGGACGGCGGGGCGTGGAACTACGGAGACGACACGTTCCCCGAAGTGGGCGTGACCTTTTTTGCGGGCACCTTTGTGCGGCATCCCATGGCGATGGCGGCGGCGCGGGCGGTGCTCGATTTCCTGCGTGAGCAGGGACCGGGGCTGCAGCTGAGGATGACAGAGCGCACGGCGCTGCTATGCCGCACGCTGAACGAACATTTTGAAGCGGTGGAGGCACCGATCCGGCTGGCACATTTCAGCGCATTTGCCGTGATCGAGCATGCGCCGGATCTGCGCTTTGCGAGCCTGCTCTGGTATTACCTGCGTGAGAAGGGCATCCACATCTGGGAAGGGCGGCCAATCTACCTGACGCTGGCGCATACGGACGAGGACTTTGACAAGGTGGTGCGGGCCTTTCAGGAAGCGGTTGCGGAAATGCAGGCGGCGGGCTTTTTGCCGGCGGGTCCGCAGACGGCAACGACGCTGCCGGAATATCCGCGATGTGAAAAAGCGCCGATGACGGAAGCGCAGCGGGAGATCTGGGCCTCGGTGCAGATGGGCGACGACGCGAACCGTGCGTACAATGAGTCGAACACGATCGAATTTGATGGGGCGCTCGACAAAGCGGCGCTGGCGAAAGGCCTGCTCCATGTGGTGCAAAGGCATGCGGCGTTGAGGAGTACCTTCAGCGAGGATGGGGAGCAGCAGATCTTTCATCCCGCGCCGGACAAGGTGGAGATGGCGGAGATTGATCTCTCGACGCTCAGCGAGGAGGAGGGCGGGGCTCGGCTGGCCGGGTTGAAGAAGGAATGCGCGGAGCATGCCTTTGACCTGAGCGCGGGGCCGCTGCTGGTGCTGCAACTCGTGAAGTTAACGGCGGATCGGCATGCGCTGCTCTGGACGGCGCACCATATGATTTGCGACGGGTGGTCGTTTGGGATGATCGTGGATGAGCTCTCCAAGAGCTACAATGCGTTCAAGGCAGGGCGCATCCCGATGCTGCCGCCTCCGATGGCCTTTGGCGACTACGCGCGCTCGTTGGAAGAGCAGCACCATGCGGGAGAAGACAACGCAGACCGCGAGTACTGGGTGTCATTATTTGAATCGGTGCCCCCTCCCCTCGATCTGCCACTGGATCGGCCGAGGCCGGCGATGAAATCGTACCCGGGCGCGATGGAGACGTTGACGCTGACGCCCGAAACCCTGGCCCGACTCAAGAAGAGTGCGCCGCAACTGGGCGGGACGGTTTTCTCCACGCTACTGAGCGCCTTTGCGACGCTGCTGCATCATCTGACCGGGCAAACGGATCTGGTCATCGGCGTGCCGTCGGCGGGGCAGACCCTGGCAGGCTGCGACGAACTCGTGGGGCATTGCCTGAATTTTCTCCCGCTGCGGCTGCGGTGCGCGGCGGAAGAGCCCTTCCGTGCGCTGGCGGCGAAGGTGCAGCAGACGGTGCTGGACGCGTATGAGCACCAAAATTACACCTTTGGTTCGCTGGTGCGGGAATTGAAACTGCCGCGTGATGCGAGCCGGTTGCCGCTGGTCTCGGCGATGTTCAACATCGACAAATCGGGTTTTGATCACCTCGGGTTTGACGGTCTCACTTTCCGAGTAAGAACGAATGCGAAGCGGTTTGTGAATTTTGATTTGTTCTTCAACCTCGCACAAAGCGAAGAGCGGCTGGAGATCGAGTGCGAGTACAATACGGACCTGCATGATCGCGAGACGATCCGGCGATGGCTGGCGTCATTTGAAAGGCTGGTCGAATCGATCCTCGAAGAAGGCGATACGGCGCTGCAGGCGCTGCCGATGATGAGCCAAGGCGAGAAACACACGCTGCTGGTGGAATGGAATGCGACGGAGCGCGAGTATGCGCGAAAAACGGGAGTGCATGCGCTGATCGCGGAGGTGGGCACTCGCACGGCGGACAAAGTGGCGGTGCGCTGCGGCGGGCTGGCGCTGACCTACGGCGAGCTGGAAGAGCGGGCGACGCGGCTGGCCTCGCACCTGCAAACGCTGGGGGTGAAGCACGGAGACCTGGTGGGGCTATGCGTTTCCCGTTCGGTGGAAATTTTGGTCGGAATATTGGGCATCCTGAAGACGGGCGCGGCGTACGTGCCGATGGATCCTCACTTTCCGGCGGAGCGGCTGGGCTTCATGGTGGAGGACGCGCATATGCCGGTGCTGGTGACACAGAGGGCCATCGTCCCGCTGCTACCTGCGCATGAGGCGAAGATGGTCGTGCTGGATGAGGCGCTGCCTGAGACGAAGGTCGATTTTGCGCCAGTGAAGGAAGGCGGAGAAAATCTGGCCTACGTGATATTTACTTCGGGATCGACCGGAAGGCCCAAGGGGGTACGGATAGCGCATCGGGCGCTGGTGAATTTCCTGACGTCCATGCGGGAGGTGCCAGGCGTTTCCGATAGAGACACTCTGCTTTCGGTGACCACCCTCTCCTTTGACATTTCCGGACTGGAATTTCTCCTGCCCCTGCTGGCCGGAGGGACGGTGGCGATCGCGACGGAGGAAATGATCGCAGATGGAAATCTGCTGCGACAGGCGCTGGAAGAGACGCAGGCGACGGTGATGCAGGCAACCCCGGCGACGTGGCGGCTGCTGCTGGAAGCGGGATGGACAGGCAACGCGGAATTGAAGGTTTTGATCGGGGGTGAAGCGGTGCCGCGCGAACTGGTAAACCGGCTGGCAGCGCGATGCGGATCGCTCTGGAATGTCTACGGCCCGACGGAAACGACGATCTGGTCGACGCTAACCCAGCTGCGGGTGGAGGACGGGGCGGTGCCGATCGGGCGGCCGATCGCGAACACGCAGGTGTACATCGTGGATGAGGCGCGGAGATTGCGGCCAACGGGCGCGGTGGGTGAGTTGCTGATCGGCGGGGATGGAATGGCGGAGGGATACCACGCGCGACCGGAATTGACGGCGGAGCGCTTTGTGCAGGATCGCGTGAGCGGGAAGGCGGAAGGGAAGCTCTTCCGCACGGGTGACCTGGCGCGTTGGCGGAACGATGGCCAACTGGAGTGCCTGGGGAGGATTGATCACCAGGTGAAGATCCGAGGACACCGGATCGAGCTGGGAGAAATTGAAACGCTGCTGGAGCAGCATGCGGAGGTGCGGCAGGCCGTGGTAGTGGCACGCGAAGACGTCCCGGGACAGAAGCGGTTGGTGGCCTATGTAACGACAGAAGCGGACGGTGAGCTGCCGCAGGCGCTGCGGGAACATCTCCGCCGACGGCTGCCAGAATACATGATTCCCTCGGTGGTGGTCGAGTTGCCGGAATTTCCCCTGACCCCGAATGGCAAGGTGAACCGTCTCGCGCTGCCTGCTCCCGAGATGGAACGAGCCGAGAAAGCTTGCAAGGAGCCGAGCACGGAGGCGGAAAGGACGCTGGCAGGAATCTGGCAGGAAGTACTGCAGATCGATCGGGTGGGCGTGACGGATGACATTTTTGACCTGGGAGGTGACTCGATCTTCATTTTTCAAATCACCACCCGAGCAAACCGGGCGGGGTTGAAAATAGCTCCGGCGGTGGTGTTCCAGTACCGGACGATCGAGGAGATCCTAAGAGTGAGCGAAAGCAAGCCGGCGGCTGGACCGGGGGCGGCGGGATCGATCCAAAGAGTGAATCGTAATGCGTACCGAAGAAAATCCTGAGCTCGACGAAGCAAGGCTGGCAGAGCCCGAAGGCGCCGAATCGAGCGGCGTGCTGGCGTTTCCCTCGTCGCTGGCGCAGGAGGCATTTTATTACCTGGAGCAACTGCGCCCGGGAGTGGCTCCCTTCAACGTGGCGGTGCGATTTCGCCTGGAAGGGGCGATTGATCTTGTGGTTCTCAGGGAAGCCTTTGAGGCGGTGGTGGAGCGGCACGAGGCGTTGCGAACCCAATTTGAAGACAACAGCGGCGAGCTGATGCAAATCGTCTTACCGACGGTGGAGTTGCCGTTTGAGCTGATCGATATCAGCGAGCTGCCCAGCGATGAAAAAGGAGCGGAACTGGAACGGCTGGGGCTGGTGGAGGCGCAGATGCCCTTTGACCTGCACAAGGCGCCGCTCCTCCGCGTGCTGATCGTGCGGCTCTCGGCGCACGACCACATGATGCACATCAGCATTCATCACGCGGTATCGGACGGGTGGTCGATCGGCGTGCTGAATGATGAGCTCTCGGCGCTCTACAATGCGCTGGTGCGCGACGAACGGCCGCCCCTGGCGCCGCTGGAGATCCAGTATGCGGACTACGCGATCTGGCAGCGCGATTTCCTGGCGGGGCCTGAGATAGAACCGCAGATCGAGTACTGGAAAAAACGCCTTAGTGGACTGGTGGATCTGGATTTGCCAACGGACCATGCGCGGCCGGCGGTGAAGAAATGGAACGGGGACATCGTCTCGGAGCTTCTGCCAGCAGAGTTGACGGATCGCCTCAAAGACATCGCCAAGAAAAATGGGGCGACGTTGTTCCATGTGTTTCTCGCGGCCTTCAAGATCCTGCTCTCGCGCTATGCGGCGACGCAGGATGTGGCGGTGTGCAGCCCGGTGGCGGGAAGGAATCGGCCTGAGCTGGAGCCGCTGATCGGGGTTTTCATCAACTCGGTGATCCTGCGAACCGACCTCTCGGGAGAGCCGGACTTTCACGAAGTGCTGAGGAGAACCCGGGACACGGCGGTGGATGCACTGGCGTACCAGGACGTGCCCTTTGAAGCGCTAGTGAGGGAAATACGCCCGAATCGCGACGCGAGCCGGAACCCGCTCTCGCAAATCAATTTCACGCATCAACGGGCGTTTATCAAGCCGGTTGAGTATGGAGATACTTTCAACGGGGTGAAGATCTCGGGTGTGCCGTCGCTCTCGCCTGGCGCGATCTTCGACCTGCATTTCTTCACGGTGGAACGCGACAATGTGTGGCGGATGTCGTGCGATTTTTGCACGGATATTTTTCTGCGGAGCACGGCGCTGCGCATGCTGGGACACTATCGCATGCTGTTGGAAGGCATCGCGGCGCAACCGGAGAGACCGGTGGGCAAACTCCCGCTGCTCACGGAAGAGGAGGCGCGGCAGATCACGGAATGGCGGGGGCGGAGGACGGAGTATCCCCGCGAAGCGACAATCGGCTCGCTGTTTTTGGAGATGGCACAAAAGTATCCCCAGAACATCGCACTGGCGCAGGGTGAGCGGGAGATAAGCTATAAGCAACTGCATGCGCACGCGAGCCGGCTCGCGCGGAGGCTCCAGGAAGAGGGGGTAACCGCAGGCAGCATGGTGGCGATAACGGCCTCGCACTCGATGGAGACGATGGCGGGATTGATCGCCATCGCGCTGGCGGGTGCGGCGTACACCCCGGTGGACCCCAATCACCCGGAGGAACGGATTCGGTTCATCATGGATGACGTGGGGGCCTCGATCCTGCTGGCGGATGCTTCGGCTTCGAACCTGAAGTCCGACATGCCTCATCGACTAATCGTACTGGAGCCAATCGGCAACGACGAGGCGGCCGTGGAAATAGACGCGGCAGGGCTAACGGCGCTGCATCCCGCGTATGTGCTATTCACGAGCGGCTCGACGGGCCGCCCCAAGGGCGTGGTGGTGCCGCATCGCGCGGTGGTGCGGCTGGTGCGGGGCACAGACTACATGGAATTTGGACCCGATGAGGTCTTTCTCCAGGCGGCACCGCTGTCGTTTGACGCATCCACCCTGGAGATCTGGGGGCCGCTATTGAACGGAGGAAAGCTGGTCTTATTGGAAGCGGGCCAAACGGGATTGGTGAACATCGCGAGCACGGTGAGATCTCACGGAGTGACGACCCTTTGGCTGACGGCGGGGCTTTTCCAGATCATGGTGGATGAGCATCTGGACGACCTGAAGGGACTGCGGAATCTGCTGGCGGGCGGCGATGTGCTGCCGATGGCCCATGTGCGGCGGGCGTACGAAGCACTGCCGAAAACGAGACTGATAAACGGATATGGGCCAACGGAGAACACAACCTTCACCACGTGCCATACCATCAAGGAAGCCGATTTGCGGGAGACGTCCATTTCGATTGGACGGCCGATAGCGAATACGACCGTCGTGATTCTCGATGAGGATGGTCAACCGGTACCGGCGGGAATACCGGGAGAGATCATGACGGGCGGCGATGGGCTCGCCCTGGGGTATCTCAATATTGAACTGACGGAATCGAAATTCATTAGCAATCCCGTACCAGGATATGAAAATGAGATACTCTATCGGACGGGAGATCGCGGAAGGTGGAGAGCCGATGGGACGATCGAATTTCTAGGGCGGCGGGACCGACAAGCGAAAATCCGGGGGGTGCGGATCGAGCCGGCGGAAGTGGAGGCGGCCATCGCCTCCCACCCCACGGTAGGCGCCTGCAAGGCGGGCGTGCATGGAGGCTCGGCTGGAAACAAGACGCTGGTGGCGTGGGTGAGTCCGGCAGCTGGAGCGTCGATCGACCGGCAGGAGTTGGCGGACTATCTGCGTGGCAAGTTGCCACCCTTCCTCTGTCCGGACTCCATTGTGGTGCTGGATAGCCTGCCGCTGACCGCCAACGGAAAAATCGACACGGAGGCGCTGCCAGATCCCAATCGCGATGCGCGGACGCGCTCGACCCCGCCCAAGACCCGGACGGAAAAGGAACTCGCCGAGATCTGGCGCGAGTTGCTCAGGCTTGAAGCGGTGGGAAGGGACGACAATTTCTTTCACCTCGGCGGCCATTCGCTCCTGGGGTTGAAGCTCTTTTCGCGCATCCTAAAGAATTTTCGAATCACGCTGCCGCTGGCGACCCTGCTCAACGCGCCCACCTTGCGCACCCTGGCAATCGCGGTGGATGCGGAACGGCAGGCTGATACAGAAAAGGCTCAGGGAATACAGCGGGCCAAGATCGCCACAATCCAACGGGACGGAAATCTGCCACCTTTCTTTTGTATCCATGGCGGAGACGGGGGCGTGATTTTCTACCGAAATCTCGCGGCGCACCTTTCGCCTGATCGCCCGCTCCTCGCCATCGAGGCGCCGTCGCTGATGGCCGAGGAGCGGGTGCAGGTAAAATCGATCGAGGAGACGGCGGCGGAATACATCCAACTCATTACGAAGCGGCAGAGCCGCGGGCCGTATTATCTCGGCGGGTATTCCTTTGGTGGAACGGTGGTGTATGAGATGGCTCGACGGCTGCGCGCGGAGGGCGAAGAGGTGGCCTTTCTGGCAATTTTTGACGCACTGAATCCGACCGTGCGATTGATGCAATATACGCTGTCGGAACGGGTGAGGAGGTTTTGGAATGCGCATCGCGAAAAGGGGCCGCTGGGTCGCGCACAGAAGGTGCTGGCGCATGGAATCAAGCGGGCTGGACGGAGGCTCTTGCCGGAGAGGCCGCTCACCCAAAGGCCGGCAGATGTGCTTGATGAGCGGAGCCAGGAAATCAATGAGGCGCATCGCAAAGTGCTGCAGGCATATCGGCCAGGATCCTTTGATGGGAAGATGACGCTCTTCCGAGCCGCGCAGGAGGATGGAATCTTTAAGATGCCGCATGACTTTGGCTGGGAACCGCTGGTGCGAAAGCTGGAGGTGGTGACCGTTCCGGGGCATCACATGACGATGTTTGAACCGGGGAATGTGGAGGTGTTGGGCGCCAGGCTAAGGAAGCAATTCGCGGCCCTGCATGCTTAGCGAGGAGGGGCTCACGGTGGCAACTTGTGAACTTTACGCAGTGGATCTTGAGGCAGCGAACTTTGACTTGGCTTTTGCTTTGCTAAGCGAAGACGAAAAACGGCGGGCGGCGGCTTTTCATTTTGAACGAGATCGGCGGCGATGGGTGGCAGCGCGAGGGGCACTGCGGAGGTTGATGGCGAGAGCTTTGGGAATTGATGCGCGGGAGGTGGAATTTGGCGTGGAGGCGGGAGGGCGGCCGTTTCTTAGAGGACACGAAGGTGAAGTGGACTTTAATTTATCGCATGCGGAAGGGATGGCCCTGATTGGGATTTGCCGGGGAGGACGGGTGGGGGTGGACATCGAGCGCAGGACGCGAGGGCGAGAAATCGAAGGAATGCAGGAGATGTTTTGCAGCGAGGAGGAAATGCGAAGAGAGTTGACGCCGGAGGAGTTGATCGGGATTTGGTGCGCGAAGGAGGCGTATCTCAAGGCCCGAGGAACCGGCTTGGATGAGACGCTTAGGACCTTGACGGCGGGGGCGGAGATGGGCGACTGGCGGATTTATTTCCCGGAGGGAATGGAGACGGCGGGGTATGGCGCGGCGGTGGCTCTGCCGTTGGGGGTGGAATGCCCAGCGATTGAGTGGTTTTAGTCGCGCAGGCCTGGGAGGACGGCGGGGATGCCCTGGTAGAGACGGAGGGCGGCGAAGTCCTGGATGGCGGTGAAGTCTCTTTTGCCAGTGCCGAAGAGGCCGAGGCGGATGGGAGTCTCGGGGAAGCCACCTTCAAATTTGCCGAGGAGGCGGCCATGGGTTTGGGCGACGAGGTTGGTGGTTTGGGCGGTGTCGATGGGACCGGTACCTTCTCTTTGGTAGAGCCGGAGGGTGGTGACGCCTTCGGCGTCGGTTTCAAGAGTGACGGCGAGGTGGTAGATGGTATCGGGCTGGAGGGGGTGATCCTTGCTGACGGCGGAGATTTGGAGGGTGTCGGGGGTGCCGTCGAGGTCGCTGTCGATGCGTTTTTCAGGAGAAAGGGCCTGGAGCGAGGCGACCATGCCCTGGAGGGGCTGGCCGGAGCCAACGGAGAGGCGGAGGCCGCCGTGCTGGCCGAGGTCGAAGAGGGCGAGGTCGCCGGATTTAACGAGGGAGTTGCAGCGGACGAAGGCGTCGATGGTGCCGGAGGGCCGGGGGATGCCGTCGCCGCCGAGGGGGGAGAGGGCAGCGAAAGAGGTGGCGGTTGAGGCAGGGGTGAGGACGATACCGCAGGCTTGGGCCAGGGGGTCGCGGGTAACGCGGAGGAAAAAGGCGCCGTCCATGGAAGGCTCTTTCAGGACTTCGACTTTTTGAACCGGGTCGGTCTGAGCAACGGCGACTTTGGCGTTAAAGCCCTGTTTGACGATCTTGGCGGTGGCGCCAGTGGCACCGGAGACTTCGACGAGGGTGCCGTCCTGGATCTCGGTGTCGGGCTTGAACTGGAGGATGGGAGTTTCGCCGTAGGCGAGAGAGGCGAGGAACAGGGCGAGGCAGAGGGGTTTGTTCATGGGGGGTTATTGTTTAAGGGAACTGGACATGACGCTGTTGAGGAAGCTGCGTTGGGCGAAGAAGAAGAGGACGGCGACGGGGATAATGGTGACGAGGGAGGCGGCCATGAGGAGATTCCACTGCGCGCCGAAAGAGGCATCAGGGGCGGCCTGCTTGAAGTAGGTGAGGCCGAGGCTGAGGGGGTAGAGGTTCTCGTCGTTGAGGTAGATGAGGGGGCCGAAGTAGTCGTTCCAGGAACCGATGAAGCTGAAGACGGCGACGGTCCAGAGGATGGGTTTGCAAAGCGGAAGACCGATGCGGAAAAAGATGCGCCACTCCCCTGCCCCGTCGATGCGGGCGGCATCAAGGAGATCTTCGGGAATGGCCTCGAAGAATTGCTTGAGAAGAAAGACGAAGAAGGCGTTGCCGCCGAGCCAGGCGGGGAGAATGAGGGGCAGGTAGGAATTGTAGCAGCCCAGCGAGAGAAACATGGTGAAAACCGGAATGGCGGTGATCTGCGCGGGCAGCATCATGGTGGCGAGGAGAATGGCGAAGAGGAGGCTATTCCAGCGGCCGGGATAGCGGGCGAAGCCCCACGCGACCAAGGAGCAACTCAAGACGGCACCAAGCACGCGGCCGGTGGTGAGGAGCAGCGTATTAAAGACGTACTTGTAGAACGGGAAACTTTGGAGCGCGACAACGTAGTTGTCCCAGTGAGCTTCCTTTGGCCAGAAGCTGGGCGGATCGGCCATGGTCTCGGGCAGCGACTTGAGGCTGGTGTTGACCATGAAAAGCAGCGGCAGGAGCGTGAGCGCGCCCATGAGCAGCAGCGGAAGATAGCCCAGGTATTTGCTCCGCTTCATGCCCGGATCTCCTCTTTCCACCAAAAGCGTTTGGCCCAAAAGTTGAGCAGGGTGATGAGCAGCACCACGATGAAGAAGAGCCAGGCCATGGCGGAGCCGGTGCCAATGTGGAGCTGGATAAACGACTTTTGATAGAGATTCAGTACGTAAAAATAAGTGGCCTTTTGCGGCCCGCCGATGGCGAAGTCGCCGCCGCCCGAGGTGCTGACGATGTAGGCCACGTCGAAGATCTGGAGGGCGCTGATGATGCCCATGGTGAGATTGAAAAAGAGAACGGGGGCAAGCGAGGGCAGCGTGATGTGGAAGAACCGGGTCAGCGGCCCGGCTCCATCGATCGCGGCGGCTTCATAAAGCGCACCCGGGATATTCTTGAGACCGGCGAGGAAGATTAGCATGGGGCCGCCGAAGCCCCACAGGGAGATGATGACGAGGGCGGGCAAGGCCCAATGGGGATCCTGCAGCCAGCCGGGGCCCTGGATGCCAAAGAGGCCGAGCAGGCGGTTGATGACGCCATAACGCGGATGAAGAAACCAGATCCACATCATGCTGCTGGCGGCGACGGGCAAGATGCTCGGGAGGTAGAACATGGTGCGAAAGAGACCGATGTGGCGAAGATCCTGATTGAGAAGGAGTGCAGCACCGAGCGAGGTGATGAGGCCGAGGGGCACGGCAAAGAGCGCGTAGACGAGGGAGAGCTTAAGCGAATGCCAGAAGTCAGGGTCGTCAAAGAGCAGGGCCTGGTATTGTCCGCTGCCGACGTAGTGCGCAGGATCGACCAGATTGAAATCGGTCTGGGCCCACCAGAAGCTCAGAAGCATGGGGCCGACAGTGAAGAAGGCCATGGCGAGAAAGCACGGGGCGGCGAACATGAAAAAGTATTTCCGCGAGCGCGCCTCGGCATAGACGACCGGGGTCTTGCGAAAGAAACGACGAACCCACCAGATGGAGAGGAGGCCAAGAGCCAGAGCCTGAGCCACGAAGAAGATCGGATTGGAATGCGGTTTCTCGTTCAGCGTCTGGAGATAGCTTTCCGCCTCCTGCTGCATGGTTTGCGGGACGGCGGCGAGGCTGGCGCGATCGGGATTGGCCAGCGCTTTGGTGACGAGAGGCGTGAGGCAATTGAGAGCGAGCAGGCTGGCGTTGGGCAGCTTGGGGAGAGAAGAGGCATAAGCCAGCGAGTCGACGAGCACCTCGGGATGTTTGGGATAGCCCTGCCGGGTCTCCGGCGTGCCCGCGAGGAAGATGTCCCGCGCCACGTCCTGCCGCACTGGAACCAGGCCCCCCTTGCATAATTCCTCGCTGGCATACCGGTCGATCAGGAAGCGGATGACTTCCAGCGCAGCGGCGCGGTTCTTGGAGTCTTTCCATATTCCGAGGCCCCCCACGGCTAATTCGCCGGTCGCCTTCCCGGCAGGCCCGGCTGGAAGCGGCGCGATGTCCCACTCGAAGGAGGCGTTCTTGCGCAGCACGCCCATCTCGGTGACATGGCCGCCATAGAACATGGCGTAGCGGCCGGTGAAGAATCCGCCAACAGGAGCATCCTTGGCATTGGGCGCGCTTTGATCGGCGTAGATCTGGTCGTGCAGGAACCCGAGGGCCTGGGCGGTGGCGGGCTTCCCAATTTCCAGATTGCCCTGCGCATCCATCATGTCACCACCGGCCTGGCGGACGAGGCTGAGCCACTCCACCCACCAGATGAGCTGGAGGTTGGTGCCGTAGGTCTTCACATAGCCGCTTGGTTCACGAACGGTCAGGGCCTTGGCGGCCTTGCGATAATCGTCCCACGTCCAATCCGCCGAGGGCATGGGCAGGCCGGCCTGGCGAAAGAGATCGGGCCGGTAGAAAATGAAGGGTACGTTGTAGTAGAGCGGCGCGAGCTTAAGCTTCCCGCCGTACTCGCAGAACTTGAGCAGGCCAGGATAGACCTGATCCATGGGCCCGAGGGAGCCATCGAGATCCACCAGGATGTCGTGGTATTTGACCAACTGAAAATCGGGCAGCATGACGAGATCGGGGAAGGCCTTGGCCGCGACGAGGAGAGACATCTTGCCGGTAGCCTCGGAAATATCGCTCCAGATGAGGCGGAAACGGATGTCCGGGTGGGTGCGATTAAACTCGTCCTGCAGGCTCTGCCAGGTGGCCCGGGCCGGATCGAACGGATTCAGCATGAGCGTGACCTCGGCCACACGAGCCGAGGCCCAAGCCGAGGAAAGGGCGAGTAAAATGAGGGCAAGAGCCAACCGCCGCAGGGGCAAAAGGAATCTCATGGCGCTAACGGGGGAGGCATTTGATGAAATTATGGGAAAATGTTTTTAATACAATCAAAACCGTTTTAAATACAATGCACTTTCCAAGCCAGTAAACTATTTTCAAATCATGCCCAAACCCCTCGTCCACCTCGTTTTCAGCTCACATTGGGATCGCGAATGGTATCTGCCCTTCCAGCAGTTTCGCGCCAAACTGATCAAGGTGTTGGATACGGTGCTGGAGGAATTGGAGACAGGGCGCCTTTCGGCCTACCAGATGGACGGGCAATTTGTACCAGTCGAAGACTACCTGAAGATTCGCCCGGAGAAGGAACCCCTGCTGCGGCAACTGGTGACGGAAGGCAGATTCAAAATCGGACCGTGGTACACGCTGCCGGATGAGTTTTTGGTGAGCGGAGAATCGATCGCGCGCAACTTTCAGATGGGCATGCGGCGGGCGGAGGCCTTTGGCCAGAGCAGCACGGCGGGCTGGCTGTGCGACCTCTTTGGCCACAACAGCCAGATGCCGCAGATTTTGAACCAGCTCGGGATACGGGACGCGCTGCTGTGGCGCGGGGTGCCGGAGAGCTTGAAGTTCCCGTTCCGCTGGCGGGCAGCGGACGGCAGCGAAGTCCTTTCGCATGGTTTCGGGATGGATGGATACTGCGATTTCGGTTTCCAGGTACGTGGCATCAATTCCCCCACCCCTCCCCTCACCGCTTCCGAAATGACGGAGAAGGCCATCGCGTACCTGGAAGCTCATCCGCCGACCGCAGGGCAAAACATCCTGTGGGTCGATGGGGCGGATCACATCGAGTTTGATCCGGCGGTGCTGGAGATGATGGACGCGTTCAATCGCAAGGCCGGGTATGAGGCCATGAAGGTGTCGACGTTGGACGATTTTCTGGCAGCGGCGCGGGCGGAGAAGCGCGCCGCGACGCCAACGTGGACGGGGGAATTGCGAGAGGTCGCGCACACGAACAATGCATGGCTCATTCCCGGCGTGGGGAGCAGCCGCATTCCGCTGAAACAGGCCAACCATGCCTGCGAGACTCTGCTGACCTTGTGGGCGGAGCCGTGGTGTGCATACACTCAGGAGCAACTGGGGCTGGAATACCCAGCCACTTCGCTGGATCTCGCCTGGGAGTATCTGCTGAAGAACCATCCGCATGACAGCATCTGCGGGTGCAGTACGGATGAGACCCATGCCGCGATGCCGTATCGCTTTGATCAATGCAAGGGGCTGGCGCAGACCTATCTCAACGAGGCGCTGCATGCGACGAGCGCACGCGGACTACAAGGAAAGCTGAAGGCGAGCGAACTCGGGCTAAGTCTCTTTGCGCCAGTCGGCGGCGACATGCAGGCCATACCGGAGGCGCTGGTGCGCCTGCCCCGCGAGTGGCCGGGATTCAAGGAGCACTTTGGTTTTGAACCAAAGCCAGCCTTCCGCATTTTCACCGCTGCAGGCAAGGAGGTGCCGTACCAATTGCTGCAAGTATTGCCGCATGTGAAGGAGACCATTGTGGGTCTCTACAAGATGCCAAGGGCGGAGGATCGGATCGGCGTGCGGGTGGCGCTGGACACTGCGCTGGCTCCCGCGGAGGCGCGCCATCTCGTAATCCGAGGCGCAAACGAGCCCACGCGGATCAGCCTGGAGAATCCGATCGGCGTCGCATCGAACCGACTGCACAATGCGTATGTCGATCTGGTTGCGGAGCCGAATGGCACGCTGACGCTGAGCGATCTGGGGAGTGGGCGCGTGTATCGCGATTTGCTGCAACTCGAGGACAACGCAGACATTGGCGATGGCTGGTTTCACGGGACGGCCGTACAGGATCGCACCTATCTTTCCACGGGTGGTCGCGTGACGTTTGGCCTGACGGAGAATGGTTCGCTACTGGCCCGGCTGCACATACGGGTCGAGTGGGAAGTGCCGAGCGAGTTTCTCTTCGACCAGATGGTGCGGAGCGAGAAACTCGTGCCGCTGGTGGCAGAGCACGTGGTGACCTTGCGAAGGGACAGCCGCTACGCGGAGATCCAGACGACGATTCACAATACGGCGCGGGACCATCGTCTGCGGATGCTTTGCCCGACCGGGTTGGCGGGTGCGAGGAACTACTCGGCAGATTCCGCCTATGACGCGGTGGAGAGGCCGATAGCACTGGAGAGTGATCGGCATCTTTGGAAAGAGCTGCAGTATGACATGACGCCGCAGCAAAATTGGGTGGCGGTAGCGGAGGGCAAAGCGGGGCTCGCGCTGCTGGCGCCGGGACAATATGAAAGCGCGGTGTTGGACCAGCCGGAGCGGCCGCTGTGCGTGACGCTGCTACGCGCTTTTCGCCGGGCGGTGTTTACCGACGGAAACGAAGGCGGACAAATTCCCGGGCCGCATCGCTTTGTGCTGGGGCTGGCTCCACTGGCGGTAAAAGGCGGAGAGATTCCGGCCGCGCAGCTATCGCGGTGGGCGCAGAATCTGGCGGCGCCGGTGCGGGTGCGACAGCTGGACTTTGCGGAGGAAGCGAAGGCGGCGCCGACGCGCACAGGGTCCGCACCCTGGGTCGAGGGCGATGTGGTAATATCGGCCAGCTACGCCATCGCCGCCAAGGAAAGGGTGATTCGGTTTTTCAATCCGGCGAAGCGCGCGGTGACGGTGCGGCTGATCGGAGGAAAGAAGTGGGAGGAAATTGATTTGCGGGAGAAGGCGGTGCGGAAGATAAGCGGGAAATCGCTTAGCGTCGGAGCGAAGAAGGTGGTGAGTTTGCGGGTTGCGGTCTAGATGAAACCGAATTCCTCCGGGGCTGGCCGACGCAGCGACAGATTGCAGCCGGAATTTTGTTACGGCATTTGCCGAGCTGGCTTGCCCCGCCCGGCAAGATATTGATCAAATCCCATGGGCGTCTGAACTTGGTGGTTCAACACCGCATCGTAGATGTCCATGCTACCCACCTGAGTGCGATAGGTGGGGAGACGGCACCACACGTCTTTGATCCACAAGATGGCCAGGCGAGATTGGGGACTAAGTTGCTCCTGCATGTTTCGCAAGTCCTCAATTTCCGACCGCGGAAGATCATTCAGCCAAAAGGAAATGTCTATCTTCCATTCCTCGCCCTGGTCCGGCGCATAGAAAAACGCCACATAGTACCGTTCGTCCCGAAGTTCGCCAGTTGGGTTGAATTTCCCACTTTCGTTCAGGTATCGCATCTTGCTGATGCGAGGATGGACGGCCAACAAGCGCATGGTCTCAAATGCATCCGAGAGATTTAAACCGGGCGAGACGACATTGCAGTCGATATCCCGCCATACCATAAGGCCGGAGGCGCAACTGCCGATCTGCTGGGGAGTTCCAACCCTCGAAAGGATGGCGAGCAGATTCAGGTCTTCCAACACCGCGGCGGCTTCAAACTGCAGCGCTTGTTGCCGATCCAATAGCTCGGCCGCATATGCGGGTTCTAAAACTTCTGTATTCACGGCCCAAGTGCGCAGGCGACTTGTCCGCGCGTCTTACCAAGCAAAGCCGATGGACTTTAGGAAGGAGCGAGTGATGACCATATGGCCGGAGGCGCCGGGGTGGACGCGGTCCCAGGCGAAGTTCATGGCGTGGTAATGAGCGAGGACAGCGTCGAAGCCGGCCTGGACGTCGACAAAAGTGGCGTCGTATTTGGCGGCGAGGTCGCGGACAATGGCGCCGTAGCGATCCATCTGGATGCGCATGGGGTCGGTCTTGCTGGGTTCGATGACGAAGGGAGTCATGAGGACAAGGCCCTTGAGCTTGGGGCGGGTCTGGGCGACGAGTTCCTCGAGGGTGGCGGCGTATTCCTCGGGGAGGACGTGGATCTCGGTTTGGAGGGGCAGATCGAACTGACGCCAGACATCGTTAATGCCGATCATGATGGAGAGCCAGTCGGGGTTGAGATCGAGGACGTCTTTTTGCCAGCGGGATTTGAGATCGCGAACGGTATTGCCGGAAAGGCCCTGATTGACGACGCGGATGCGTTCACCGGGATGGGCGGAGGTGAGCAGGGCCTCGACCTGGGCGACGTAGCCTTTGCCGTGCGCGCCGAAGAGGCCCTCGCCGACGGGCTTGGTGCGGTCGGCATCGGTAATGGAATCGCCGATCATAACGAGTTTGCTGCCTTTTTGGATCTTCATGGGATGGAAATAGGAGGTGTAATGCGGTAGCTGCAAGGCGCGAGTTCAGCAAGAATAGATAAATGGCTGCGACCCCTCACAGGGTGGATTCGGTGTGATAAAGATGGTGCCGGTGGTATCACTCTCTGCACTCAGCCCCCGCTACCGCAATTGGGACGCCTCCAGCATTCAAAGACAAATCCGCGAGCACTCACTTCCCTTCAGCGGGGGACGAAAATTCCTAACGGAGGACGTCGGCTACGCCGTTTTGGCGGACGGCGGTGGCGATGGCTTGAATGACGCGAATGCCTTCGACCATTTGCTCGGGAGTGAGTTTACCCGGCATTTCTCCGCCCCGCACGGCGCGGGCGAATTGCTCCCATTGGTAGCCACTCTCGCCGACTCCAGTTTCTTCCTGGGCGACGACACGGCCCTGGTTGTTCTTGGATTGAACGAGGGCCAGGCGATTGCGGTTCTCTCGGGGTGTATCCCAGGCGGGGCCGGCATTGCGGTAGACGGTGCCGTTTTCGTAGTTGAGGATGAGGCTGTTGCCGTACTGGTCGCCATCCTCCACGCAAAAAGAGGCAAAGACATTGGCGAGAGCTCCATTTTCAAAGAGCAGGCCAGCCTGCGCGTTGTCCGAGGTGGGGCGTCCGGTGAAGAGACGGGTCTCCATGACTTGAACGCGCTTAACCCGGCCCCAGAGGCGGGTGAGATCGTTGATCAAATAAATGCCGAGGCGATAGAGAGGCGGAGCGGGGCAGTACTCGGGATTGTCGTACCAGGTGCCATCGGGTTCCTCGCGATAAGAGGCCCAGACATTGCCGCGAGCGCCCACGGGCTGGCCGAGTTCGTACTCCTGCTCCCAACGCTGGATGATGCGCAGGTCGGGCACGGGCAGAGGACTGGGTGAATTGCAGTGGACGACGAGGCCGAGCGAATCGGCCTCCTCCAGTACGAGTTGGGCGGCGTCGGGATCGATCTCGAGCGGCTTGGTGGTGATGATATGGCGGCCAGAGCGCAGGATGCGGCGCATGAGATCGGCGCGACCGATGGGGCCGGTAAAGAGGCCAACGGCTTCGACTTCGGGATCGGCGAGGAGATCATCGAGGGACGTGTGACGGGAAAGTGAAGCCCCTGGAAGAACGGAACCGAGCCGCCCAGCATGCTGGTCGCAGAGGGCGACGGGCTCCAAATATTTTCCCGCCGAGGTGGTGGCAATCTCCTCGACGATGTGGCGGCCAAAATTGAGGCCCAGGACGCCCAGCTTGACGCGGGCCAGCGGGGCGGGCGGCGGGACGACGGGCGCCCGAGATAGGATCGGTTGCGGTCTATCGATAGTGATTTCCTCCACCAAGGGCGGTAATTTCATCAGTTTGCTTGCCGGCGACGGACCATGCGGATAGCGGCGACCAGGCCGAGACCCACGAGAATCGTCGTAGAGGGCTCGGGCACCACAACCGTGAGGACGAGGTCGTTGCCACCGGTGCCGCCAGAGTAGTTGACCTGATAGGTGTTGCCGTTGTTGGTGAAGGTGGAGCCATTGGTCAGGTTGGCGAAGACGCCAGTGATACCGTCGCCGCTGTCGTTGTTGATTAAGGTGAAGACGGTACCGAGCGTGATTGTGCCAGAGCCGAGATCGGTGAAGGAGAATTGCGCGCCGGTGAGGAGATTGACTGTGCCGGTGACGTTGATCTGGTCGGCCTGAAGAGTGGTGCTATTCAACTCGAAAGAGAAGGTGGCATCGGAATTCAAGGTGAGGTTACCGGTATTGAGCGTGCCGGGGCTATTGCCGGGAGCGATGAAGGAATCACTGCCGCCTGCGCCGTCACCCACGGTGACCGCGCCGGTGATGGTGCCCGCGCCGCCAAGGCGACCGGCATTCACATTGACCGCGCCGCCGCCGGAAATGCTGCCATTAACCAGAAGAGTGCCCGCCGTGACAGTGGTGACGCCGGTGTAGGAGTTGCTGCCGGTGAGGTTGAGGGTATTGGTCCCGAGCTTGGTGACGCCGATGACGTTGGTGCCGCCGTTGGTATTAGCAATGCTGGAGGCGTAGGTGAAAGTGCCGCTGGCGGCATTGGTGGTGTCGAAGCCGAGGATGGAACCGGACCGGAGCCCATTACCCGCGGTGCCGATGGCCTTGATGGTATCGACATCGGAGGAGGTGAACTCGCCGGAACCGCCGACGTTGAGAGCGAGGGTGGCGCCGGAAGCAACGGTGATATGAGCGGCGGTCCAAGAAGCGGCGGTGCCGCCGTAGAGCGAGGTGACCTTGGCAAACTGAAGGACACCCGCGTTAATGGCGGTATTGCCGGTGTAAGTATTGGCGCCGGAGAGGATCCACTTGCCGGTGCCGTTTTTGGTCAGGGCGTTGGCTCCTACGCCCTGGGCGTTGACCCATGCGGAGGCAAAAGTGTTGTCGCCTGTGTTTGTGCCTGAGAGGGCTAGGGTACGGGCGGTGTTGGTCGAAGAGAGAATTATATTGGTATTGGAAAAGGTAATGGCACCTGACCCGGATGCGTCAATTGTGTTAGTACCGGCGCCCAAGGTGAAAAGACGGTCGGTGGTGCCGGTGGCACCGGTGTAAAGAAGAGTCGCCCCATTGATGATGAGCGAGGCCTGATTGGACGCCGTGGAGGTCGCGTCGCCCTTACCGATGCCGCTCGCGGAGCCGATATTGGCAAGGTTATTGGTGCTGAGGGTGCCAGTGGAGATCGTGGTGGTACCGCTATAGGTATTCACACCATTCAACGAGAGGGTGGCGGCTCCGCTTTTCGATAGGTTGCGGGCAATCGTTCCAGTCTCTGAAATAATGCCGCTGAGAATAAGATTATTCCCGTTAACCGTGAAAGTGTTGTTTCCACCGGAAGCATAGTTGCCACTGAGAGTCAGATTACCGGTGCTCCCAGTATAGGTGACCGTCACGTTTCCTGATGTGGTGATGGCGTTGTTGATGGTGAGCGGGGAACCAGTAATATTATCCCACGTACCTCCACCCAAGGCGAGAGTACCGCTACCAAGAGCCGAAGCATTGCCGAGTCGAAGACTGGCCGTTCCTCCAATGGTAGAGCCACCTGAATAGGAATTTGAACCGGACAAGGTGTAGATGCCGCCGCTGGAAAAACTCAGAGCTCCCGCGCCGCTCAGAGCTCCTCCCAGTGTGACTTGACCACTCAATGAGCGAGTGCCAGCCCCCAGAGATATGTTGTTATTGATGGTCTGAAGTACGCCACTGGCATTGGCAATATTTCCAATGAGCGAAAGATCGTTACCTCCGATAGTATAAGATGCGCCGCCCGCAAGGAAGTTGAGGTTCGAGATGACAAATCCCGGGGTCAGGTCGTCGTTCAGCGTTGTTACCCCCGTAGTCGTGCCAAAAGTGAGCGCATCTCCAGAAACCGGAACCGCGTTGGATCCCGTCCAGTTACTAGCCACCGACCAATTCGCAGTACCAGCACCGGTTGTCCAAGTTTCCAAAGCAGCCTGAGAAGAAGCCAGCCCCAAAAGGAGAAGGCCCACGGCGGGCAGCAAGGAACTACGAGAAAGGGGTAAAGATCCAGAGGCCGGAATAGTGTATTTCATGACTAATTTTGGGGAAGGAGAGGTTAAAATGGGGGAACTTGGTCAAAGTAAACCTTTTTGATACAATTTGGTCAACAAAAATATCGTCTCGTGAAAATTACGCCGAAACTTGAGCAACAGGATGCCGGGAGACCCCCGCCAAAAAGGCGAGAGAAAAGCGACCCGTGAGGCGGCCTTCCCGGGTCCAGAGACCATTGCGAAGCTCCACGCGATGAGCAGAATCCGAAAGCCCCTCCCTCAGGACGAGGGAGCGATAGAGCGAAGTCTCGGGTAGCCAGGCTCCGGGCTTTCGATCATAATATTGCCACTCGCCTTCATCGAGACGCCAGGAGAAGCGACCGGCGTCGAGGCCCTCGTCCCAACCCAGAGCGATGGTATGGCCCGAAACCTCGGCGGAGAGGGCTGCCTCGGGAGAATGGGTCTCGAGCGCGAGATCAATGGCGGTATGGTGGGCCCAGCGGCGCTCGATCCACGGTCCCTCGAGTAGGAAGGTGGCAGGATCGGCGAGGGCGAAGTGGTGCCAGCAATCGGGATCACGCGGCGCGGGCAGGCTCTCGGGGGAGGAATTTCGCGTGGTGGCGGGGCGGCGCAGGAGATCATCCAACAGGGAGATGACGGGCTCGGCGTAGGCCAGGCTGCCCCTCGCCTGCGGGTGGATGCCGTCGGGCAGCCACTCCTCCGCGCGCAGGAGGCCACGGCAGACCTGGCGGTAGGCGTAGAGGCCGCTGAAAACGCTATTGAGCTGGTAGTGTTGGGCGAGGTCCTCGAACTCGGAAATGGAAGGATGGTGCCCACCGAGGCGCATGGCCTCGAGCATGGCCTGAGCAAAGACGTGGACCAGGACGACATCGGTGGAGCGCGAAGCGAGGAGCTGGCGAAGCAGGCCCTCGCGGGAACGAGCCCGGCGCACGGAAGGCTCGGGCAGGTCATTCACCGCGTACTCGACAAAAACGAGGTCGCAACCGCGATCAACCAGATCGCGCCGGGCGCGGAAGCAGGCGAGTTCGCTATTGGTGCCACCAATGGCGGCATTTTCCACGCGGATACGCAGGGTGGAAAAGCGGTCGGCCAGCCAGGCGACGACGGCCTCGGGCCAGGAATAGCGCGGGCGGGGGTCGGTAATGGAGCCGCCGATGAAGCCAATGGTGAGGTGGCCCCGGCGGAGGGCGGCCTGGGCGTTGGGGAGGCCGGAGCGGATGAGGATGGTGGGGAGATGTTCCGTGGCCTTCACTTAAGAACCCTGAGCTTTTGAGCTAGCACCGAAATCTAATTCGCCGCAGACGGCAAAGCGATTTTCTCGATTGCCCCCTTGGCCTGCGGCAACAGAAGCGAAACCGTATGCATCTTTGGTTTTCCGTCGGAGTCGGCAATCGCTGGAGGCTTCTGAAATTCCACCGCCATCACCAGAGAGTTTCCCGGAGATAAAGTGGTGAGCACCTGGAATGGTGCATAGGCCGGGCTTTTCGGATCAGGAACAACCGCTGGATACGCCTTTCCCGTTTGCTCGTCTGTCAGCACCGCGGCGGTAAGAGAAAATGGATTCGGACCATATTGCCCGCTGTTGATATCTTCCTTAGAGGTGCCTGGAGGAATCGGAGACATCACGCCAATTGTCGTACCCCGTCCTGCCTGCGGTGTTGCTTGTAGTCTCACCAAAAAGAGCAGCCGATCACCTCCGATTGCCTTAATATCTGCGATCTGAAAGCGCACACCCGGCCAAACGCTCTCAATTTCGTTTTGCTTCGACGCAGAGGGTTCCGCGCGAAGAAAGCCGATTGAGCAAAGGATAGAGAATAGAAAGAAGCAATGTCGCATAAATTCAGCGTCGGATTTCTTCCGAAAAAATAACCCGATAAAGGTATTTTGGGTTTTTGGGATGATTCTGAGGATCATAAAGATCGTCCCAAGTTCCAACAATCCCGTCGTTTCCAGGACTAGTCGAATTGCCATAAACGCCATCGGCTCCGGGATCGAGGTACCTCTCGACTAGAAAATGCACGCGAATCTCTCCGTTGACAGTATCCCGGTCTTCAAAGGCGCCATAGGTCGAATTCGCCGGATTCTTCCTTACCGTCTGCCCCGCGACCCACACGGAAAAGACATTACTCTGTGTGGCCAAGTCGCCCACGGTCTGGCGAACCAGATCATTGCGCGTTGGGTTGGATGGTGCCGCCAGCGCAGAGACAGCGGGAACATTGCAAATCTCCGCTGGCATCCTGAAAGGTCCGTTCGCGGTAAGATAGTTTGCTATCGCCTGAGCCAGCGCTACTTCATCCACGGCAGAGCCGCCTGACCACTGGCCGTTGGCATTGATCGATTGATTAACCATCAACCCTTTAAAGAGAGCCTGCAACGGCTCCAACCGAACGATTCCCGGCGTCGGCACGTTGGCATTCGTGGTATAGATTACTGCCCCATTCGGGTTAAGACGCCCAAAAGTCGATCCTCCAGATGTTCCATATGGCTTAAGATTTGATGGTATCGTAAAAAGATCAAGCAGAGCCCAATCTGGATAAGCCAAACTGGTCGACAAGGTGGTTTTTTGATTTGCAGAATCCGTCGAAGGAGCAAAACTTAGCAGCCGGTAGGGGGTACCGTGTTGATTGGTGTAACTCCCCCCCTCATCGTCCGGGATTAGCCCTGTCCGTAGGTACTGCAAATACCCGATATTCGGCATACGCTGGCTACGTGGCATCGCATTATTAGTCGCAGGGATCGTAGGCATCCAAAAAGAGTCAGGATCATAGTGGGGATGGGCGAGCGCGACTGCGTTCACTCCATTGGTATATGTCGCGATGAATGGGCTTAAGTTCGCCGGCAAAGTCATACTGTTTAAACCATTCTGTGTGACTACCCAGTCCCCTGGGAACTTATTGACTAGTGGATCGGCTACCTCCGCGTGTACCGTAACGCCAGCAACCGTGCTGGGAACAGGTACAGAAAATTGAAAGGGAATTACGGAGCTTGCCACCTGATCTGCGATCGAAGGCAATATTCCTGCGGCGTTCGTTTCCAAGGTTCTGAGCCCGCGCATGGATTCCAGTGGCACTGGATCAAGATCGCCCTGCGTCGATCGGGACACTGAATTCACCGCAATGCCTCCGGTAAACGTTATATTGGTTACTCCCGGGGCAGTCCGATAGAGAATAGCCGCATTGTAGCTAATATGGGACCGGTAGCTGCCCGGCTGCCAGGGATTGGCCGCGACGACGGTTGCCGTCTCGCCAAACGGGTTCTTCATTCGCAACGCCGGCGCAGGCGCAGTGTTCGGGACGCCCAAACCGGATCCCACATAGATGGAATTGGTTGTCAGGCAGTAGGGATGAAACATGGCCGCCTTGCCCGGATCGGGATCCTGCAATTCGGCCCCGCTTGTTTGAACGCCTGGGTTTCCCACCATATCGATCCCTTGATTATTGTGAAACAAGGTATCCCCCCAATAGCTGTAAGGCGGAAGGGGGGCTGTTTTGGTAATGGGAACTACCGTCTTTCCGGTAGCATCGCCTGGCAAATCCTGCACATTCAAATAGCCTTGATTGATTGAAGAACCAAGTTTTACCGCCCCTCCCTGAAGTCCAATTCCGCTTGTCGCTTTGTTGTTATTATAAAGATCAACTCCTGCAAAGCCGGCCGGAAAGAACCACTCCAGATAGGTAGCCATTTGCACATAGGGTGCATTGGTTCCATTCCCCGGAAAAGCCACAACATTGACGACCGCTTCATTGACCTTTCCAAACCGGCCCATACCCGACACCAATTTCCCGCTAAGATATCCAAACGTAGTCGTGGGTGTAACGTAGGGATAAGATTCCGAGCCTGGTACAGCGACATCGTTCGCATTTCCCCGCTCCGGAGAGATGGCTTTGGCCCCCAGATCCGCGATCTGCACGGTCAGTGAGTCGCGCTGTCTCGCTGTGTATTTTCCCGCAAATCCTTGAGCCGGCTGTATTGTTCCGGGAAATGTCGGCCATTGGATGGCCTTGCCCATACCGTTAAACCCACTGAGATATTTGCTCAGCAAGGCTATATTGAATCCAGGTGCGTTCGCTTGATAGAGATTGCCATTTTTGCAAAAATCGATTGACGGTATCTGCTGCATGAAGAGCAGCGGCCACGGTCTTGGTCCGCCATTGAGAATTGATCCGCTCCATGAATTGGTATTATTGCCCGACGCGGGGGTATATAAATCCGCATAGGTGAACCCGGGCAATTGGGACGGAGTCGGATAAAGCTCCGACAGAGGCTGAAGAGTGATGCCGTTGGTCGCGAAGAAATTGCCATTAGCCGGACTCGCTACGGTGGGAAATCCAGGAATAAAAAAGGTTTTGGGCTCGCCGAAAATGTTAATCTCCGGAGAACGACTGGACACTGTTAAGTTGAAGACATTTTCCTTCAGCAGATTCGTAGTTACGCCGCTTGCCCGCAGAATCTCCCCCAGCGTGTGAAATCCATCCGTGCGCGCAAGCTGCACAATATTGCTGGCCGTCGCAGTAGAGATCGCTGCGCCGCTCTGTTTCAACGCCAGCAAACTCAGCTCACTAGGAGTGCCTAGGCCTGCAGAGTTGGTGGTGTACTTTTGCGTTCCATCAGCCGTATTGACATTGATCTTCGCGCTCTCGTCATCCATCCAGAAAGCGTAACGTCCGATTATTTGGTTTGTGATACTTGCCGGAGCAGTTGGATTCTCTAGGACATTCGCCCATTTGACTGAAATGGCGGGTGGATTTGTTCCACCGACAATGGGATAGGAACCGTCCGACGACGAGGCATTGAGGTTAACTAGGTTTGTCGTTGTCGACACAGAAAAGAGCGGCACGTTTGTCAAAGCGGTCGCGTTGGTATAGGCCCAACGTGTCAGCACTCCGGGAGAGACTGACCAGTAGTAAGTAGGCGGCGTATTGCTTCCCATGAAATTACCAAAAGGATCATCCCAAACGCCAAGGCCATCGCGCAATTGGGCAATCGCGGTATTCAACCCCAGCATCGCCATACCGTTCGCTTTCTGAGCATCGAGCGCCGACTTGGCTGACTTTGTCTCCAACGAAACACTCGCGATATAGCCCACGATGATCACGGTAATCAGCACGACCATCACTAAGGTAAGGACAAGGGCCGAGCCGAGGTCTCGGGCAAAAATGCGTTTGAGGTGGCGTTTCATCGAGGGGCGGCAGGCAGATTGATGATGGTACCTTGGATTTCGGCGCCACGACGAATATTGTCGGGCAGCGAAGCATAGAAACTGTACACGTCGACCCAGAACCCATTGGTCGAACGCGACTGGGGCCTCTCCGATCCCGTAAGCCTCTTGGCGGTGCGGCTGTCCACCGTTATGATCGCCACTCTTACTGCGGCGGGCAAGGCGCGTGGATAGACGTTCGTCACACTGCCGTTCGTCGCGCTATAGCCGAGATTGGCATCGAACTGCCCAGGCGCACTCGCTCCATTTGAGCTGATATTATTGCCATTCTGGTCGATCGGCTGAATCCAAAGGCCCAGCACGTTCTCCGCCAGTTGGCCGGCATACGCCGATGCCTTCGTCGCCGGGGCATTGGTACTTAGAAGAGTCCCATCGATCCAAGAATTTGTCGGGGTATAATTCTGGTAACTGCTGGCCGAAGGGTTCGCAAAAAAGCGGCATAGCTTCGGGGTATTCACCCCGGTATCGGGGTCGTTCACCCATTGCACAAAATATCCGACCGCGGCCAGATCGCCCATCGAGCGGTCCGTCGCCGTGGCCGCCCGCCAAAAGGCGGCCTGGGGCAGTAGATAATTAGTAGAAAGGCTGGCTGGATTAATCACGAATTGCAGGCTCTTTCCCGAGAGATCGGTCGGCAGTGCCGCCTGCTGCAGATCACGAGTCATGCGCGAGAAGACATTGAGCGCCACGGCTCGGCGCTCTCCGTGTGCAATCCCCCTTTGCCAAGTCGCGCCCAGCGAAGAGGCAAAGGTGGCGAGGATTCCCATGAGGAGAATGAAAATCGTCACGGCCACGAGAAGCTCGATGAGGGTAAAGGCACGCCGTTTAGTCATACTTCACCAGCGAAAGAATCGTCGTATTCGTATAGGCCAATTGCGGCACGGGCCAACGGACTTGCAACTGCACGAGAACCAGGTTTGTGCTCATGCCTGGCGGCGTTACATTGATCAGGTCGCAGCGATAGTAGGTATCACCCGCGGTTGCATCGACCGGCGCACTTTCCTGATTGAAGTAATTCGTGGCCGGCAGAGAACCGACGTAATTGGAAAAATGCGCCAACTGGCTCAAAGAAGCTTCCAGCCGACCAATCTGGGTCAGCCGCGAATTGATATCCGCTTCTCTCGTACCCTTTACCGCCACCGCCGTCATTCCAAATACAGAGATCAGAATAAAGGCGGTAATCCCCACCGCGAGCACCACCTCGATCAATGAAAAGGCATCCTTGCGGCCAGGTTTGCCTCGCCGAAACGAAGTCCCCATCTGGCCAGCACTGTCCCACCGCTTTAAAAAACGCCACCTGGATGCGAAATGGGGGGATCGCCAAAACATCTCTCAAAATGGTAATGCTCCGAAAGAGAAAGTAAACGAAAAGTTTTTATATCTGCTTTTTATGTATTTTTTAGGTTTATTTTTTGAGAACTAGCCTATCTTCTGCATCACTCCCACGTATGCGCGTTCTCCTTTCCCTCCCCACCCTGCTGCTTTTGTGCCTTGGCGACCTCAAGGCGGTGCAAGTCGCCTTTGAATGGCCGGAAAACACGTTCGGCACCTACAACCTGCCCGGGTTCATGCCCAAGCCGGTCAGCGAAGCCGGGACGTACGACCTGCCGGAAGGGAAGAACATCCGGGTGGTGGGAGCGGGGTTTGACTTCACATTCATCCTGGAAAAGGGGAAAGCGAAGTTTCCGTTTGGCCTGCCCAAGGAGAAGTCGGGGGTGATCTTTGACGCGGCGACAAACACCTTCCGCTTCGTGACGGTGGATATCCAGACGGAGGTCGGCAATTGCGACCTGAATGTAAGTGTGGACGGACCTCCCGCCAACTCAGGCGATGAGCCGCCGGCCGATGGCAAATATCACTATTACAAGCTGGTCTATGGGAAGCATCAGTTGATGTACGGGGGCAATCGCCAGGAATTCAAAGTCGACGAAAAGGGAACAGTCCTCATTCAGGGAGCCGTTCCGCAGATCACGGCGAAGGGCTCAAAAATATCGGTGGACGGGATCGCCCTGGAGGTTGAACCGGCTCCGGCCGACAGCAAATGGAGCGTGAGCCAACTGAACAAAAAGGGGCTGTCCGGCAAAGCGACGATCCATCTTCTTCCGGGCTCCTATATCTACCAGGCCAAAGGC
>FTCB01000905.1_pt1 | contig 65170 bp, 54 predicted proteins | sample 1639431 | NCBI WGS metagenome assembly FTCB01 (sample SAMEA3914864, study PRJEB12502) | metagenome | biome: forest; material: soil | place: USA | collected 2012-03-12 | depth 0.3 m
GCGGCTCCATCGTCATCCAGCACAAGGACCTCGACATGTGGGAAATGTCCGGCCCCTACGACTGCGCCAAGTTCCCCTTCAAAATCGAAACCGCCGCCACCCTCCGGGATCACGCCATCCCCGTCTTCGCCTGGTTCCCCAAAAACTTCGACCTCACCGCAAAGCGCGAAAAACTCGCCACCAAAGACCTCCCCGATGGCACCATCATCATCTACGCCCTTTTTAGCGAACAATCTTGACCACACTTCTCAACCTTCTCTCGTCCGCTTTACTCGAATCCTACTCGACCCAAAAAGGGTCACTACCCTGAAAGGATTGCATCCCGTCGCTTTCCAATCGGAAATGATTTGTGGCAACCGCTATCGCGCAGGCGAGGCCATTCTCAAAAGCCCCCAAAAACTTCATTTCGCCAGCCCCGAACATCCGCTGACCGGCGCATAAAGAAGAACATGCACTTCCGGATTTGCCGCAAACGCTCGGTCGATTTTTGGCCGCACCTCATTCCAATCCAAGCCACCATTTCCGCACCCAAGAGCCGGGATGGCAATCGACCGGATGCCAAGCTTGCGAACTTGTTCCACTGGATCGTTAAGCCCACTCTCCACATCTTTCACGCGGCGGCGCGCTCGCCAGTGTCCTTTCGTTGGAAAATTGATGATCCATCGTGGTCCCCGGGCGCGGCCACCGAGATCGAAGACCTGCATCCGCCCCAACACCACTTCGCCAGCGTGACACGCTTTCTCATAGGCGCGGTACATCTCTGGCAAAGTCTGTCGAAATTGCAGGGCAATTCCTTTTCCCATGACTCCCACCGTATTCACGGTGTTCACCAGAGCTTCTGCAGGTGCCTTGAGGAGGTCGCCTTGTGCAATTTCAATTAGGGTCAATTCGGTGGAGAGCAAAAGCAGATTGATGCGCCGAGGACCAATGCCGGTCTCCTCGGGAAACTCTCTACCTTTGGTGGTTGTGGATATCGATCCAATTCCTCCAAACCGCGCAAACTCGCGACTTCCATCGCGTCCCGACGGATGCTATATTCTGACAACTAAGGTTCCAGAGGTTCTGAAGAAATAGGTCCCGCACCGGCCGGGCGGGATATCCGCAGCAGTAAATCATTCGTCGGTACGAGTCCGTGCCCGGCACCCGGCATTCCATCACCCATTATGCAACTCTCCCTCCGCCACCGCAAATTCGTCAACCGCCTCCTCGCCGGCGCCACCGCCAAGGATGCCTACCTCCACGCCTTCCCCAATGCGGGACCGGGCACCGCCCGCACCGGCGGCCCTCGTCTCCGCCGCGACCCTAAAATTCAGGCCGAACTCACCGCCCAGCGCCAAAAAGCCGAATCCCAACCCGACTCCGATTTCCTCAGCTTCGTCGAAATCCGCAACTACTACGCCCGCGTCGTCCGCGCCCAAGCCGCCACCCTCCCCGACGGCTCCGATCTCTGGAACGTGCGCAAGTCAGCAAAAGGCATGATCTACCTCAGATTTCCCGACAAACTCCGCGCCACCATCCTCGATGCCAAACTCGCCGGCTACGACCGCCCCAAACCCACCCCCACCTCCGAGAACGACCAACTCGCCCAACTCCTCTCCCGCACCCGCCATGCGGCTCCCCCCAATGTGGCTCACGCGGCCCCCCGCGTGAATCCAAACCCCGGCGCCACGCGCCCATGCTTCTTCCCAGCCTCCCCCACCGTCACCCTCTTCTCCACCACCATCCCTCTCCCATGAACCCCTTAAATCGCATTGGTCCATGTTTAGCCCTTTCAAGGCCGTCTCACACCTTGCCCATCAGCAATCAAAATCAGCCCTCGGCAATCTTGTGAAATCCCCCTTACCACCCCACTTCCCCCTTGCGAACCCCGCCCTTCGCTTGGTTCTTAGCGCCCGCCCGATCCACCAATAAATGCAACATCCCGAACCGGCCATCTACGATATCGAGCGCGCGCGTGAGCGCGTGAGCATTGCGCCGGCGCCGGAATGGGCGGAGATGCATCCGGTCGACGAGACGTGGAAGGCGCCGGGGGCATTTCAGTATTCGCTGCTGCTCTCCGACGAGCAGACGGATGTGGAAAAGCATGCGTCGTTTGTGCGCGAGGTGCTGCGGCTGGAGACGGCGCAGGCGGTGGCGGAGAATGCGCAGTGGCGGTTCAATTTCGATCCGCTCACGGAGCAGATCATCCTGCACTCGCTGTGCGTGCGGCGCGAAGGCTCGAGCCGCGAGCACACGGACCTCGCCAAGTTTCGCTTCCTCCAGCGCGAGGCGAGCCTCAATGCGAAGGTCATCACCGGCACGGTGACGCTGCTGGTGCTGCTGGAGGACGTGCGCGTGGGCGATATCATCGAGTGGTCGGCGACGCGCGTCACCAAGGCGCATGTGTGCCCGGAGCGCCATGCGGAGCTGGTCTTTCCGCCCACGCATCTGCCGCTGCGCCACTGGCGCTGGAGCGTGCGGTTTGCGCCGCCGCGGCCGCTGCGCTGGACCGCGGGGCGCGAAAAGTTTGAGCCCAAGGTGCGTGAACTGCCCACGGGCGAGACGGAGTGGCTCTGGACGATGGACAACACGACGGCGGAGATGGAGGAGCCGTACACGCCGTTCTCCACGGGCACGACGCTGTGGGTGCAGGTGTCGGACTTTGAGTCGTGGGCCGAGGTGGCGGAGGGCGTGCTGGCGCGCTGGCAGGAAAATTTCGAGAGCCCGGAAATCCGGCAGCTCGTGGCGGACATCGCGGCGCAGGCGCCGACGCTGAATGAGCGTATCACCCGCGCGCTCACCCTGGTGCAGGACGACATCCGCTATCTCAGCGTGAACCTGGAACTCGGCGGGCAGGTGCCGTCGCCACCCGGGCGCGTGCTGGAGAAGCGCTTCGGCGACTGCAAAGACAAGTCCTTCCTGCTCGCGCACATCTTCCGCTGCCTCGGCGCGCCCGCGCGCCCGGTGTTGATTCACACGGGGATCCGCGACGGGCTGGTGAAGCTGCTGCCGTCGCTGCAATTCAACCACGTGATTGTGGAATACGAGCTGGAAGGGGTGCGCTTCTGGGCGGACGCGACGATCCATTTCCAAGGCGGCGACGCCACGACGCGCTGGGTGCCCAACTACGGCTACGGCCTGCCGGTGGGCCCGGGCGTGCAGGCGCTGGAGCCCGCGCCGCCACCACGCAAGCCCGCACGGCTGATCATCAACGAATCGTTCGGCATCGATGAAGCCGTGGGGCAATCGCGCATGGTGCTGATCATGCGCGGCTTTGGGGCGGAGGCTGACGCCCTGCGCGCGCAGGTGCTGGGGCGCAGCCCCGAGGCGTTTGGCGAGGACCGCGCGAACTTTTACGCGCGGAACTTCTTCCCCGGCGCGCGCGTGGTGGGCCAGGTGCAATGGCGCGATGACCGCGCCGGCAATGAATTCCGCGTGGGCATGCATCTCGCGCTGCCCATCACGGGCGCGGTGAGCACCGATACGAGCGTGAGCACGTTCTCGTATTTCGCCCACCTCATCCGCGCGCATCTGCCGCTCTTTGCCGAGAACCGGAAAACCGCGGTGCAGCTCGCACAGGAGCGTATCCGGCTGGAACACACCATCGAGATGATGGGCGCACCCATGGGCTCGGGCAGCGGCGCCATGCTGTCGGTGAAGCACGATGCCTTTCGCTTTTCCGCGCACACCGAGAACCGCTCCAATTCGCACGTCATGAGCTTCGTGGTCGAAATCAGGCGCGAGCAGTTGCGCCCGCGCGAACTGCGCCAGTACCTCGCGGAAGCGCAGAAAGTCTGGGCCGCCACCTCAGTGCGGCTCTACATTTTCCGCGGCCAGAAAATCGGCGTGAACGCGCGCAAGGCCGGCGTCCTTTTTCCGAAGGATCGCCCTCCCGTGAAGCCGCTGCACCTGCCCGATCCGCACCCGCTCCCGCTCGAGCCCATCGCCGCACTGGCTCCGCGCGCCGAAAGGCCCGCGCCCGAACTGCTCGGCGTGGCGAATCCGCCGGCCACCGAGCCAGTCGCGGAACCGGTCCGCATCAGGCGCCAGCTCGCGCACATCCTCCCCCCGATGCCTGATGAAGCCGCTGCGGAAAGACGCCGCCAATCCGGCCGCCGCAGCTCCAGCCGGCGGCGAGGTTTCTGGTCTCGCTGGCGCGCGAAAAATTTTCGCGGCACTCCCCCGCTCTGGGTCATCCTCGTCCTCGTCGCCGCCGCCGCCTTCGGCGCGCTCGTGCTGGTGCTGATGCACTGAAGCTGGAGCGGCCCGGGGGCCGATATTAGTCTCTGAAGAAGTTAGCTGGCTCTCGCGCCCTCCAAAGTCCGCGAGGCGAGATTTTGCGCGACGCCGCAAAGGCTGGAGACCTGCGTCTCTTAAAAAAGATCAGCGTTGAGAAGTCAAAATATATACAGACTAATTGCCATAATTATCAGCGTCGGCGACTGGCTGCGGATCCACACCAAGGCGCGGCATGTTTATAGCTCTCATCCGTCGCCGTTCCCTAGGTCCCAGAGCTTGGAAAGCGTTCTTTGATCCTTTCGACAAACTGCCGCGCCTGCGGTGCTGGCGTCCCTAACCTTGCCTGCTCAACTCTTTACATTTGCGTCACCTGGGTGTTGCAAAAAAGTTCGTGACATTGGATAATCATCCAATAAAAAGGACACATTCTGCGAAAGCGGAGCAAATGACGGGAGTGTTCGCGTCTCTGACGGGTGACGTTGAACCAACCTCAAAATGGCCACCATCACTCTGGGGGGAGTGGTGGTGGCCGACTTGTTTTTCACGCCACGGAGTTCCAGTATCCCGTGAAATTCTCCATTGGCAGCAGGGTCCTCAGGATCGCATCCTCCGAGTTCTCTTGAGCCCTTTGAACCATGAAAAGGGACCCGAGAAGTCCAAAGGACCCAAGGGACTCCACTCCACGACACTCTTTATTTTATGCTGCGCTTTCTGCTCTTCTTCTTCGCGGCGGCCGCGCTCGCGGTGGATGCTCCGCCGGCGAAGCCGAATATCATCTTCATCCTGTGCGACGACCTGGGCTATGGCGACGTGGGGCCGTTTGGGCAGACAAAGATCCGCACGCCGAACATCGACCGGCTCGCGGCACAGGGGATGAAGCTCACGGCGCATTATGCGGGGCACAATGTGTGCGCGCCATCGCGGTGCGCGCTGCTGAGCGGGAAGCATCCGGGGCATGAATACATCCGCGAAAACCGCGGCGGGCTGGGCGATGGGCAGGAGGGACAGGAGCCGGTGCCGGCGGGCGCGCTGCAATTTCCGCTGACGCTGAAAAAGCTCGGCTACACGCTGGGCTGCACGGGCAAGTGGGGGCTGGGGCCGATCGGGAGCACGGGGGATCCGCTGAAACAGGGGTTTGACCGCTTCTACGGCTACAATTGCCAGGCCGTGGCGCACAATTTTTACCCGACGCATCTGTGGTCGAACGATGACCGCGTGGCGCTGAGCAACGCGGCGTTTGCGGCGCATCAAAAATTGCCGGCGGGCGCGGACCCGAAGGACCCCGCGAGCTACACGGCGTATGTGGGGAAGCAATATTCGGCGGATCTGATTGCGGAGCAGGCGCGCGCGTTTGTGCGGGAGAACAAGGACCGGCCGTTCTTTCTGTACTTTGCGACCACGGTGCCGCATCTCGCGCTGCAGGTGCCGGAGGATTCGCTGAAGGAATACGCGGGGAAATTTCCGGAGGAACCCTACACCGGAGGCAATGGGTATCTGCCGAACCGCACGCCGCGCGCAACGTATGCGGCGATGATCACGCGGCTGGATACGGAGATCGGCCGGCTGCTGGACGAGGTGAAGGAGCTGGGGCTGGAGGAGCGGACCATCGTGGTGTTCACGAGCGACAATGGTCCGCTGTACGACCAGCTCGGCGGGACGGATGCGGATTTCTTTCAAAGCGCCGGGAAGTTTCGCGGGCGCAAGGGGAGCTACTACGAGGGCGGGTTTCGCGAGCCATGCATCGTGCGCTGGCCGGGAAAGATCGCCGCGGGAAGCGAGAATGCGCGGGTGACGGGGTTTGAAGATTGGTTCCCGACGTTTTTGGAATTGATCGGTGAGAAGAGCGCGACGCCCGCGGGGCTCGATGGGATCAGCTTTGCGCCGACGCTGCGCGGGGAGACGCAGGAGGAGCGTCCGTTTTTATATCGCGAATCGCCGGGCTATGGCGGGCAGCAATGCGTGCGCGTGGGCGACTGGAAGCTGGTGCGGCAGCATTTGAATCCGGGGCCGAAGGTGAAGAATCCACCGGCGCCGACGACGGAGCTCTACCACCTCGCGAGCGATCCGGCGGAGACGAAGGACGTGGCGTCCGAGCATCCGGAGATCGTGGAGAAGCTGCTGGGCATTGCGCGCGAGCAGCACGTGAAATCGGAGCTGTTTCCGATTCGAGTGCTGGATGGGAAGTAGGCGAGGTTTTCAACCTCGCGTCCAGTGATGCGGCGATGCCAATGCCGTGCGAGGTTGGAAACCTCGCCTACTTTGCCGGGAACCACTGGTACAGGAAGAAGTAGACGAGCACGCCGGTGACGCTGACGTAGAGCCAGATGGGGAACGTGATTTTGGCCCACAGGCGATGCGCGGCGTAGCGGCCGGCCAACGCGTGCCGCATGGTGATGATCGCCAGCGGCGGCACGGCGATGGCCAGGCAAATGTGGGTAATGAGCATGGGGATGTAGATCATCCGCCAGATGCCCTGGCCTCCGAAAGGCGTGTGGAGGGCGCGGGTCGGGTCGGCCTGGTGCTCCTGGTAGACCATGAATTTGTGCAGCAGGTAGCAGGAGAGAAAAAGACAGGAGACCGCGAAGGTCGTGCCCATGAGGAGGCCATGCGCGCGCTTGGCTTCGCGCTTGATGGCGAAGATGCCGGTGAGGAGCAGGATGGTCGCGAGGCCGTTGAGGCTGGCGTTGATGGGCGGAAGATCGGCGGCGGTCATTCGGCAAGGAGGCGTTTGATATCGGCGAGGAGGCGGGCTTTTTCGGCGGGAGCGTTGTCGCCGACGCCGTCGTAGTAGCCGCGGATGTTGCCCTGCTGGTCGATGAGGGCGATCTTGGTGCTGTGGATGAACTTTTCCTTGAGGTTCACGCCGTTGGCGTCGGCGAGGGCGAGTTTGAAGCCTTTGACGCTGAGGTCGAAGACCTCGTCTTTTTTGCCAGTGACGAAAAACCAGCGGTCGCCGGCGTGCTGGCCGGCGGCGTAGTCGCGGAGTTTTTCGGGGGTGTCGTCCTGATCGGTGGAGATGGAAAGGAGGCGGACGTTGGGCTGATCGGCGGTGGCGGACTGGAGGGCTTCCATCTGCGTATTAAGCAGGGGGCAGGTGCCGTGGCAGGTGGCGAAGAAAAAACTGGCGACCCAGACTTTGCCGCGCAGGGAATCGGAGTGAAAGGGCTGGCCGCTGCGCTCGGTGAGTGTGAAGGAGGGGACGGGGTAGAGCTTGGGCAGAGGGGCGGCGGGTGGGGTTTTTTCGCAGGCGGAGAGAAGGGCGAGAAACATCCAACACCCAACGCCCAACATCCAACGCCCAATGTTTCGGCGGGGTGAGGTGCTCGCGAGTTTCGGAAGATCCTCATGGCCGACATGGGGTGTTCGGTGTTGAGCGTTGGGCGTTGGGTGTTTCATGCCTTGGTGAATACCATGAGCCCAAGAATCAGCGGGAGATAGAGGATGCTGGCGAAAAAAAGGCGACGGGCGATGGGGCGGGAGCGGTCGGCGGTGAAGTTGAGGGCGGCGAGGAAGAAGACGCTGTTGATGATGAGCGCGCCGCCGAGATAGATGCTGCCGGCGAGGCCGCTGTTGAAGGGGATCATGGTGACGGCGGTGAGCAGCAGCGTGAAGAGGAGGCTGGTGATGGCGGTGGGGAAGCCGGTGTGGTCGTCGCGCTTGAGCATCACAAGGCCGGCGGAGCGGTATTGGTCGCGGTACATCCACGCGATGGCGAGGAAGTGGGGCATTTGCCACGTGAAGAGGACACCGAAGAGGATCCACGCGCCGAGGGAAAGATGCGGATTGGCGGCGGCCCAGCCGACGACGGGCGGAATGGCGCCGCTGACGGCACCGACGAGCGTGCACCACGCGCTCACGCGTTTCAGCGGAGTGTAGAGGAGCACGTAGATGACGATGGTGCTGGCGGCCAGAATGGCGCTGAGCGGGTTCACGGCGAGCCAGAGCCAGACAGTGCCGAGGAGGCCGAGGGCGACGGCGATGAAAAAGGCGGAGCTGCGCGTGAGGCGCCCGGCCACGATAGGGCGGGATGCGGTGCGCGCCATCATGGCGTCGACTTTCACCTCCCAGAGCTGATTGAACGCGGCGGCGCTGGCGGCGCAGAGCGCGGTGCCGAGCATCGCTTGGACGAGGCGGGCCCAATCGATGGCGCCGGGCGCGCCCATCCAATAGCCCACGAACGTGGTGATGAGCACGAGCATGTTGAGCCGCGCCTTGGTGAGATCGAGCAAGTCGGCGAGAATGCCGGGCTCGGCATTCGCATTGGGGACAACGGCGGCGCCCGGCTGGCTCATGCCGGGCGGAGGCGCGAGGTGCGCGCAAAGAGCATGGCAGCGGTGGCGCAAATCAGAGCGCCAACGATGACGTGGGTGTTCACCGTGTGAGCGTCCCAGTGCCACAGATAGATGGAGGCGCCGAGGGCGATCTGGATGAGCACAAGAATGAGGAGCCCCCAAGCGGGACGCGTGAGGCGACGTTCGCCGTAGGCGCGTTTTCTAAAACCGAAGGCCATGCCAATGACGTGGCCGAAGATAAGGAAGGGCAGGACGCGCGAGTGCAGAAAGAGGATGCCGATGGTGTGCGTCCACACCACGGGAAGCCAGCCACCGCTGGCGTCGGTTTGAGGCCAGTGGGGAATGGCGGCCCAAGTGCCGGGGCGGTGGCGCAGGTAGGCGGCACAGGCGAGCTGGATGAAATAGAGGAAGAGCAGCGCGATGGTCATGCGATGCAGCTTTTTCGCATGCGCGTGGGAGACGATCTCGCGGTTGATGGGCGAGAGGCGCGTGGCGAGGATGACGAGCCAGGCGAGGAACATTTGCGCGAAGACACCGTGCGTGGTGCGAATCATCGTGGCGGCATCGAGCTTGCCGGCAGTCTCAAGTTCCACGCGCAGCGTGCCGAACATCGCCTGGATACCGGTGGCGAGGAAGGCGATGAAGACCATCCATTGGTTGCCAGTGATTTTTTCGCCGCGGCGTTTGGCGCTGACGATGAGCCAGCCGAGAAAGAGGATCATCGGCGGCCACACGCGCAGGTGGGCGACGAGAAATTTGCTCATCCCGAGATGCTCGAGGCCGGCGGCGGCACCCATGAGAATGATGCAGACGGCGAAGGCGATCCAGTTGCGCCAGAGGAGCGCGGCGAGGGCTCCGACGGCGACGGCAACGGCCATGGCGACAAGGCGATGGCCGTGTTCGCGGAGGTAACCGGGGTCGAGATAGAAGGGCGTTTGCGTGCCCGGGACGTTGGGATTGAGGAGCGTGCCCTCGACGTGCGGCGCGTGCGGCGTGGCCATGCCGGTGCCACTGGTGGTGACGATGGCGCCCACCAGGATTAGCAGCAGGGTGAGCACGACGCAGACCTTGGCGAGCAAGGAAGCGGCTTTTGGTTCAATCGGCACGGGTTGCATGGTGAAAGCGGCGAGTGTCGCCGGGATGGACGGCGGCGGCAAGCGCGGTGAAACTTCCCGCGGTGGCGAGAACTTTACCCGCCGCGCGCAGCAAGCTGCGCTTACCGCAGAGCGGTGCCAAGGCACCGCACTCCAGACCACGCCCCGCAGAGGCAAATCCTCTTTAGTGCTCGGCCTTCTTTTCGCCGTGGGCTTCTTTGGCCTCGGCGGCGGCTTCGGCTTCCTCGGCCTTCTTCATGGCTTCGGCCTGGGACTTCAGCTTGTTCTGCGTGATTTCACGCTGGCCGGCGTACCACTCGTCGAAATCCTTTTGGGTCTCCGTGCGGTAGCTGGCGGCCATGCCGGAGTGGCCGTCGCCGCAGAGCTGGGCGCAGATGATTTGCCATTCGCCGATGTCCGGGGTGGGACGGAACCACATGGGCGCTTCGGCGCCGGGGATGGCGTCCGTCTGCACGCGCATCTGGTGGAGCGCGAAGCCGTGGATCACGTCGAGCGAAGAGACGCGCACGACCGTGGGACGGCCGGCGACGAGGTGCATGTCGCTGAGCGAAACGACGTCGTCCTTGCCGTTCGGATCATTCGGATCGAGGCCGAGCGGGTTGAGGCCCGGGACGATGAAGCGGACGTGCTGGCGGCCAAAGACGCCATCGGGTCCGGCATAGTGAATTTGCCAGCCGAATTGGAAACCAATGGCGCGGATTTTCAGCGCGTCGTTCTTTTGCTGATCGGGGATTTCATTCACGCGCTTGCCCCAGAGCGGGATGCCGAAGCCGAGAAGGATGACGGCCTCGATGATGACCACGCTCGCTTCGAGGTGGGTGGAGAAGTGGCTGCGCATGCCCTTGTGGTCGGCCTTGGGATTGCGCGACGCACGGAAGCGGAACATGCAGAAAATGAAGTAGCTGGTCCACCCGACGAAGAGGATGAGCATGAACCAGTGGCAGAAGTTCAGCATGTAATCGATCTCTTTGCCATGCACCGAGCGGTTCGGGAGCATGCCCATGAGCTTGTTGAGATCGAAATATTCGGAAACGGAAGCGAGCATAGAAAAAATCTAGGAATGGCTGGAGGCCGGCACGATGGAATCAATCAACTCGAGCGGGGGCGGAGTGAGGGCGCGGGATTTGCGCCAGAGGAAAAGAACGGTGAGGCCGGTGGCGACGAAGATGAAGCCGACGAGGCCGAGCAGCGCCCAGAGTACGGTGTTGGAGGCGTCGACGGTTTTGGGATCGTCGGCGCCCATGCAGACGGCGCAGGCACTCGCGCTCGCGGTGAGAACCGCGAGCGAACATCCAACGCCCAACATCCAACGTCCAACACCCAATGACAGGCGACGGGAGCGAGATTTGAAGTTCGTGAGCGAGTTACGCATCAGTGGACCAAGTGGCGGGATTTGCGGAGGAACCAGATGCCGTAGGGAGGGAGGAGGGCGGCGACGATGGCGAAGGCCCAGCACCAGACTTTTTCCACGCCGTTTGCAAAACACCACCAGGACACGCCCGCGCAGAGCAGCGTGCTGAGGATGATGAAACAGATATGGAAAATCCGGAGCGACATCGACGTTTAGTGGTGCCAGTGCGAAGTGGTCGGAATCGGGTCGGAGAAAGCGAGGAGGCAGAGCAGGAAGAGCCCGGCGACGAAGAAGAAGGTGAAACAGAGCGGACGCCAGATGGTGCGCTTTTCGCCCTTCAAGTGCATGAAGAAGAGGCCGACGAGGCAGACTTTGCCCGTGGCCAGGAGCAGACCGATGATGATGTTGATGCCGATGCCGTGCACGCCAATGACGTTGAACATGCCGCGGAAAACGGCGTATTCCGCAAAGTCGAAATACGACAGGGCGACGGTGACGGCCGTGGCGATGAACAGGATGACACCGATCCAAATGTAGACCTTGGCGTGGGCAAAAATGTGGCCGAGATCATTCCCGTGGCCGTCGGCGCCATGGGCGGCGGGCTCGTGCTTGGTTTCAGCAGGTGCGGCAGTTTCAGACATGGCAATTTACAATAGGTAAAAGAGCGGAAACACAAAGATCCAGATGAGGTCGACCAAGTGCCAGAAGAGTCCGGCGACTTCGATGCGGTTACAAAGCTGGGCGTGGTTGGTGTAGTAGAGTTTGTTGCCACCGCGGATGGGCAGCCAGAAGTAGAAGAAGACGATGCAGCCACCGAGCACGTGCAGGCCGTGGAGACCGGTGATCATGAAGTAGCACGCGAGATACGTGTTGAGCTTCGGCACGAAGGCGCCGTGGTGCTCGAGGAGGTCGGCCTTGTTAAGGACGAGCGAACCGTCGTGGATATTCGGGGCCTTGAGGGTGCCGGCGTCCACCTTGCTGCGGGGCCAGAAATGGGCCCTGTCGTTATCCGGGTCGTAGGGATTGGCATTCTCCGAATCCACCTCGTGGATGTGGATGAAGTTGACCTTTTCGAGGAAGGCCTCGCGGGCCTTCTTTTGCTCTTCTTTCGACTTCTTATCGTCGAGGAGACTGGCGGTATCGGCCTCGGAAAAGCCGTACTTCGGCAACAGCTTCACCATGCTCTTCTCGGTTTCGCGAGCGATGGAGAGTTCATGTTTCACCGTGAGGCGATCATGCTCGGCGGCGGCTTTCGCCGGGCCGGAAAGCTTGGCGTCCACGGCGGGCACCGGGACCGCAGCTTTGCCTTCGAGTTCCACGATCTTGGCGCGGACCGACCAGATGGCGCTGATCATGCCATCGAGTTTTTCCGGCGCGATATACGGCACCGTGGCCAGTTCCATCGCAGATTGCGACGGGTCTTCCGAGTGATGCAAGTGACCGCTGATGAAGCGGCGCTCCGGCAGCGGCAGGCCATCGGGAGAGGTGCGGGTGCGGCGTCCTTTTTCCGGCTGACCGTCCGCGCCCAAAACCGGCTTGCCTTGGGCATCGACGGGATCCTCGTTGCCGAGGAAAGCCTCGTACTTATGGAGCGACTCGGTCTTAATATAGGCGCCGAAGTGGCCGAACTTGTCGGGCCATTCGTAACCGAGCTTCACGCCAAGGAAGGCGAGACCGCAGATCCACGTGGCGGCGAGCCAGATCATGAACCACTGGCGATTGTGCATCTTCAGCGATTCCCACGAGAGAATGATGGTCACCGACGACGCGATGAGGATGAAGGTGTTGAAGGTGCCCACGGGCACGTTCAGCCAGCCATGGGGCCACATCCACGGCTCGGCGCTGAGGCGCATGAAGATGTAGCCGGCGAAAAGGCCGCCGAAGAGCATCACTTCCGAGGCGAGGAAGAGCCAGATACCGAGCTTCGGATTGGCGAGGCCCGTGTCGGGACGCGGCCGGACTGTGTATGGAATTTCCATGATTGCTAAAGTGTCTGCTGCTTAGTGGGCGTGGGCGGGCGCGGGTGCGGGGGCGTGACCGGGCGCCGGCGTGTGGACGGGCGCGGCGGGCGGCTCGGACTGTGGGGTGTAATCCTTATCGGCACCAGGCACGCTGTATTCGTACGGGCCGCGGTAAACGGCGATGGGCTTGATGAAATTGCCGTGCGGCGGGGGCGTGGGCGTGTCCCACTCCAGCGTGGTGGCGCCCCACGGATTGTCATTCGGCACCTTGCGTCCGCGGACCATGCTGTAGCAGAAGTTGAAGATGAACACCAACTGGAAGGCGCCGAGCACCCAGGCGGCGACCGACATGAAGTGATTCCAATGGAGCACCGGCTCAACGGTGGCCTTGTAAGCGGTGGCGCCGCCATCGTACCAGCGGCGATGCACGCCGGCCATGCCCTGGATAAGCATGGGGAAGAAGAGGCAGTTGATGGCCACGAGCGATCCCCAGAAGTGCACCCTGCCCCAAACCTCGCTCAGCATGCGGCCCGTCGCCTTCGGGTACCAGTGATAGACCCCAGCGAAGATGGCGAAGATGGTGCCGGGCGCGACGACGTAGTGGAAGTGCCCGATCACGTAGTAGGTGTCGTGCATGTAGAGGTCCACCGCGTTGAAGGCGAGCGGGATGCCGGTGAGACCACCGATGCCGAACATCGGCAGGAAGGCCGCGGCAAAGAGCATCGCCGTATTAAATCGAATCGAGCCGCCCCAGAGCGAGAGGAGCAAGGCCGTTAACAAAATCACCGACGGCACGGAGATGAGGATGGTCGTCGTCTGGAAGAACGCGCTGACCTTCGGGCCCATGCCCGTCATATACATGTGGTGCGCCCACACGATGAAGGAGAGGAAGGCGAGGACGAAGATGGCGCCGACCATGGCCTTGTAGCCCCAGATGGGTTTACGCGTGTTGCACGCGATGACCTCCGTGACCATGCCGATGCCGGGCAAGATGAGCACATACACCTCCGGATGGGCTAAGAACCAGAATAAGTGCTGCCATAAGACCGGGGAGCCACCGCCGGAGTAGGTCGGCACGAAGCCCGCGGCATCGCCAATGTGCGTGATGTTCAGGCCCGTGGGCATGAAGAACGACGACTGGAAAACGCGGTCGAAGAGATTCATGATCGCCGCGGACTCGAGCGGCGGGAAGGCGAGCAGAAGCAGGTAGGCGGTAATGAACTGCGCCCAGCAGAAGAACGGCAGGCGGCCCCAGGTCATGCCCGGAGCGCGGAGCTGCACGATGGTGGTGATGAAGTTCACCGAGCCGAGGAGCGAGGACGTGATGTTGAACACCATGCCCAGGAGCCAGAGGGTGCCGCCATTGCCCCACACGCTGAGCATCTGGCCGGTGGCGGAGAGACTGCCCGGCATGTCGGCGGCGCCGGCGAGCGGCGGGTAGTTGGTCCAGCCGGATTTCGCGGCGCTGCCCGGGACGAGGAAGCTCGCCAGCATGAACACGCAGCTAATGAAGAAGCTCCAGAAGCTGGCCATGTCGATGCGCGGGAACGCCATGTCGATGGCGCCGATTTGGAGCGGCATCACGAAGTTGCCGAAGCCCGCGAAGGCGATGGGCACAATACCGAAGAACACCATGATGGTGCCGTGCATGGCGCCGAAAACGTTGTAGCCGGTCTGGGTAAGCGCCCAACCGGAGGAGGTGACGGCCCCCGTGGCCTGATCCTTGATGGTCGCCCACTGGAACACATCGTCACCGAAGAAGGAGTGCAGGATGCCGCCGGCCCAGGTCGGGAGCGGGGTAGCCCCGTGGGCGATGCTCCAGCGCATCACCATCATCAGGATGAAGCCGAAGAACAGAAAGGCCAGGCCGGTAACGGTGTACTGGATGCCGATCATCTTATGATCGGTCGTGAACACCCACTTGCGCCAAAAGCCAGGCTCGTGGTGGTCGTGATGGTCGTCGTGACCGTGCGCGCCGTGGTCGTCGTGACCTTTCGGAGCTTCGGGTGTGTGTTCAGCGGCGTGAGCCATAATCAATATTGGTTGCTAACGGTCAATCCGCGCCGGCTCGGCGGCACGGGGCAAATTTTTACTTGGCAGCAGGAAAGGCTTTCAGGTCGGCCTCGGTCCACTGGGTCTTGCGGTCGGCGAACTCGGCGCGGATTTTCGCGACGAATTCCGTGGTGATGGCGTCCTTGGCTTCATTGCCGAAATTGGTGCGCACGTAGTTCAGGACGTCGGCGATGTTCTTGTCGTCCTTGAGCTGCGGAAAGGTGAGGTCCGGCTGCGGCATCCCGGTGGCGTAGACTTTGCCCTCGATGGTGATGGCGCCGACGATGCCCTTGAGCACAATGGCCACGAGGCGGCGGTTGTCGCCGTTCACGTATTCGGACTTGGCCAGCGGCGGGAAGGCGGCGGGGACGCCCATGCCGGTGATCTGGTGGCAGGCCATGCAGGTCTGCATGTACATCATCTTGCCGCGGTCGGCCGAGGTCTTGAGGTCATCATCCGCGCGCGCCACGGTGGCGAGAACGGTGAGAGCAGAAAGAGCGAGAAGAGAAGCAATTCGGGTCATGATCAATTATTTGGCAGCGGGAAAACTGAGGAGCTCTTGCTCCGTCCACGGGGCAACACGGCCTTCGAACTCTTTGCGAGTCTTGGCAATGAGTTCCGGGGTCACCGGGACCTCGGATTTGTTGCCAAAGCTGTTGCGGACGTAGTTGAGCACATTGGCGAGGTTTTTGTCGTCCTTCAACAGCGGGTACGTGAGGTCTGGCGGCGGCATGGCGCTGGCGAACTTGGCGCCGTTGACATTGATTTCACCGGCCACGCCTTTGAGGGTGATGGCCACGAGACGGCGCGGGTCGCCGACCACGAAGTCGGACTTCGCGAGGGGCGGGAAAGCGCCGGGCAGGCCGAGGCCGGTGGGCTGGTGACAGGTCACGCAGGAACCCACGGCGTTGTAGTGCGCCTTGCCGTTCTCGATGGAAGCGGTGAGGTCGAACTTCGGAGCGTTGGGATCGGCCTTGGGGTTCTCGACGGGCTTGGCGCCGTCGGTCTTGGCCGTCTCCGGCTTCTTCTCGCCGCCTGCGCCCGGGGCGCCGGCGCCTTCGACCTTCGCGTCTCTCGGGATGCCCTTGAGCTGATCGGAGGTCCAGGACGAAGCCTGCGTCATGAACTCCTTGCGGACGGATTTGACCATGGCCTCGTTGAATTCGTCGGTGGCGGTATTGCCGAAGGAACTGCGGACATACGTGATGACGCCCGCGATTTCCTTGTCCTTCATGCCTTCCCAGGCCGGCATGGCGCCGTTGAAGCTGGCGCCCTTGACCGAGATGGGGCCTTGGATGCCCTTGAGCAAAATCGCGATGGTGCGCTTTGCGCCGAACTCCTCACCAACGAGCCATTCGGAGCCACCGAGGGGCGGAACCGAGGCACTGCCGAGACCGTTGGCCATGTGGCAGGTGGAGCACTTCTGGCTGAAAATCTTCTCGCCGATTTGGGCGAGCGTCAGTTCCACCTGCGGACCGCCCTCCAGTCCGCCGCCAGGCAGCGGGAAGAAGGCGGCGGGCGAACTTTGATATTCGTTATACACGGTGGCACTGAAGCCCCCGTGGAACATGCCGATATACATCGCGGCCCAGCAGAGGGACACCGTGCAGATCAGGCCCAGCCACGTGGGGATGGGCAAATGGCCGGCGCGCGGCTCGGGATGTTCGCGCAGGACGGAAGCGTGCACTTCCGTGATGTCGTCGGTCTCGCGGTAATCGAGATGGTCTTGTCCTTCGCTCGGCTGGCTCATTTCTTTGCCTCCTTGGGCTTAATCATCGTGGGCGCTTCCTTGAGGTCGTGCGTCCGGTTCAACGAGAGGAGATAATTGGCGAGGTAACGCGCCTCGGCCGTGGGCACCACTTGCTTGTTGCCGATGACCTCGACGGCCTCGGGCGAGGGCGCGGCGCCAACGTCGACCGTTTCAAACAGGTGCTGCATGGGCGGGCAGAAGGAATCGTTGACGTAGGTGCGCGGGTTGTAGAGATGCCGGTAGATCCAGGCCTCGTCGCGGACGGAGGGCCGGTGAGAATCGCCCTCGGGCTCATTGCGCCACATGCGGACTTTCACCGGGTTGCCGGTGGCGTCCTTGGCTTCCCCGAGCCAGCCGTAATTGGCGAAGTCGGGGCCCATGCGGGTGCTGCCGAGGAGCGGCACGTCTTCGTAAATATAGTCGCGAGCCACGGTGCGGCGGGAACCCCAGCCGCGATCCATGTCGGGGCCGTATTGCGGGTCGCGGATCTGCTGGCTGTGGCAGTAGTAGCAGCCATTCTGCATGTAAACGCTCTGGCCGAGCCGGGTGCCGAGGCCGCCTTCCATTTTCACCGGGTAGACATCGGCGGGGAAGGGCGAGGAGCCGTCCCAATCGCCAACTGAAGGCTGGAGACCGCTGAGCTGCTGGTGCGGGAGCAGGACCATGACGGTGGTGGAGAGCACGAAGGCCCCGAAGATACCGACAAAGAGTGTGCTGGATTTATCCATGTTAGTGGGCGTCCTCCGGGTTCATGAGAAGCGTGGGTTCGCCGGCGGGCTGGCCGATGCGGAGGCGCATGAAGAAGAAGTGAATCGCGAAGATGATTTGCGCGAAGCCGAAGACGAAATAGCCGATGTAGGTCTTCACGAGCTGGAAGGCCGCGCCGTTTTGAATGACGTTGTAGAACGCCATGTTTTCGCCGGCGGGTTCATCGAGCGTGAAGCCCATCCAAATACCGCTGCACAGGAAGAGCGCGATGATGGTGCCTCCGCCATAAGCCGTGCCGAGGAAGTGCAGCTTGATGAAGGAGCGCGAGAGCCATTCGCAACCGACGAGACGCGGGGTGATGTAGTAAATGGCACCGAACATCACCATGCTGAAGAAGCCAAGGAGGGTGATGTGCGTCTGGCCGTAGTTCCACTGCGTGAAGTGCATCACGGAATCGACCGACCGCAGCGAGCTGAGCACGGCGAGCGCAGCGGCGATGCCGAAGAACACGGTACCGACCCACACGAAGCGGAGCGTGGGCGACCACGCCATCTTGCCCGACTCCCCTTTCATCGTCTGACCGAGATTGGTCATCACGGTGGCGATGGGGATAATCAGCAGGATGCTCGCGGCGACGCTGATGGTCACGAGATAGGCCGGGACCGGGCCGCCGCTGAGGCGGGTCATGGCGGTGAGCCCGCTGAGGAAGACCCAGGACCAGAAACCGATCGCCGCGAGATTGTAGCTGTAGATCGATTTGTTGATGATCTTCGGGATGAAGTAATAGGCGGCGGCGAGGCCGATGCAGGTGAACCAGAGGTTGAAGAGGCCGGTCTGGTACCAGGCGAGGACGATGTTTTTCGTCACGCCCGTCATGCCACCCGCATTGGTGGTGAGGAACTGCGTGGCGCCGAAGAACCACGGGAAGAGGAAGAACGCGGCGACGAGATACGACACCGAGATATACGGGGCCGCGGTGCGCTTGTAGCGGAAGAGGATGACGCCCCACACGCCAATCATCAGGTAGCCGAGGAGCATGCAGCCCTTGGCGGCGTAGTGCATTTCGAAGTACTCGAGGCCGCTGTTGTAGCCGCCGGTGAGGAGGCCGATGACGCCGGCGAGCAGGCCGATGTTCCAGAACCAGGCGCCGAATTGCAGCACCATGGGAGCGCGGATGGCGACGCGGGTGAGACGGCCAATGAGCCAGGTAGCCACGCCCATGCCGGCGAGCGAGCACCAGCCGTAGATGAGCGCTGCATTGTACGCGGGCCACACGCGGCCGTAGGTGAGCTGATCGAACATCCACTGGGCCCAGCTGTGAATGCCGAGGAGGCGGTAGAGCCACTCGGGGCCGAGGATGAAGCCGGGGTTGTGCAGCTTCTGCGAGGCGATGTAGCCGAGCGTGCAGGAAACCAGCAGCCACAGGATGGCCGTGGTGAAGAAGGTGAGCACCGGGCCGCGGGCGGACTGGTCGATGAGCGAGCGCTCGATATTATCGATATCGCGCTGGGTGACCTGAGGCTTGGCCGGAGCAGCGGCGGCAGTCGTCGCGGCCGGAGCGGTCTTGGCGACCTCGCCCGTGCCGATCGAGGTGGAAAGCAGCGTATGTTGGGTTTCGGTCGTCATTTCGTGGGTTCGTTCCCGTTAAGAAGAGGAGGACGGCTGGGTGCCGGGGCCGCGGAGGCCGTGGGCTTGTTCACCGGCGCGGCCGGAGCAGGGGCCGGAGCCGCCGGGGTCGTGGCCGCGGGCGCGGGCTCGAGCGAAGGGAAGGTCACGGTGCGGACGCCGCCGCCCATGAGATTGGGCAGGGACGGCGGAGCGCCGGTGGAGGGCAGAATCGGGTCGGCCTTCACCGCGCTGGCGACGGGCTTCTTGGCCTGAATGTCCTTCGTCACTTCCTCGATGGCGAGGGCGAGAACGGTCTTGCCCTGCTCTTTCGACGGAGCATTGAGGCCGGCTTCGGCAGTGGTGACCGACTTCTCGGCTTCGCGCAGGCGCACGACGCCGCGGAGATCCTCGAGGTCGTCGATGTTCGGCTTCTTGCCGCCATTGTACTTGTCGGCGGCGTGCTGGAGCAGCGCCTCGCGGCTTTCCTTGATGGACTTGATTTTTTCCTCACTCTGCTCGTCCTTGGCCGGAGCGAGACCGAGGCCGGCTTGCTGGGTGCGAAGATCTTCGCCGCCGGTGGGGTTTTTCACGAGGTAATACACGACCAGCGCGACGATCACGCTAATCGCGATGCCGTAGAGTCCGATGAAAAAACCTCCGGGTGTGGTGACGCTGTGGCGCATGGTTAGTTGGAGTATTTGAGCGATTCAGCGAGGCGCGGGTCCTTCGTGGGGAAGGTCACGCCCTGGCTGAGGTTCTTCAGGAAGAGGATGCCGAGGCAGCCGGCGATGCCGAGCCAGGCGAGCACGCAGGCGAGCACGCCAGCGAGGTGGAAGCCGTCGGGATACATTTCCGGCATCACGATGATGTGGATGTCGAGGAACTGCATGAAGAGAATCCACGAGGCGCAGAGGATGATGCCCTTGGTTTTCTTAATGCCCTGGAAGAGCAGCGGCAGGAACATGCCGAAGAAGCGGCCGAACATCAGGAAAGTGGAGAGCCAGTGCCAGCTCCCGGTGTTGCGGAGGCGGAAGTAGATGGTCTCTTCTTCAATGTTCGCATACGTGATGAGCATGTATTGCGAGTAGCCGATGTAGGCCCAGAAGATGGTGAAGGCCAAAAGGAACTTACCCATGATGTGGTAGTGTTCCTGGGTCACGGGCTTGAGATAGCCGAGGCTCTGGAGCCATTTGCACACGAGGATGATCAGCGCCATGGCCGCGCCGACGGCGCCGGCGAAGAGGTAAACGCCCCACATGGTGGAGTACCAGTGATGGTTCAGCGTCTGCAGCCAGTCGATACCGGCGAAAGTGATGACGATGGCCAGCGTGGGGATGCCGGCGATGGCGAACTTCCGCATGACGATGGTATGAGCGGCCTTGCCATCCTTGTCCTGCGCCATGCTGCGGCTGCGGAGAACAGCGCTCAGCCAGTAAAGCAGGCCGAAGAAGGCGAAGGCGCGGAACCAGAAGAAGGGCTTGTTGAGATAGTGGGCCTTGCTGCCCTGCATGAGGGCATCGTTGGCGCCCGCGGGCGTCATCCACGCGTAAAGCAATTGAGCCCCGAGCAGGATGATCAACGCGATGGGGATGAAAAACACACCGATCCATTTGAGGAGCGCCGCGAGATTTTCCATCTGGCGGCGGACCACCACGGACCATTCCGAATCCGTGGCGTGATGCAGGCAGTTCCAGAAGAAGCAGCCGATCAGCACGGTGAAGAAATACATGAAGGCGAAGAGCCAGGCGTGCGCGCCGAGCTTGTAATCGACCAGGAAGCAGATGAGCCAGCCGAGGAGACCGACGCCCGCAGCACCCTTGAAGATGCTCAGCAGAGACGCGGCCTTTTTCGGGTCGAAGCGTTCCGGTTTCGGGACATTAAAGTGTTCGCTCATTTCGTGGGTGCTGGAGTGTTGGCCGGAGTACCGGGGGCGGACGAAGACGGCGGAGGCGTGGACGGGACCGAAGGCGCAGTGCTCGAAGGCGGCGTGGTCTGCGGGCCGGCGGGAGCGGTTCCGGGAGCCGGAGCCGCTGCGGGAGCGGGAGCCGGCGCGGGCGCAGCGAGTTTGCCTTCGCCGATCTTTTGCAGGACGCGCACGTAGGAAACGATGGCCCAGCGATCTTCCACGGTGAGCACGGGGCCGTAGGCGCCCATGGTGTTTTTGCCGTGGGTGATGGTGTTGAAGATCTGGCCGTCGGGCTGCTGGCGATAGTTATCCTGCGTAAGGTTCGCGATGGTGGCGAAGCCGAAGGTCTTCACCACGCCGGAGGCTTTGGCATCGCGGCCATGGCAGATGGCGCAGTTGATGTTGAAGCGCTGCTCGCCGCGAAGGATGAGATCCTTGCCGCGCGAAGCGAACTGCTCGGGGATGCCGTCGCCGAACATGTCGCCCATGCGGCCCGTGTTCGTGTAGTCGGGCTGGTTGGTGAAGCCGCCCTGGCCGTCGACGAGGTTGTTGCCCTCGGTCTGGAAATAGCGGCCCTCGAGATTGAAGCCGATGGGCACGGTGCCGGGCACCGGCGGGCGCGCGGAGCGGGTGTCCGCGAAGAAATCCGTGCGGTGCTGCGGCTGCGCCTTGGGCTGGTGGGCCATGTCATTGAACCACTCGATGCTCGTGCGCTCGCCTTTTTGGCCGCGGAACCCCGCGATACCGACGCCGAGTATGGCGAGAATGGTGATTAATCCGAAACAAAACTTCAGCATGGGCTAGTCCTCCTCGTCGTAGATGGGTGTGACGTGCTTGCCGCCGGTCGATTCCAGCAGGGCTTTCGTCTTGGTTTCGGAGAAGTTCGGGTCGCGGGATTCAATCACGATGAAGAACTTGTCGTCGGTGGCCTTCGCAAAGCGGCTCCAGTTGAAAACCGGGTGATGGAAACGCGGGAGGCCGTTGCGGATGATCATGCCAAACACGGCGCCGAACGCGCTGAAGAGAATCGTCAGCTCGTACATCACCGGGAAGAAGAATTGCAGCGCGAGCAAACCGTCGCCCCATCCGGTCGGCTTGCCGTGGACGAGGGTGGGATAGATGCCGAAGCTGGTGATGGTCACCAGGCCGAGGCCGGTGAGGAAGCCCGTGAGACCGCAGCAGAAGACAAAGGCGCTGAGCCAGGATTTGCTCATGCCCATGGCCTTATCCATGCCGTGGACGGGGAAGGGCGAGTGGGTATCCCAGACGGTGTAGCCGGCATCGCGCACCTTTTCCGCGGCGTGGTAAACGTCCGAGGCGGTTTCGAATTCGGCCCCGAGGGCGAAGAGTCGTTTGTATTCAGCCATGGCTAGTGAGCAGCCGCCTCCGTCGGCGAAGAAGTGGCGAGGGTGGGCGCGCCCTGAGTATCCTTGGCGCCGTGGGCATCATGACCGTGCGGCACATGATGCGGGTCGGCGGCGGGGGTGACGGCTTTGACCTCGAAGATACAAATCATGGGCAGGAAGCGCATGAAGAGGAGGAAGAGCGTGATGAACATGCCGAACGTGCCCATGAAGGTGAAGACCTCCACCCACGACGGAGTGTAATGGCCCCATGAGGAAGGCAGGAAGTCCTGCGCCAGCGAGGTGCCGATGATGACGAAGCGCTCGTACCACATGCCGGCGTTCACGAACTGGCAGAGGATGAAGACCCAGATGTAGTTATTCCGGATGCGCTTGGACCAGAAGAACTGCGGGATGACGACGTTGCAGGTCATCATGGCCACGTAGTGCCACCAGTACCAGCCGGTCGCGCGGTTGAAGAACGCGTTGTATTCGTAGAAATTGCCGCCGTAGACGAGAGCCACGAAGAGCTCCATCAAGTAGGCGTAGCCCACGATGCTGCCGGTGAGCAGGATGATCTTGGTCATCTTGTCCACGTGCTGCCGCGTCATCATGTCGTCGATCTGCGGATAGAGCAGACGCGCCGGAATCATGAGCGTGAGCACCATGGCGAAGCCGCCGAAGATGGCGCCCGCGACGAAGTAGGGCGGGAAGATGGTGGTGTGCCAGCCGGGGATGACGGACGTGGCGAAGTCGAAGGACACGATGGAGTGCACCGAGAGCACCAGTGGCGTGGAGATGCCGGCCAGGATGAGGTAGGCCATCTCGTAGTGCTGCCAGTGGCGGTTGGCGCCGCGCCAGCCGAGGGAAGCGATGCCGTAGGCCCACTGCTTGATCTTGCTCTTGGCGCGATCGCGCAGGGTGGCGAGGTCGGGGATGAGACCGACGTACCAGAAGAGCACCGACACCGTGAAGTAGGTCGACACCGCGAACACGTCCCAAAGCAGCGGCGAACGGTAGTTCTGCCAGAGGCCGTTCCAGTTCGGAATCGGGAAGAGGTACCACGCTTTCCAGAAACGACCGACGTGGAAGCCCGGGTAAAGGGCCGCGCACATCACCGCGAAGAGAGTCATGGCCTCGGAAGCGCGGTTGATGGACGTGCGCCATTTCTGCCGGGCGAGGAAGAGAATGGCGGAGATGAGCGTTCCGGCGTGGCCGATGCCGATCCAGAACACGAAGTTGGTGATGTCCCACGCCCAGCCGAAGGGCTGGTTTTCACCCCAGACGCCGACGCCGTTGCCGACCTGGTAGGCGAGCAGCGTGGGGACGAAGAGGGCGATGGGGCTGAAGCAGAAGAAAGCGATCCACCACCAGCGGCGGGGGTTTTTCTCGCAGATGGAAGTCACGTTTTCGGTGATCCAGTTGAGCGAACGCTCATGGGTCACCAACGGAATCCTCTTCAATTCCGGCTGGCACTCGAGGCGCACGGCGTACTCGTCGAGCGGGTCGGACCCGGCCGGGGTGGTTGATGTGGTCGTATCAGCCATGGTTTAAGCTTCTTTCTTTTCCGTGGTGGCCTCGGGCTTGCCGGCTTCGCCGGGCACGGCGTGGACTTCGTCCTTCGGGGCGTCGGGCATTGCCGGGTTCGGGTTCATCACGCGCGCCAAATAGTGGACGCGGGCTTTGACGCCGAGGTAGTCGAGCAGGCGGTAGGTGCGCCCGTTCTGGTAGATCTCTTTGTAGACGGCGCTCTTGGCGTCGTTCTTGTTGCCGAACTTGATGGCGCCCGTGGAGCAGACCTGCTGGCAGGCGACCTGGAAGCTATCCGTGGGCACCTTCACGTCGGAGCTGTCCTTGGCGTGGACCTTGGCGGCGATCTTCGCCTCCTGGACGCGCTGCACGCAGAACGTGCATTTCTCCATGACGCCGCGCATGCGCACGGTGACGTTCGGGTTCTTGGAAAGCTTGAGGGTTTCCGCCATGCCCTTCTCGTTCCAGAGATTGGGCACGAAGTACTTCTCCTTCTGGCGTTCGTTGAAGTCGAAAAAGTTGAAGCGGCGGACTTTAAATGGGCAGTTGTTGGCGCAGTACCGCGTGCCGATGCAGCGGTTGTAGGCCATGACGTTGATGCCGTCCTCGCTGTGCACCGTGGCGTTCACCGGGCAGACCGTTTCGCACGGCGCATTCTCGCAGTGCTGGCAGGGCATGGGCTGCATGACCATGCGCGCGTCCTCGATGTCGATGGCCTTGTTTTCGCGGGCGTTCATCGCCGACACGAAATAGCGGTCCATGCGGATCCAGTGCAGCTCGCGGCCTTCGATGACCTGTTCCTTGCCGACGACGGGGATGTTGTTCTCGGCCTGGCAGGCGACCATGCACGCGGAGCAGCCGGTGCAGGTGCTGAGGTCGATGGTCATCGCCCACTGGTGATTCGGATCGTTGAGCGAAGCGCGGCCTTCCGTCGGATGGGTGTAGGCGCTGCGGGCCTCCGGGAAGTCGTAGATATCCCGCGCTTCCATCTCGGCGTCCTGCGCGTGATGCTTTTCCAGCCACTCGACGTTGCGGGCAAAGCCGAGGGTAACCTCCACCGCCTGGCCATCGGGGCCGACGCGCTTTTCCTTCCGATTGTATTCCTTGTCGTCGTGAACCTCCTTCGTCGCCTCGCGGACGAGGTCGGCGCCGCGGCCTTCGAGCGCGCCGTGCTCCTGCGTGATGGCGAGCTGGTAGGCCTTCTTTTCCGGAAGCGCGCGCACCTTGGCGTCGCTGGCGATGTACTGCGCGGTGGCGGAGCGGAGCGGGTAGGCATTGAAGCCGACCTGTCCGTGCTTCGCGAAGAAGCCGCCATGCGACATGTAGTTCGCGGTGCGGCCACCCACGCGGCCTTCGGTCTGGCGGCCATAGCCCAGCGCGATGGTGATGCTTTTATCGGCGTGACCGGGGATGATGCACACGGGGATCTCGATCTTCGCGCCGTTGACCTCGATCTCGATCCACGAGCCGTTGTCGAAATTAAAGCGTCCATTCCCCTGCTCCGCTTCGAGGCGGAACACCTCGCGCGCGGTTTTCGGGCTGATGATGGCGGCGTTGTCCCACGTGATCTTGGTGATCGGGTCGGGCAACTCCTGCATCCACGCGTTATTGCTGAAGCGGCCGTCGTCGACTTTCGGGCAGGCCGCGAAAACGACTTCGATGCCGGCTTTGGCCGGCGTGAATTTCGACGCGAGCTCCGCGGCCGGCGCGGCCTGGAAGGCGAGGTTCACCTTGCGCGCGGCGTCCTTCACTTTCACGAAACCGTCGTGGAGGAACTTCGCCCACGAAGTGGCGGTGAGGCCGCCCGTGAGGCGCTTGAAGGTCTCCTGCACGAGGTCGAGACCGTCGCTCTTCTTGCCGGTGAGGAGCAGGTTCAGCAGTTGAGCCTCCGACCATCCGCCGAAGAGCGGCAGGATCATCGGCTGCTGCGAAAGATGGCTGCCATCGGCGGCGGTGCCGTCGCCCCACGCTTCGAGGAAGTGCGCAGCGGGCACGTGCCACTTGACGAAATTGCGGGTGGCGACGTTGTTCTCGGCGTCGGCCGTTACACTGTAGGTCGTCTCGTCCTCGTGATAGCCGAGGCGCACGACTTCCGCTTTCTTCTCCTCGGCCTGACCATTCGCGGTGCGGCCGATGAGGTCGCCGAATGGAATCCGCACTTCGGCCTTGTCGACCGTGGTGACGTAAGCCGGCGCGTTGTAAGCGGGGTTGCCGCCGAGGATGAAGAGCGTCTTCACCTTGCCCTCGTGGAGCGCCTTGGAAAGATCGGTGATGCTGGCGGCGGGCTTGCCGGCAGCGGCGGCGCTCACGCCTTCCACGGCGGACGTGCCGAGCGCGGCGTTGATCGCGTGGCCGAGCACCTGGACGGCGGCGGGCTGGCGATGACCGACGAGCACGAGCGCACCGCCACGATTCCCCGAAGCGGTGAGGTCTTTCACCATTTCGGTGATCCAGGCTTCCGCCTTGGCGTCGACGTCGTCGAGCTTCGGCAGCTTGTCGAGCACGCTCTTGAGCTCCGTGCTGCCGGTGGCTTTCACCACGGCGTCAGCGATTCGGCGCGCCACATTGGCCACGGCGCCGGCCTGCACGCGCAGACGGTGATCGGCCATGCCGCCGGTGGTGGTGTAACGATTTTCCACCACGTAGAGCCGGTTCATCTTCTGCTCCGGCTTGCGGCGGTCGGCGAAGGCACGGGCGATGTCCGTGCGGCTCTCGGTGCCGAGGAAATCGCTATCGAGCGTGAGGATAATGTCCGCACGCTCCAGCCGCGCCACGGCGCGCACATCGGCGCCAAAGCTGGCGGTCTGCGCGGCGACGGCTTCGGTATCGGCGAGCGGATCGTAAGTCGCCCAGATCGCCTCCGGGAATTTCGCCTGCAAGTCGGCCTCGAGACGCTTGACGGTCTCCGACGAGGTGCCCTCGCTCAAAAACGCCACGCCCTCGCCCTTGCCCGCCTTGGCGGTGAGGTCGGCGATCCACTTGATGAAATCATTCTCCGTGGCTTCGGCGCCGTGGAGCTGGAAACGGCGGGAACGGTCCGGATCGTAGAGATCGAGGAGCGACGCCTGGATGTGAGTGTTCGAACCACCCTGGCTGAGCTCGTGCATCGGATTGCCATCGAGCTTGGTAGGGCGGCCATCATACGTGGTGGCCACCAGCGGCTGCGCGCCGCTGCGATGCGGGCGCGACGTCGCGTAAAAGATCGGCTTGCCGGGGACGCTCCACTCCACGCCCTGCGTGAAAGGAACGAGCGCCTTTTCCTCGCGGCGGCAGGCGCTGAGCGAGAGACCAGCCAGCGCGGCGCTGGCGGTCATGTATTTCAAAAAGCTGCGGCGGCCCACCTCGGGGTTCAGCGTGGAAGCGCCATTCTGAAACTCGCGCTCCTGCCAGGATTTGAATTCCGGCGTGCCCTCGAGCTGGCCAAAGCTGCGCCAGTACTTCGGGCCTTCCCCCGTCTCCTTGGGATGTTGGACGATGCGTTTACTCATTGGAGATTAGCGGTGGCAGCCGGCGCAGTTCGCGTCGGGCGCGTGAATGTCACGCTTGGATTTGAGATAGTTGCCCATGAGGTCCTGCGCCTCGTCGGGCTTGAGGGTGGTGTCGGCTTTGACTTTGAGCGTCTCCACCGGGATGCCGAGGAGCTTGGCGAGTTCGCCGCCATTGGTGGGCGGGGTCCAGCCGAGGTCGGTGATTTTGTCGAGCGGACGCAGCGCGTGCTCCGGTGCGCGATGGCACTCGAGGCACCATTTCATGGAGAGCGGCTTTTCCTGATAGACCACTTCCATCTGGTCGATGCGGCCATGGCAGCTCACGCAGGAGACGCCGCGGTTGATGTGCACCGAGTGATTGAAATACGCGTAGTCGGGGGTCTTGTGAATTTGCACCCACGGCACCGGCTTGCCGGTGGCCCAGGCCTGGCGCAGCGGCTCCAGCTTCGGATTGTCCTTCTGCACCTGCGAGTGGCAGTTCATGCACACTTGCGCGGCGGGAATGTTCGAGTGGGCGGCCGTCTCGACAAAGCTATGGCAGTAGCGGCAATCGAGACCGAGCTGGCCGGCGTGGATTTTGTGAGAGAAAGGGATCGGCTGCGTGGGCATGTAGCCCGCCTTGGTATATTTCGGCGTGAAATAGTACCAAACCGTGCCCGTCGCCGCGGTCGCCAGCGCGCCGAGAACGAGGATGATTTTCAGCGGAACGAGGTTCGCCCCGCGGGAGAAGATCTGCGGCATTCGTCAGGTAAGTTGTGGTGTGCGAGCGTTGTTCAAGGTCGAAAAAGCGCGCAAATTTTTTCGCAAAGGAATTTCAATTTTTTTCGCAAAGGAATTTCAATTTTTTTCGGAAAGGAATTTCAGTAAGCGAAAAAGAATCCGGTAGTGCAAGGACTTTGTGAAATATTTCACAAGCACGGTATAGAGGGGTGGTTTGGAGCAACCGAGGCGGGCTCCGAGGGGACTCCTGGCAGCTTCCGATCGCCTCTCCAGGCCCCTCGGCAAAGGATCTCCTCGCTTTTTATGGAAATTATGCTATTGGCCCGAAAACCGGTTTTCGCGCATGCACAAAATACCCTGCCGCGATCTCGACCACGCGCAGCGCCTTCTGGCGTGGCTGCGCTCTGCCAGCATCGACGCCGAGGTGGCCCCGGAGCCAGCGCCGAGTGGTGGCTCGGCGGGCGAAGCGGGGTGCCATATCACCATCGCCGAATCCTCCGTGGCGCGCTACGAAGCGCTGGCGGGAGATTTTGCCCTGACGCCCAAGGAAACCCCGCGGCCCGCGATGGTGGAAGAACCTGCCGCCGAGGAGCCGGAGGCAGAAAACCCCACCTTTCTCGGAGCGCTCGTTTACGGCGCCGTCGGCGGAATCGGCGTGAGCCTGGCGGCCTTGATTCTGTCTTATCCGGGCACACTGTTCGGCCTGAAATTTGAGGAGATTGCCTCCGTGTGCGGGCTGTTCGTGGGCTACGGACTGGCGTTTGGACTCTTCCTAGCCATGTTTTCCTACCTGCTGCTCCAGCTCGGCACGCTGGCCAAGGCGCACCGGCGGTAGTTTTTGGGGGGTAAAAATAGGACAGCTAGGGCCTATGCAGCCGTGGGCCCAAATTCCGCCAAGGAACCTCTCGCCCGCGGACCAAGGTTCTGCTACTCTTCCCGAGAACAAAATTTCGCGCATGCACCAGATTCCCTGCCGCGATCTCATCCAGGCGCATTGTCTGCGCTCCTGGCTCCTCTCCCACCAAATCGAGGCGGAGGTGATTCACGAAAATTCCAGTGGAATTTATTTGCCCGGCATCCTGCCCGCCCAGGTGGCGATTGCGGACGCCGACGTGCCGAAATACGAGGCGCTCGCCGCGGAGCAGCCGGACCCGCCGTTGGAGGACTCCTTCGAACCGGTGGAAGAGGAAGATGTGCCGAAGGAAAATCCCCGCCTGGGCGCCGCGACCCTGCCCACGCTGGGCGCCACCATCATCACTTGCGCCGCCATCGGCTTCGCGCTGGGTTTGGTGGTGCTGGCGTATATTTTCCTTGCGGCGCTTCTGGGCGGGGCCCCGGTTTTTACGGATCGCCCCCTGCCCTCCTCCCTGCGGGAGTCCGGCTCGCTTCCTTTCGAACTGGCCCTGGCCTGCGCCATCGGAGCCATTCCGATTTACTGCGCCATCTGGCTGGCTAATTCCTGCAAGGATAAAGACGGCCATGCCCTGGAGCGCAGCCGCTGGGTGGCCCTCATCCTCGTTTTGTTTGCCACTCCGGCGGCCTTCGTCCTCGGAATGGCGGCCCGCTCGGCGTACGCGTATTTCACCCACTGGCGGGAGTGAACTTCAAAGGATCTAATTAATCCGCGGAGACATTAATTGGATATAAGATTATCTCACTGGCACGTGCGGCGAGCACACGCTTTGCAGCTGCAATGCAGGCGGCGGCGGCGAAGCCCCTAGCCTCCCCGTCGCCCCGGGCGAAAACTACCTCCCCCGAATAAATTTCACAATTTCTTCCCGCAGCTTCACGGCGTCCTTATCGAGCAGGTACATCATGTGACCGCTGTCGAAGCGGGCGTAGGTGATGTTCTTCCGAAGGCTCTCGGGAATGGCGAGGTGATCGAGGGAATATTTGGTCGCCTCCATGGGCACCGCGAGGTCGCGCAAGCCGGCGCAAACGAGCACGCGAAACTGCGGATTGACCTTCATCGCCTCGCCGAGCGCGCGGTCCATGCCGGCATAGCGATTGGCGAATTTGGTGTAGTTCCACGGGAGGCCGCCGAGCACCCGGTAGGGGTTCTCGCTTTCCCAGCCGAGCGTGCCGCGCAGGTAGGCGTTGGCCATGGCGTTGAACGGCCCCACGACGCCGGTGTAGCTGGGATCAAATTCCGGGCTGTTCCCGCTGCGATCGCCATCCTCAGAGGTCACGCGCGCGTCATAGCGGCCGAGGATTTTCCCCTCCTTCCGCAACAGCAATTCGCGAAAGGCGCTGGCGTCCACCCGGAGGTTGCGATCGAGCACTTGTTCTACAGTCAAACCGGTAAAATGTGCGACCTTTTCCGCGATGCGTTTTTTCTCCTCGGCGGAAAGGTTCTGCCCCTTCAATAACGCGACGGCGTACTCGCCAAAGGCGAACTCTTTGGCCTCCTTGAGGACCTGCTCCAAATCCCCCGCGAGCTTGCCGTGAAAATGCGCGGTGGCGGCAAAGGCGGGCAGGAAGGTGAGGTAGGGCAAATCGTTCGCCTCGCCCGCGCCAATGGTGGCAAAATTGATGACGCCACTGACGCAGACAAAGCCGGAAAGCATCATTCCATGCCGATCCTGGAGGTAGTCGGACAATCCGGAGCCGCGCAACCCGCCATAGCTTTCACCGCACAGATACTTCGGCGACATCCACCGGTTTTCGCGCGTGGTGAACGTGCGGATGAATTCGCCGCAGGCCTCGATGTCCTCGTCGACGCCCCAAAATTGCTCGCCCTTTTCGCCCTTCGCGGGACGGCTGCCGCCGGTGCCGACGGGATCGAGAAACACCAGATCGGCCGCATCCAAAACCGAGAGCGGATTCGGCGCGATCTGGCCGAGCGCGGCGAAGGTTTTTCCATCCGGCGGCAGTTCGATTTTTTGCGGACCGAGGCCGCCGAAATGCAACCACACCGCCGCACTGCCGGGACCGCCGTTGAAGCAGTACATGATGGGCCGGCTGGGGTCTTTTTGCGCGAGCGGTTTTCCGTCGGCATCCGTCACGGAGTAGTAGACGAAAAACACATCGGCGCGCGGCGAGCCATCGTCTTTCAGCAGCGGCAGGGTGCCCGTTTTGGCGAGGTAGTTGATGTCGGCGCCGGCGATCTTCACCGAGCCGCGCGTTTCTTTGATCTTCGCCTCGGATTTCGCCTCCTTGCCCTTGTCTTCTTTCTTCTCGTCTTTCTTGTCCTCCGCGGAAGCCTTTTCCGGCTCCGCTTTTTTGGCGGACTTGGGTTTGGAATCGTCGCCGGGTTCCGCGAAAGCGGCAGCGAAGGGAAGGGCTAGGGCCAGAGCCACGGCAAAAGTGATGCGGAACATGAAGCGGAAGGAGACACCATCCGCCTCCTGCCGTTCAACTTCGATTCCATTTCCGGGGGTCCGGCGGGGGCCGCAAAATGACGCGTGGCCCGGCGTTTGCTAAGGGGGCGACTTGAATGAATTTCCGCCAACCAACTCTCGCCTCACCGGGCCGTCTTCCCCTGCGCCGGCATCGGACCGGGTCCGCGGGCGTGATGCTCGTGGAAGTGCTGGTGGCCATCACCGTGCTCGCCTTGGTGCTGATGTCCTCGATTACGGGCCTCCTGACCGCCAACCGCCAGGCGGCGGCCTACCGGGCCTTGACCGCAGCCCGCCTCGTGGTGGAGCGCAACATCGAGGCGGCGCTGGCCGCGAGCTACGACGCGAGCAGCACCCCGGCCATCCTGGCCACCACCTCCGCCTCAGGCGTGGTGTACGACGATGACGGCGGCAGCGACAACCAGGTGAGCCTCCTGGTTCAAAACGCCGCCGGGACGACGACCGTGCTCAAGGGCGTCCTGACCCGGATCGTCACGACCGAGCCCAATTCGCTGAACACCACCATCAAGCGAATCACCTTCCGCTGCACCTTCACCTTCCGTGGCCGGAACTACTCCACGGAAATGACCACCCTGCGAGCCATCGACGATTTTTAAGACCATGCGCGCCCTTCGCCTAAGAAAGACAGCCGGTATTACCATGGTGGAGATGCTGATGTACTGCATTCTCGCGGTGGCCGTGGGCGCAGTCATTTACAGCACCATGCGCACGGGCAGCGCCCTGGCGGCCAAAAATGTCTCGCTGAATCGCTCGCACGAGGAACTGCGCACCGCCATGGATCGCCTGTCCAACAGCCTCCGCATGGCGCGCAACGTCCCCACCCTGTTGAACACCAGCGGGACCACGGTGACCACGGGCCCGGCCGCCGGGTTGCGCTATGACCGCATTGTCGGCGAGCCCTACGCGATTAACCCCGTCACCACCGCCGGTTCGCTCCTGGCGACGCAAACCAGCCTCAGCGTTTATCGCAACGTCCTCGGCGTCGGCACGCCACCGATTCCCATCGTAGGCGACATTCTGTTGATCGACACGCCCTCCGGCCCGATTCGCGTGCGCATCACGGCGGTATCCACGACCGCGGCCAGCGGCAATACGCAGAAAATCACCCTCACGCTCGCCACCCAACTCGGCCAGGCGTTGTCCTGGGGCGCGAACCAGCCGCAGTGGGCGCGGATCGTCCGGCAGGAGGCCTACATCGTCATGCCCTCGAGCAATGGCGGCAATGAGCTTCGCTACTACTCGTCCTTCGAACCGATGCCGACCCTCAGCGACAAAACGAAATATAGCGTGATTTCCGATCAACTGGGCACCGGCACGGGAGAATCCACGCCCTTCGACGTGCTCACGGTGAGTGGCGACAAGATCGTGCAGGCGAATGTCCGCATCGACACCCGCTACTTCAACCGCTGGCTGGCGGACAAGCAGGCCAACCAGATGAACACTTACTTCCGGATGAACATGTCCATGGCGTCCCGGCTGCGCCCCAAAACCACCAACTAGTCCCAATCGTCCTTATGAAGACTTTCGCTGGCCTTTCTTCCTTGCGCACGCTGCGGTCGCGCCGGACGGCGGGCCATACCCTGCTCCTCGCCCTCATCACCGCCACCCTGCTCACGGGGTTGGTGGGCGTGGCCATTCAGCGCAGCACGAGCGCCGCGCGCATCGGCGCCCGCGCCACCAGTTACGCCAACGCCGCCCGCGCCGTGGACGGCGTGCTGGAGTATGCCTACGGCATGTGGAAATCCGGCACCGTGCAAAAGGACGGGCCGCTTTCCAAAACCGTCCCCGCCGACAATACGATCCTCACCGGCGCCGGTCCCATCATTACCGGCATTGCCTATTCGACGCCGCTGAACATCCAGCCCGTCGACGCCTACGGCACGCCCGCCACCACCTCGGTGCCAGTGCTGGTCTATTTGTCCGACTACCCCGGCTGGCGCGGCAATGCCTACAACTACATCGCCAGTGTCAGTGTGCAGCCCAGCGTCGGCCCCAACAGCAATCGCCCCTCCCCCACGGGAGGACGGCGCCTCTTTCAATACATCGAGGTGCCGCTTTTCCAGGCGATGTATTTCTTCGAGCATACGCTCGAAATCTATCGCCCAGCGCCGATGATTGTGGGCGGCCCCGTGCATTCCAATGACCGGCTGCTGGTCAGCGGCTCCAGCGATTCCGCGGGCGTGGAGATCGAATTTAAGGGCCAGCTATCCTACGCCGACACTTCCGGCATCAATCCCGGCTACAGCTTCTCCGAACCGCCGATCGGCGGACCCGCCTGGGCAGGATTTTCGGTGGCCAACGCGCCGGGCAACATGGAACCCCCCACCTTTTCCGGCGGCGGCGCGGACCAGCAGATCAACAAGGTGGAGCGCTTCGAGCCGATCGGCAAACAGCCCGCCGCGGTGCTGAACGCCTCGGACAGCAACCCCAATAACGATACCTTTCACGAAATCATCGAGCCGCCGAACACGAGCTTCAGCGACCCGCCGGAAATTTCCAAGCGCCGGCTCTATAACAAGGCGGGCATCATCCTCACCGTGACGGGAACGACGGCGACCGTGACGGCCCAGAACGGCACCTCGCTGACCAGCACGCAAATCACCAATCTCAAGGCCGCCTTCACCGGCAAGACCACGATCTATGACGCGCGCGAAGGCAAAAACGTGGACGTGGCCAACGTCAATATGTCCTCGGTGACGAGCGTGCTCAATGGCGCCGCGTCGTTCAACGGGCTGCTGTACATCCAGGACACGACGACCGTGAACACCAGCGACCCGGAGCCGAAGACGGTGCGCCTGACCAATGGCGGAGTCCTGCCCAATAACGGCCTGACGGTGGCGAGCCAGAATCCGGTCTATGTGCAGGGGGACTACAACACCGGCACCACGACGAGTTCGACGGCCGTGCCGGCGAATGCCAGCGGCAATCAAGACAACTCCGCCAGCCCGACGGTTTCCGGCTACACGCGCAAGCCGGCGGCGGTCATCGCCGATGCGGTGATGCTGCTCTCGAACAACTGGAGCGATTCCAAGGCTTCCTCCTCCGTGGGCAGCCGGGTGGCCAGCAACACCACCTACAACATGGCCATCCTCGCGGGCTTCATGCCCTCCGGCTACGATCCGGACGGCACCGGCCCCAAGGCGCCGTATGGTTATTCGGGCGGGGCCAACAATTTCCCGCGGTTCCTGGAAACGTGGACCAACAAAACGTGCACCTACTACGGCTCCATGGTGGAGCTTTTCCAAAGCACCACCTTCACCGGCAAATGGGATACCGGCTCGATCTACGCGCCGCCCCTCCGCCGCTGGAATTTCGACACTAACTTCAGCACCACGCCGCCGCCCGGCAGCCTCGATGCCGTGGCCATCGTGCGCGGCGGATGGATGCGCTTCTAAACACCATGCGATCTTTTGCCAGCCTCATCCAACTCGGCGCCCTCGGCCTTCTCGCCACGCTGCCCGCGGCGGCGGATGTGGACCTCACGCCGCGCACCGTCAACGTGGGCGGCGGCCTGATTCACCGCGCGTATTTTGCCGACGGCGACAAACAATTTGCCGTGACCATCGACGGCGAGACCACGCTGAGCGGGGACAATGGCGTGGCCGTCTTTCGTTTCACCAATGTGTCCCAGGCCTCGATGACGCTGCGCCGGAGCCCGTTTCAAAAGCCCGCGCCCTTCACCGCGGACGCCCTGCCGGATTACACGAAGGCGGCGCTGGCCATGCTGCCGACGGCGGCGGAAGGCGTGGAGATTACATGGCAGGGGGAAAATGTTTTCCCGATCAATCAATGGAAATCGTACCGCTTGGTCTTTCGCTATCGCGTCGGCGGCATCGGCTATGACGAGAGCATCACCTACCTGGTGCTCGATAGCGGCCAGCAGATCGTGATTCAGACGGGCGCCCAGCGGAAGGATTTCCCGGTCATCGCCGAGCGCGCCGATGACACCATTCGCCGCTGGCACCTCGTCACCCCCGTGGACGAAGCCGGAATCAATTGACCCATTTTGAGCGGTCGCGGTCTCCCTGGGACCGAGGCCGCCCCAAAACCCCAACGAAAATAGATATAGCGCATGACACACGACCAGCTTGATTCGACCGCTCTAGCCCGCTTCATTGCGCCGCCCAAGATGCGTTCATCGGTATACAAATGTCCCAATCATCTCGGCTGCACCATCGGCTATCATGGCGATGATGTGGAAGTGCCCGATGGCATGCCAGCCGTCTGCTCCGAATGCGGCTCCCCGCTCAAACCGGCGAAGCGCCCCTCCGGCAAACTGGGCGCCTACCTCGTGAACCTCTTCTCCGTGGCCTGCATTGCCGCGGGCCTGTGGCTCGCGTGGCCCGGGATGGTGAAGCTCTGGAAGCGCTATGTCTCGCCGGGCGCCATCCCGGTGCTGCCAGGAAAGTAAGCGCCGCAAAGACCATTCGTCGCTGCAGCCAGGAGGCCGCAGATCCGCCAGCGCCCGCTTGCGGCTACGCGCGCTTCCCCGCCGCCTGTGCGCAGTAGTCCGCAAAGATCTCGGACACGCGCCCCCAAGAATAATTCTCCGCGACGTGGCGGCGGGCCTCGGCGGCGAGCGTGGCGGCGCGCGCCGAATCGGTGAGCAACGCGGTGGTCTCGGCGGCAAAGGCCTCGGCGGTATCGGCCAGCAGGATGTTGCGGCCATGCGCCACATCGAGGCCCTCGGCGCCGATGGTCGTGGAAATGACCGGCGCGCCCATGGCCATGGCTTCGTAAATCTTGATGCGCGTGCCGCCGCCGATGCGCAGGGGCAGGACCATCGCCGCGGCTTCGGCCATGAGGGGGCGGACGTCGGGAACGGTGCCGGTGATGCGAAGGCCGCGATCTTTTTCCGCCAGCGCGCGCAGCGCGGCGGGCGGGTTGCGGCCAATGACGAGGAATTCCGCGGCCGGCACTTTGGCGCGGATGCGCGGCAGAATCTCGCCGGCAAACCACGTCACGGCGTCCTGGTTGGCGTCCCAGTCCATCGAGCCGAGGAAAGCCAGCACGGGCTTGGAGGCCGGCTGCGCGGGCGGCTGGAAATATTCGCAGTCCACGCCCGTCGGGACCGCGCCGAGGACGTTGCGCATTTTGAATTCGTCGCGGAAGCAGGCGGCGTCCGGCTCGGATACGGCCACCTGGCCGGTGACCAACTCGGCCGACTGCTGCTCAAAACGGCGGAGCATTTTCCATTGCCGCCGGTACATGGCGCGCTTGAAGAAATTGCGCGCGGTGTCGGCGTGGCGCCGGAAGATCACCGATTCCACATTGTGCTGAAACAGGAGCGAAGGCACTTGGGGCCGTGCGGGGAGTTCCAGGAAATTGACCATCGGCGCGAGGTAATCGCACACGAGCAAGTCGAAGGGCGGCTGCTGCGCGGGCGACGACAACTCCGCCAGCCGGCGGGTGGTTTCGCGCGAGAGATATTTTTGCCCGAGAAACGGATAGCGCCCCCACAGCGTGTTGCCGAGCACCTCGAGGTAGAAGGCCAGCGAGCGCTGGTTCTTCACCGGATGCGGCACGGCGATCAGTTCGTGGCAATATTCCGAAGCGCGCTCCGTGGCCTCGGGCGTGTCGAGCGGCGTTTGCAGCGTGAGGTACGTGATGTGATGCCGTTTCCGCAGCTCGCGCAGCATCTGGTAAGTGCGAATGCGATCGCCGCCATGCAGCGGATGAAGCAGCCGGCAATTGTGGAAGAGGATGCGGAGACTCATGGGGACGAGAAATTCACGGGGCACGCCAGAAAGTGGCACGGGTTTGTAACCCGTGGAGGGCGAGCGGAGCGAGGAGGCTGGAAAGCCGGAGCCGCGCTCCGTGCTCCGCACCGCCTCGCCGCGCTCGCCCTGCACGGGTTGCAAACCCGTGCCACTCTTCCTCCCTCTCCGAGCCTCACCGCGCACCCTCCTGCCGCGTGCGGTGGGCGGTGCCGAGGATTTTTTTCGGCAGCCAAATGGCCATCGAGCGCAGCCGCCGGGCCCACACGTAGCCGGGCGAGGCGGAGGCGATTTTCAGGACGTCGGCCGGGGAATGCCCGGCGAGGATCACGAAGCGGTTCACCGTTCCGGGCACTTTGAGCTGGCCATTCGCGGCCTCGCGCGAAGTGCCCACGAGGCGGTAGCCGTTGGCAAAGGCAGCGGCATTCACCTCGCGGCTGCCCTGCCCCGCGGGCAGCGACATCGTCTTCACCGCCTTGCCGGTAATGTCCTCCAGCCACGATTTGCTCTCACTCAGCTCGCGCTTGAGTTCCGCCGGCGGCAGGGCGTTCAGCGGGCGGTGCGTGACGCCGTGCGTGCCGAAGTCGAAGCCCTCCGCGGCCAGCGCCTGGATTTCCTCCCGGCGCAAAAAATCGCGGCGCTCGCGGCAATAGCCAGCCGTGAGAAAAAACGTCCCGGTCACCCCAAAGTCCTGCATCACCTCGGCGAGATCGAGCGAGCTGCGGTGGCCGTCGTCAAACGTGAGCACGCACGTTTTCTCCGGCAGCGGCATCGCGGCATCGTGCGATTCCAGCAGCTCCCGAAAACTCCCGAGTTCGTAGCCGGCATCGGTGAGCGCGGCGAGGTGTTCGCGAAACAGCGCGCGGCGCGTGGTGTATTTCGGATACTGCGTATCCGGGTGCCGCCCGTCGGACAGCGAGTGATACATCAACGCCGTGAACGCCATCCTACTTTTTTCCCGACGCCATGAGCACGCCCGAGGCGCAGAGGAAGGAGAGCCAGCGCTGAGAGAAGACCGCGTCCGCTTTTTTCCAAAAATGCCAGAGCCATTTCGGCAGCGGCATCTTCCAAAAGACGGGCGAGGCATCGAGATAGTTCACGCTGAATTGCGTGAAACCCGCCTCGCGCAGGAGCGGGATGAAATCGCGCCCCGGCACAAAAGAGCGTTCCAGCACCGGCGCCTCAAAGGCGGTCCCGGCACCCTTGCGCTCGCCCTTCACCGCGCGATACGCGGCCTTGGCGCCATTGCGCAGCAGGCGCGGGAAGGAGCGGTGATTGCGGAAGGAAAGAATGATGCGCCCTCCCTTTTTCACCGTGGAAGCCAGCGCCCGCAGGCCGTCGGCGGGGTGCTCGAGATAATCGATGAGCCCGATGAGCAGCACCGTGTCGGCAAACTCGGGGAACTGCGCGAGCAGCGAAAGGTCTCCCACGTGGTATTCCGCGTTCGGCAGGTTCATCGCTTTTGCAAGGTCCACCATTTTCTGCGAAATATCGACCCCCACATAGCGCAGATGGCGGGCGACGGCCGGAGGGCCGAATACGGCCGGGCCCATGCCATAGTCGAGCAGCGTGCCGCCTTGGGGCGTCAGGTTCAGGAGGCGCGTGACGAGCTCCTGGCGGCGGGCAAAGCTCAGGGAACTGACATTCCAGACCTGTCCCTCGGACCGCTGGCGGTAGTCCTCGGCGATTTGGTCAAAAAATTTTTCAGCTTGGGCGTGTGATTCGGGCGTAGCCATGTGGGATGATGGGGGGCGAACTGTAGGGGAAAGGGGCGTCTGCGCGATGTAAAAATTGGTGGCAATTATGTTTCAGGCGCAAGGGGAACTTGCCAGAGCCGGTTTGCTTCCTCACGGTGCGCGCCCTTTGCCCATCCTCACCATGATGCACCTCAGTATCTTCGGCCTTGGCTACGTCGGCACCGTGCTCGCCGGCTGCCTCGCAAAAGCGGGGCACCGCATCATTGGCGTCGATCCGGAGCAGTCCAAGGTGGACCTCATCAATTCCGGCCACTCCCCCATCGTGGAGGCGGAGATCGAGGAACTCCTGCGCCTGGCCGGAGCCGCGGGGCGCCTGCGCGCCACCAGGGACGTGCGCGAGGCCGTGCTGAACAGCGAGATGTCCCTCATCTGCGTAGGCACGCCGAGCAAGGCCGGCGGCGAGCTCGACCTCACCTATGTGCGCCGGGTGTCGGAGGAAATCGGCGCCGTGCTCCGCGAGAAATCCAAGCGCCATCTCGTGGTCGTTCGCAGCACCGTGCTCCCGGGCACGATCGACAACGTGGTCATCCCCGCGCTGGAGGCGGCCTCCGGCAAAAAGCACGGGACCGATTTTGGCGTGGCGATGAACCCGGAGTTCATGCGCGAATCCTGCGCCGTGCGCGATTTTTACCAGCCGCCGAAAACGGTCATCGGCGCGGCCAGCGTGAAAGACGCCGACCGCGTGGCGCAGCTTTACACCGGGCTGCCCGGGCCTTTCATCAAGACCTCCGTGCGCAGCGCCGAGATGGTGAAATACGCGGACAACCTGTGGCATGCGGTGAAGGTCACCTTTGCCAATGAAGTCGGCATCCTCGCCAAAACGCTCGGCGCGGATGGGCGCGAGGTGATGGAAATTTTCTGCCAGGACACAAAGCTGAATATTTCGCCGGCCTACCTGCGCCCGGGCTTCGCCTATGGCGGCTCCTGCCTGCCAAAGGATGTGCGCGCCATGACGTGGGCGGGCCGCACACGCGAGCTGGATGTGCCCATGCTCGCCAGCCTCGCCGCGAGCAACGAAGCGCAAATCCGCCGCGCCGTGCAGGCGGTCATCGCGCGCGGACGCCCGCGCGTCGGCGTGCTCGGCTTTGCCTTCAAGGGCGGCACTGACGACCTGCGTGAATCGCCCGTGGTGACGCTGGCGGAAGTCCTGGTCGGCAAAGGCTGCGAGCTGCGCCTCTACGATCCGTTTGTGAACGCCGCGCGCCTCGTGGGCTCGAACCGCCGCTACATCGAGCAGCACCTGCCGCATTTGGAAAAGCTGATGGTGTCCACGGCCGGAGAGGCCGTGGCCAGCGCGGAGGTGATCCTGCTCGGCAACAGCATTGCCGCCGAGGCCAACGTGCTCGCCAACTTGAGCCCGCGACAGCTCGTGCTGGACCTCACCAGCACCCCCCAGCTCCCGATCACGCCCGCGAAGTACGAGCGCATTGCGAGCTAGTGCTGTGGAGTGCAGCAGCGAGCTGCCGCAGTCCAGGGCCCCTTCACGGAAGAGTTGGTGGCGGTGCTCGTTTGGCAAACGGTTTTTTCGAGACAGCATCTTAGACTTCAGCAATTTGATTGGCCCGGGCCGAGCGGGCATCGGATAGTGTCGACAACGCCGGTCTTCCTTGCTCACCAACGCTCTTCGTTTCATCCGCTTTTCGCACACGGTTTTCGCGCTGCCTTTTGCGCTGGGGTCGATGCTGGTGGCGGCGGGGGGATGGCCGAGCTTCCGCATCGTCGGCCTGATTCTGCTGGCGATGGTTTTCGCGCGGACGGCGGCGATGGTCTTCAATCGGCTGACGGATTGGGAAATGGACAAGCGCAATCCGCGCACCGAAGGGCGGCACCGGCTGCTGCCCAAGCCCGCGGCCATGGGCCTGCTGGTGATGAGTACGGCGGCCTTTCTCATCACCACGTCGTACCTTAATTTTCTTTGTTTCCTCCTCTCGCCCGTCGCGCTGCTGATTGTTTTTTTCTACTCCATCACCAAGCGCTTCACGCACGGGGCGCAGTTTTTTCTCGGGCTCGCGCTGAGCGTGTCGCCGATGGGCGCGTGGTTTGCAATCACGGGCGCATGGGCCTGGACGCCTTGCTGGCTGGCCTTAGCGGTGCTCGTGTGGGTGGCGGGGTTTGATACGATCTACGCCACGCAGGACGTGGAGTTCGATCGCCGCGAGGGGCTGCACTCCATCGTGGTGGCGCTCGGCGTGCCGCGCGCGCTCGTGCTCGCGAAAGGGCTGCACCTGCTGGCCTTCGCCGCGCTGGCCGTCTTTGGCTGGGCCGCCGGGCTGCGCACGCCGTACTGGATCGGGCTGGCGCCGATTGCCGGGGCGCTGATTTACGAACACCGCAGTGCCGCGAAGCTCGATGCCGCGGCCATCAATCGTGCGTTCTTTTTCAGCAACGCATTCGTGGGGTTTGTGTTCGTGGCCGCGATTGCGGTGGATGTGTTTACGCGGTGAGCGCTCTTGGAGTGCGGGGGCAGAGCGCAGCGGCGACACCGCCTTGAGGTGTATCCCCATCGCGATGTGCTTCAAATTTCAGGACTCTCGAAACCACACGCTCTGCTACGGACATCGATCACCGCAAAAGGCGGTGTCGCCGCTGCGCTCTGCCACCGCACTCCAAGTCGCTACACAATCACCCCATCACGCATCATCAGCTTGCGATCGCCGCGGGTGGCGAGTTCAGCGTCGTGGGTGACGACGAGCAGCGTGCGCTTTTCATCGCGAGCGAGGCCGAGGAGAAGCGTGATGATGGTTTCGCCGGTGGCGCTATCGAGGTTGCCCGTGGGCTCATCGGCGAAGATCACGCGCGGAGAATTGATGAGCGCGCGCGCGATGGCCACGCGCTGCTGCTCGCCGCCGCTGAGCTCGGCGGGCAAGTGCTGGAGCCGTTCGCCGAGGCCCACGCGGGTGAGCGCGGCCTGAGCGGCGTCCTTTTGAGGGGAGCCGGCGATCATCGCGGGCAGCATCACGTTTTCCAGCGCGGTCAATTCCGGCAGGAGATGGTACGCCTGGAAGACAAAGCCGAAGGCGGAGTTGCGCATCCGCGAGAGTGCTTTTTCGCCCTGGCCGTAGACGTCCGTGCCCTCGAAGGACACCGAGCCCGCTTCCGGCCGCTCCAGGCCCGCGAGCGTGTAAAGCAACGTGCTCTTGCCGGCGCCGCTGGCGCCGCACAGGAACACGGCTTCGCCGGGATTCACGTCGAGCGACACGCCGCGCAAGACCTCCAGCTTCCGCTTCCCCATTTGGAAGGAGCGGTGCAGATCGTGCGCGGAAAGATGGGTGGACATGGCCTTCAACGTCCAACGTCCAACGCCCAACGTCCAACATCCAATGATTGAGTTTGGCGCCTGCTCGCGCAGTGCAACATTGGGTGTTGGGTGTTCAGTGTTGGATGTTGGGTGTTTTTTACAGCGCCTTCGCCGCTTCCAGGACGGAGGCCGCGGTGATGCCGAGGACTTCCATCACCTTGTTGCCCGGGGCGCTGAGGCCGAAGCGATCGATGCCGACCACTTTGCCGTCGAGGCCCACATACTTGTACCAGAGCGCGGTCACGCCGGCCTCGATGGCCACGCGCTTGCGGCAGGAGGGCGGGAGCACCTCGTCCTTGTAGGCCTGCGGCTGCTGGTCGAAGCGGTAGAAGGACGGCACGCTGACCACGCGCACGCCGGCGCCGAGCGTCTTGGCGGCGGCCACGGCGTGCTGCACTTCGCTGCCCGAGCCCATGAGGATGTGGGTGAGCGGCGCGGTTTCCTTCACGAGAACATAGGCGCCTTTCGCCACGCCTTCGCGGCGGGTCTTGGCGCTGGCTTCGTTGAGCATGGGCACCACCTGGCGCGTGAGCGCGAGGAGCGTGGGGCCATTCGTGCGCAGCAGCGCGGCGGCAAAGGCGCCCGCGGTTTCCTCCGGATCGGCGGGACGGATAACGTCGAGATTCGGGATGAGACGCAGGCCGCTCACCGTCTCCACGGGCTGGTGCGTGGGGCCGTCTTCACCGACGCCGACGCTGTCGTGTGTGAAAATGTAAATGGTGCCGAGACCGCTCAGCGCCGCGAGGCGGATGCTCGGGCGGCAGTAATCGGCGAACACCAGGAACGTCGCGCCGCTCGGGCGGAACAGGCCGTCGTAGGCAAGGCCGTTCATGATGCCGCACATGCCGTGCTCGCGGATGCCGAAGCGAATGTTGCGGCCGGCCCAGTTCGACGGCGTGAAGTCCTTGTCCGAATTAATGTAGTTCAGCGTGGAGCCGTAGAGATCCGCGCTGCCGCCGATGAGGTTCGGCACCGCCGCGGCCACGGGCTGCAACACGTCGCTGCCCGCCTTGCGCGTGGCAATCTTCACGTCCGCCGGGAACTCCGGAATCTTGCTGAGCAGATCCGCGGGCACGCCGGCCTGGAGCTGCTTGGCGAGCTCGGGGTTCGCCTTTTCCCACGCGGCGAAGGTGGCTTTCCAAGCCTCGTGCTTCGCGTGCATCGCCTTCTCGTGCTCGGCGAAAAACGCGCGCGTCTCGCCGCTCACGTAGAAATGCTCGTCGGGCAGGCCGAGCGCCTTGCGCGCGGCGTCCACGAACTTCGCACCGCCCTCGCCGTGCGCCTTCGCGGTGCCCGCCACTTCCGGGATGCCTTTGCCGATCAGCGTGCGCGCGATGATGAGCTGCGGCTTGCCGGTGGCGGCCTTCGCTTTTTCAAAGGCGTTGAAGAAGGCGGTCATGTCCTGGCCGTCCACGGTCTGCACATTCCAGCCGATGGCCTCGAAGCGCTTCGCCGCGTCTTCGCTCTGCGAGGCGATGGCCATCGCGTCGAGCGTCACGTCGTTCGAATCGTAAATGAGGATGAGGTTATCGAGCTTGAAGTGCCCGGCGAAGGCGATCGCCTCCATGGCCACGCCTTCCTGCATGCAGCCGTCGCCCGCGAGCGCGACGATGTGGTGGTCGAAAATCGTGTGCGCCGCCGTGTTGTAGTGGGCCGCGGCCATCTTGCCGGAAATGGCATAGCCTACCGCATTGCTCACGCCCTGGCCGAGCGGGCCCGTGGTCGCCTCGACGCCGGCCGTCTCGTGAAACTCCGGATGCCCCGGCGTGTGCGAGCCGAGCGCGCGGAATTTTTTCACCTGATCGAGCGGCACGCTCTTGTAGCCGCTGAGGTGCAGCCAGCCGTAGAGGAACATGGAGCCGTGGCCGGCGCTGAGGATGAAGCGATCGCGGTTCAGCCATTTCGGATCGTCGGGGCAATGCTGGAGCGCGTGGCCGTAGAGCACCGCGCCGATTTCAGCGCAGCCGAGCGGCAGGCCGAGGTGGCCGCTTTGGCAGGTGTGGACGGCGTCCATGGCGAGGCCGCGAGCTTCATTGGCGGCGCGGGACAGAGCGGGAAGATTGAGGTTCATAGTGCGTGCAAGCGTGGTTGGTTGAAAACGGGATTTGCGAAAAGCAGGCGCGCACACTTATGGGCCGGGCGCGGCGCGTCAAGACTGGCGGGGCATTTCGTGGGGCGGGGGTCAGGAGTCAGGAGTCAGGAGTCAGGAGTCAGGAGTCAGGAATCAGGATCGGACAAACCGACGACTGCTGACTGCTGACTGCTGACCCCCTGACCCTGAAAGATCCCCTCCTCGCCCACGTATCATCCTGAAGTATTATTTTCAGTTCCGCTGCCGGCTGCGAAGCTGACCGAAAAGAAAGCCTTTTGTCATTGCGCATCCATCTTAACGGCGATGCAATCCTCGCCGCTCCACTCGAACAACCAACCAAACAACGAATAACAACCATGAAACGCCTATTGCTCACCCTCATTGCCGTGGCCGCCACTCTCACGTTCAACGGCTGCAGCCGTGACGAAAAAACGGCCATTGAGGAATTTAAGAAGGACGTCACCGAATTCTCCAAATGGTCGGATGAGAAGCAGAAAGCCCTCACCGATCCCGCGCAGGCCATGGCCTCTTTTGGGGAATTGGCGGCGAAACTCAAAGCCATCAAGACCGACGGCCTCCCGGCTGACCTGAAAGATCCGTGGAATGGCATGCTCGGCAGCCTCGACAAAATGGCGGCGCTGATGCCGAAGGACGCCGCCGCCGCGCAAAAGATGATGTCGGACCCCAATAGCGCGAAGGATTTCATGCCGAAGATGATGGCCATCGAAGCGGAAGTGAAACCGAACGTCGAAAAACTGCAGGCGGCCGGCAAGAAATACGGCATCGACAACCTGGATAAGGTCGGCCCGAAGTAGCCGCCCTCCTTTCGAAGCAAATCCTCACTTTTCTCAACGCCGTCTCCGCCTCACCCGCGGAGACGGCGTTTTCTCATTGCCAGCGCCGTTCCGCGTCCTCATATCGCGCGGCCCAAAAACTCCATTCCATTCATGAAACGACTCCTCACCTTCCTCGCCGCCGCCGCTCTCCTCGCGGCGCCCACCTTCGCGCGCGACGAAAAGACCGCCATCGAAGAATTCAAGAAAGACGTCGCCAGCCTCAAAGCCTGGGCCGACGAAAAGGAAAAGAGCTTCGAGGGCGATCCGCTGGCCCCGCTCCGCGCCATCGGTGAAATGGTGGAGAAATTCAAGGCGGTCAACACGGAGGGTCTGCCCGCCGACTTGAAGGAACCGTGGGTCGCGGCGGCCGCGGTCTTTGGCAAAGTGGCCACCATGGCGGCGCAGATTCCGAAGGACCAGGCCGAGGCCGCGAAGAAGCTCGAGGATCCGGCTTTCCAAAAGGAATTCATGGGCCAGATGATGGATCTGCAAAAGGAAATGCTGCCGACCGTGGAGAAGCTCAAGGCCGCGGCCAAAAAGTACGGCATCGAAGGCCTGGACAAGATCGGGGGCTAAGCCCGCCGAGTTTTTCCGCTTCATTTTTCAGAGCGCCGCTCCTGCGTTTCTTCGCGGGAGCGGCGCTTTGCTGTCAGCGGCGCTTTTGCTGTCAGCGGCGCTTTTGCTGTCAGCGGCGCTTTTGCTGTCAGCGGCCCAGACACAAAAGCGGCAGGATGCCGCTTCTACGAGCGCAAGCAAAAGCCCTTCACCCGGCGGGCGGATGAAGGGCTTTGTTGACTGTTAAGTTGCGGAGAACTCAGACGACGAGCACGTCATCGCCGTAGTCCTCGTTGTCTTCCTCGACTTGGAAGCCGGGGCCCGGCGGGCGTGGCGCGGGACGGCGCGGGCCTTCAGGACCAAAGGGCGGGCGCGGACCATCCTCGCGGAACCCACCGTCCCGAGGACCAGCGGGGCGCGGCGGCGGCGGCGCGGCGAAGGGCGGCGGCGGACCTTGCGGCGCGGGACCGGCACGGCGGCCATCGCGATCGCGGAGCGGGAAGCCATCGTCAAACGGCGGCGGACCGGGCGGGCGGCCAAAATTGCCGGGCATGGGCGGGCGCTGGCCGAAACCCTGCGGCGGCGGGCCCGAGCGAAGATCAAACTGCTCCCGGCGAGGCTCCCCGGAGAAACCGGGCTGCTGCTGGCCGAAGCCGGGAAAGGGGCCGGGACGCTGCGGAGCGGCGGCGGTGAAATCGCCACCGCGACCAAATCCCCCACGGGGCGCAAACCCCTCGCGCCCGCCAAAACCGCCGCGGCGATGTTCCCGCATGGGAGCGGCGGTGCCGGCAAATTCACGCCCGGGGCCAGGGCCTCCAGGACCCTGCGGCGGACGGAATTGGAAGCGTGACTGTGGAGGCTGCCCACCCGGAGGTGGGCCTTGCGGGCCATCGCCTTGCGGACCGCGGGCGCCGGGGCGATCGCCACCGGGGCCCGGGCGGCCGCCGCCGTCGCGCGGGCCGGGGCCGCGCTGGCCGTCCCCATCGCGCGGACCACGGGCGCGCGGGCCTTCGCCATCACGCGGACCGGGACCACGCTGGCCGTCGCCGTCACGCGGGCCGCGCGCGCGCTGACCATCGCCATCGCGGGGCCCAGGCCCGCGCTGGCCGTCACCGTCGCGAGGACCGCGGGCGCCGTTGCCATCACCCTCGCGGCGCGGCGGTTCCGGCGGACGGAATTCGTCGGGAGTGATTTTGCCGTCGCCGTTCTTGTCGAATTTTTTCAGGCCTTCGGCGAGCTCCGCGGCGTCGATGGCGCCATCGTGATTGGCATCGAGGAGCTGGAACAGCCCCGCGAGCGGACGGCCTTCCCGGCGATCGCCACCGGGTTGCGGACGGTCGCCGTCGGGGCGGCCACGCTCGGCACCCGCTCCGGGGGGCTGGGGAGGCGGCTCCGGACGTGAAGGCTCGTCCGCGGACAAGGTCCACGTCGAGAGGACGAGCGCTACGGCGCCCGCAATGGCATTGGTGTTTTTCATGGATGTGTCTTTCAAGTTGCCGCCGGCGCGGGGCCGTGCGCTGGCTGCATCTCTTTTAACTCCGCCGGGGTGAAGTTGGTGTGTGGGGAACGCGGGAAAATTGTTAAGGGAAAGTAAAGGCGGCGGCGGGATGCTGCCGAACGTCCAACGTCCAATGCTCAACATCCAATGGCGCAAGCGAAGCGGCGGGGCGCCATTTGGAGTGCGGTGGCAGAGCGCAGCGGCGACACCGCTTTGGATGCAGGGAGGGATTTTTGGGAAGGCGGAGAGGACAGCCTAGCGAGCAAGGATTTGCTTTTCCGACGTTCGCACGATTCTCCCCTCCACTCACCCAGGCTCCCTCCCTCCTCCAAAGCGGTATCGCCGCTGCGCTCTGCCACCGCACTCCAAATTGGCGCCCCGCCGCTTCGCTTGCGCGTTGGACGTTTAAGATTGCCCCTCCTCTTGCCCTCAGCGCACACCAACACCGTGGATCTCCTGCCCATCACTCAACTCAAGCGTGCCGCTGCCGAGACGCGGCTGGAGGCGCGCGTGCACGCGCAGCTCGAAGTGCTCACGCGGCGCGACGCCAGCAACGGCAAGCCCTTCTTCGAAGTCACGTTCACCGATTCCGAGGGCAAGCTGGCGCTGAAAGCGTGGAACGATTCACCGGCTTTCGCGTTTTGCGAGCGCGCGGCAGCGGGCGCGTTTGTGGAGGTCACCGGCGAATTTTCCACCGGGCGTTTCGGCTTGGAAGCGAGCCGCTGGACGGCGCGCGAGCTCACGGCCGCCGAGCGCGAGACCCTGCTCGCGGGCTCGGGGGCGCAGCGTGAAAAGCAAACGGCGGATTTCGCCTTCATCGAACAGAGTGTCGCCGCCATGGCCGATCCGCGGCTCGCGGCGCTGGCGCGGCTTTTCCTCACGGAATATGGCGAGCGCTTTCGCCGCGCGGCGGCGGCGCGCAACAATCACCACGCGCGCCGCGGCGGACTCGTGGAGCACACCGCGCAGATGATGCGCTCGGCGCTCGCGATCGCGGGCGTATATCCGGATCTGAATCGCGACCTGCTGGTCGCGGGCGTGCTGTTTCACGACTGCGGCAAACTGTGGGAAAACCAAGTGGCGGCGGATGGTTTCAGCATGCCCTACAACGAAACGGGCGAGCTGCTCGGGCACATCACCATCGGCATCGAGCTCGTGAACACGCTGTGGCGCAAACTCGCGCAGGGCGAAGAGTGGAAGACGTGGCTGCCGCTGGAGCCCGCGAGCGAAGACGTGCGCCTGCACCTGCTGCACCTCGTCGCCTCGCATCACGGCGAATTGCAATTCGGCAGCCCCGTGGTGCCGAAAACGCCCGAGGGCTGGGCGCTGCACTACGTGGATAATCTCGACGCCAAAATGGAGATGATGGCGAATGCCTACACGACGTCGAAGCCGCTCTCCGCGCGCATCCAGGAAAAAATGTGGCCGCTCCCCGGCAACAGCGTGAAGCCGCTGGGGCACTACGGGGAACGTTGAACGTCCAACGTTCCAATGCGCCAGCGACAGGCGGAGGCTGCTCGTAGAAGCGGCTTCCAGCCGCTTAGATGCAGTGCACACGCGCCTGGAAGGCGCGTCTACGGGCGCCCCGTCGCTGGCGCATTGGACGTTCAATCCTACTTCGCCGGCTGGAAAATCCCGAAGGCTGCGCCTTGCGGATCCTCCGCCACGGCGATGCGGCCCACGTCCGGAATGTCCATCGGGCCGGCGCAGATGTTCCCGCCGAGCTTTTTGATTTGCGCGGCGCTGGCATCCACCGATTCCACCGTGACATACGCCAGCCAGGCCGGCGGCGTGCCTTCGCGGGGATGCTTCATCATGCCGCCGACTTCCGTGCCGTTCTTTTTGAAGAGCGTATAGGGCCCTTTGAGGCCGGGCACTTCCACGGTATCCCAGCCGAAAGCCTGCGTGTAAAAGGTGCGCGCGGCGGCGACGTCGGAGGTGAGCAGCTCGTTCCAGTTAAAGCGGCCGGGGCTGCAAAACTCCGCAACGACGTCGAAGCCAATGGCGAGTTTGTCGAGCGTGCCCTGCCAGCCGTGCTCGTGGCGCGCGGCGGAATCGGCGCCCGGGAGCCCGGTGTGGGTGAGCTGCACTTCGGTGCCGCCGTCCTTGGCGGCGAATTCCACGGTGACGAGGCTGGTGACGCTGGTCCAATCCTCGTCGTCCTGCCATTGCCAGGTGAAGCTGAGTTTCTTCGGCGCCTCGATCTCGCGATACTGGCCGCGCACGGTCATCTCGCCGTGGGGCGTATCAAAGGTGAAGCTGTAGGCGCCGCCGACGCGCAGGTCGATGGTCGCGGATTTGATCTTGGTGTTGCTCGGGCCCATCCAGCGGGCGACTTGGTCCTGCGAGGTCCACGCGGCGAAGGCGCGGTCGGGCCGGCAGTGGATGTGGCGTTTGAGCTGGAGGCTGTTGGCGGTGTTCGAGGTGCTCATGATTGCTGGCGATTTCGGCGTTGGCTTTTCGGTTTGTCTTTCACCGCGGATGGCGGCGTTTTTTTCGCCGCGGAGGGCGGCGGTAACGATGCTTCGGATTCGAGAAAGGCGGCGAGGGCATCGAGGCTCGACTCCCAAAAGCGGCGATAGATCTCCAGCCAGTCCACGGCGGCGCGCAGGGGCCGGGCGACCAATTCGATTTCGTGGATACGCCCCCGGCGGCGGCGGCGGATGAGCCCGGTGCGCTCCAGGACGCGCAGGTGGCGCGAAATGGCCGGGGCGGAAATCCGGAAAGGACTGGCGATTTGCGAGACCGGCGCCCGTCCCCGCGTGAGCCCCTGCAAAATGCGGCGCCGCACCGGATCCGCCAGGGCGGAGAAGACGTGGTCGAGCGCACGCGAATTGTTAACCATATCGTTAAGTGTTTCGCGACTCCGGCGCGGCGGCAAGATTTTTTTGTGTGACGATTGGCGGGCGCGATCCTTGATGTCATGGGGGGCGAAAAGGGCCGCGACCCTTTCGCGCTTCCTCTCCCCGGCCCTTTCTGGTCATCATCCTCGGTGCTGCACATCGTCCGGTAACCGCTCATGGCTTTTTCTGTCCTCATTCCCGTGGGCCCGCATCCGCGCGAGATTCCGCGCTGCGCCGATCTTTTGCGGAGCCTCACCCGCCACGAACCGGGCCGCGTGGCGCATGCGGTGATCATGGACGACACGCTTTCGCCGCGGCCCGAGCTGGCCGACCTCGCGCGCCACTCCGACTTTCCGGTCGCCCACCTGCTCAATCCCCGCCGCGGGCGCGGCTCGGGCTGGCTGGCCGGACTCACGGCCGGGGTGCTCACGAGTCTCAATCATCTCGCGGAACGGAATGTGGCCGGCGATTTTGTGCTGAAGCTCGATACCGACGCCCTCCTCCTCCGCTCCTGCGCGGAGCAAATCGGACGGCGTTTTACCAATGAGCCGCGCTGCGCGATGCTCGGCGCTTATCGGAATTTTCCGCATCGCCCGCGCGATTGGGCCGTGGAGCGTGAGCCCGCGCCGGCGGTGCTCAAGCTCACGCGTCCCTTCACCATCTGGCGCCGCACGCATCGGCCCTGGCCGCGGCTCCAGTGCATGCTCTTTCGCCGCGATCGCGAGATCCGCCAGCTAATTCTCGATGCGCAACGCACGGGCTACGAATTCGGCGAATACTGCGTGGGCGGCGCCTATGCGCTGCGCGGCAGTGCGGTGCAGGCGATGTATGCCGAGGGCTTTTTCGACGACCCGCTGAAGTGGCTCCCGACGCCACTGGGCGAAGACGTGATCGTCTCGCTGCTCGTCAAGCGCCTGGGGCTGGAGATCGCGGATGCGATCCGCCCGGGCGAACCATTTGGCGTGGGCAATCCGACTCTCCCCTTCCCGCCCCAGGAAATGATCGCGAAGAACTACGGCATCGCGCACCCGGTGAATCATCGCCAGGAATGGCCGGAGGAGGAGATGCGCGCGCTGTTTGCGAAAAGCGCGTAGCTGCGACCGGATTCGGGTGGAACGAGAAAGCCTGTCCGGCCACTGCCGGACAGCCCGAAGGGGCCGAGCGGAAGCGAGGAGCAACGTCGCAGGCCGACGAAAGCGGCAGGATGCCGCTTCTACTTTTCGCTCTGCCCTGGGAAATCGGCCTCGTAGCGCTTGAGCAGCGCGGGGACGTCATTCGGTAGCAGATACATTTTTCCGTGCACGGTCTTGGTCTCGCCGGGGGCGAGGCCGCCGAGACGGAAATCGCTGTGGAGGCAGCGGGCCACGCCCTGGAAGAGCTCCTGATACGGCTCCCACGCGGTGGCCCAGATCCATTTATCGTCCGCGCTGAAGCAGCCGATGAGGCCATTCGACGGCACGAGCGGGCTCAGCGGGCGCGGGTTCACGTCAGCACGCGGCACGCCTTTGGGTGCCCATACCTGCCCGGGCGTGTAGCGGGCCTTGGTGGCCCACTCACGCGTGGGCAGGCGCTCGAGTTTGCCATCGAGAAAGAGGAAGCATTTCGGCAGGTAATCCTCCGGCGCGCCATTCGACCCGCGCTCCGGCGAGGTGAATCCGGTGAAGGACCCCAGACGCACGCACGGCTGCGCCCAGTGGGCCTCGCTGGGTTTGTCCGTCGGATTGTGCGCGGTGAGGCGGAAATCCACTTCATCGCTACGCGCGGTGATGGTGTGTTCGACGACCACGCCATCGGCGAGCGTATCGCGCAGGCGCATGGTTTTTTTGTCGTCGCTCAGCGAAAGCAGCTCCGAGCGATGCGGAATGACGGTGTGCTGCACCCAGTCGGCATCCGTGGAGCCCGGCCGGCAATAGGCCTCCAGATAGTTCACACGGATCTCGCCGCCCGGGGCGAAGGGGGCGTGGACCACCAGCCAGTGGTCTTCGCGTGAAAGCGTGAGGCCGGGTGGTGGCGCGTCCGCGGCGACAGCGAAGGTGGCTAGGGCGAGAAACAGGGAAGGAACTCTCATGTCGATGATCACCCGCGGAGAGGAGAACGATTGGCCAATTCTTGGATGCTTCGGTACCGCGAGGCGCAGTCTGGAGTGCGGTGGCTTGCCACCGCTTTGTGGGCCGAGGCAGCTTGCTGCCTGTGGTGGGAATAGTTTCCGTGATCTCGAAAGATTCTCCTCACCACGCGCAGCAAGCTGCGCCTTCCGCAGAGCGGTGCCAAGGCACCGCACTCCAGACTGCGACCCGCGCTTATTTCCCCGCCCGCCGGGCGAGCACGAAGAGCGGCAGCGCGACCCACTGCGCGATCATGGAGAACGCCATCACGGCGAAGAGCGAGTGCTGGTAGAGCAGCCCGGTGGTGGTGCTGCCGATCAGCCAACCCACGCCGTAGCCTGTGTAGAAAAGGCCGAAGGCCAGGTTGCGCCGGCCTTCGGGCAGCAGGCCCGCGACGACGGCTTTCAGCAGGGTGTCCTGCGTGGCGTAGCCGATGCCCCATAAAACCAATCCAAACAGCGCCAGCCAAAAGCCGCCGAGGAACACGAAGGGCGGGAACAGCGAGGAGAGCGCCACGGCGACGAGGACAACCGGCAAGCCCACGCGATCGTACATCCAGCCAAACCCGAGGCTCGCCAGCGCACCGATTCCCGAGGCGATCGCGAGGAACCACGGAATCCAGTGCTCTTTCACCACGCCGCTCTGCGCGAGATGGAAGGAGATCAGTTCGAAACTCATCAGCCCCGCGGCCAGACAGGCGCCGGCGGCCATGAAGAGCCAGTACGATTTGGTGAAGCCTTTGGCCGGAGCCGTGTGGCCCAGGTCCAAATCGGCGGGGCGCCCGAACTTTTTCCGCGCCAGCGCCAGGGCGACCAGCGCGAGCAAGGTCGGGACAATGAGCACAGCGTACCCGAGGCGATAGGACTGCCCGCCATGCTGGTAGAGCATGAGCCCGACGAGCGCCGGGCCGAGCATCGAGCCGGTTTCATCCAGCGCAGTGTTCAGCCCGTAAACCCAACCCTTGCCGAGATGGCCGGTGGTGTACGAAAGCATAGTCTCCACCGTCGGCTTGCGAATGGCGCGGCCCACGCGTTCCGCAATGACGAGCACTGCGGCCATGGGCAGGTTGCCCGCGAGCGCGAGCGCCGGCACGGCGAACAAATTGATCGCGTAGCCGAGAAACGTCAGTAGCCAGAGCCGGCCCGTCTTGTCCGCGAGATAGCCGGCCGGCAGACGAATCGCGTAGCCGAGGAATTCGCCAATCCCGGCAATGATGCCGATGGCGCCCGCGCTCGCGCCCATGGCACCGAGGAAGGGGCCGTTGATGCTCGCGCCGCCCTCGTACGTCATGTCCGCGAACAAGTTCACGATGCCCATCGTGAACACGAAGGCGAAGGCAGCGGCAGCGGCGGAAGATCTCACTGACGCGCGAGGTAACTGGCCAAACTATTTCAGCGTGCCGGCCTTGATGGTGACCATCTTCGCCGGATCGAGGTGCTTCTTAATCGCGGCGTTCACCTGCTCCAGCGTGAGCGCGCGGATTTTGCCGGGGAACTCGTCGAGCCAGCTCACCTCGAAACCGCGCTCGGCGCAGCGCAGGAGCTGCTCGGCGAGGCCATCGGACGTCTCCAGACTCACGGCAAAGCCGCCGGCGATGGCGCTCTTGCGGTAGTCGAGCTCGTCGGCGGTGACGCCCTCCTTCCACCAGCTATCCAGTTCGCGGTGCGTGCTGGCGAGGCCGCGCTCCAGCAGGGCCGGAGCGAACGTGGCGCGGATGTACCAGGCGCCGCCGCGGAAGGTGTCGAAGGCCAGCTTCGAGCCGATGCCATACGTGAGGCCTTCGCGATCGCGCACGTTGCCCATGAGGCGGCTCGTGAAGCTGCGGCCAAGCACGGTGTTGGCCATGTCGAGCGCGAGATAGTCGGAGTCGCTAGCGCGCACGCCGCTGGGCATGCCGAGAATCACACTCACGCTCGTTTTGTCGGGCAGGTTGACGATTTTTTCCTCGACCTTTGCCGGTGGCACTGGCGCCTCCGGCGCCATGGGTTTGCCGCCTTTCCAACCGCCGAAATATTTTTCCACCAGCGTCTTCACCATGCCCGGCTCGAGGTCGCCGACCACGGCGAGATGCATTCCGGCCGGGCCGTAGTTGGCCGCATGAAAGGCGCGCACGTCCTCCACCTTGGTCTTTTCAATGGCCGCCACGAGCTCGGGCACCGTGGGACGGCGGCTGGGGTGGCCGGGCGGGAACATCGCCTGCGAAAAAGCGATGGCCGCCTGCGTGTCGGTGTCCTCCAGCATCTGCTGCACGTCACTCGCGAGCTGGGGCTTCAGCTTGTCGAATTCCTCCTGCGTGAGTGCGGGCGTGCGCAGTTCCTCGGCGAGAATCTCCATCACCAGCGGCAGATCGTGCGCCAGGCACTTCGCCTGAAATTCCACGGTCTCCGTGTTCGGCTGGAACGTGATCGTGGCGCCGACTTTCTCCAGCAACTCGGCGATGGCAAACTGATCGTGCTTCTTCGTCCCGCGATCCAGCATGCCCGCGGTGAGGTCGGCCACCGCGTAATTGGGCGAGGCGGACTCGCCCGCCGGCAGGCTGCCATGCAGGGTCACCACATCCTTCACCTCGGTCGGGCAAATGAGCAAATCGAAGCCGGCGACACTGCCGCGCACCACGCGCTGCGCATATTTAGTGGGAGCCGGAGGCGTCAGGTCCTTGTCGGGCCGTGCGGGCGCCTTCACTTCCTTGGGCTGGAATTTCTCCTCTACTGGCGCCGCGCCTTTCTCCTCCTCCTGCTTTTGCTCTTCCGAGGTCTCCGGCACGAACCAACCCGCCACGCTGTGGCGCTCGATGAAATATTTCTTCGCCACGCGCTGCACGTCGGCGGGCGTCACGGCCTTGAGTTTGTCGTCGAGCGTGAGGAAGAGCGTCCAGTCGCCCACGGCGATGCATTCATTGAGCTCCGAGGCCTGCGCAAACGAGCCGTCGCGCGCAAAGGCCCGCGCGGCCAGCAACTGGCCCACGGCCGACTGCACTTCCGAGGCAGTGACGCCGTCTTTTTTCACCTTCTCGATTTCCTCCACGAGCTTCGGCTCCACGTCCGCGTGCTTCACGCCGGTGACCAGGCTCGCGAACATCACATCGAGCGACGGATCGAGATTGAAACCGGTGAATGAGCTCACGTCGGTGGTGAGGTTTTTGTCGGTCAGCGTGCGGTAGCAGCGGCTGGTCTTGCCCGAGGTGAGCACCGCGCTCAGCACCTGCACCGCGGCGTAGTCCGGATGTGTGGCCTGCGGGATCTTGTGCGCGAGCGCCACCACGCCGATTTCGCCGCCGCGCTTCACCGTCACGCGGCGCTGGCCGCTCTGCTCCGGCTCCTCGGTGTACATCTTCGGAAACTCGTGCGGCGCTTTCGAGATGGGGCCGTACTCGTGCTTGATGATGGCCAGCGCTTGCGCCGGATCGAAATCGCCGATGACCGTGGTGGTCGCGTTGTTCGGCCAGTAAAACGTATTGTAAAAGGCGCGCAGTTTTTCATTCGGCACTTTCTCGATATCGCTGCGCCAGCCGATGGTGTCGTGGTGGTACGGATGTGCGAGGAAGGCCGTGCTCCAGATTTCCTTTTCCAGCGCGCTGCGCGGGTTGTTTTCGCCGCGCTCGAATTCATTGCGCACCACGGTCATCTCCGGCCGGCGATCCTCCTCACGCAGGGCGAGATGGCGCATGCGGTCGGCCTCCACCTCCACGAGTACCGGCAGCGCGTTGCTCGGCACGGTGGCGAAATAGTTCGTGCGATCGAGCCAGGTCGTGGCGTTCGTCTCCGCGCCCACGCGCTCCAGCACTTGGTCGAAACCGGTGCCCTTGCTGCGATCGAATTTTTCCGTGCCCTTGAACATGAGATGCTCGAGCAAGTGCGTGGCGCCCGTGGTGCCGGTGACTTCATTGCGCGAGCCCACGTGGTAGGTGACCATGAAGGTGATGACCGGCGCGGAGTGCACCGGCTTGAGCAGCACTTGCAGGCCATTGGCATCGAGCCGGTACTCCGAGATGTCGCCCACGGTGCGCACGTGGGTGAAACCTTCGACTTTCACGGGTTCGGCAGCGAGCAGCGGCGAGGAGAGAGAGGCGAGCGCGAGCATAGCGGACAGTTTCATCGAGGCGGTAGTAAACCGAAGTTCCCCCGCGTAGCACGCGCTTTTGTAGAAGCGCCATCCTGCCGCTTTTGGGACGCCAACCCTGGAGACGCCTCTACTCGCAAAAAATCTGCCCGCTGCGCCGGCGGGCGTGCCGTCCGCCGGGCAGGTTCACTTTGGCGGTGCGCGTGTGGGTGAGCATCGCGCGCACGCGCTCCACGTCCTCGTAGCCCACGCCGGCGATTCCCTGCCGGAGGAGCCAGGATTGCAGCATGCGCCGCTGCATGGCGACGGGCATGTCTCGCAGCACGGCGGCGTTGAGCCGATCCGGCCAGTCCCACTCCGCCACCGGCACCGCGAAGAGTTCATCCTCGGCGCGTAAAATCTCCGCCGTCCGCCACAGCGCGCGTCGGACGTCGCGGCCCATCGCCGCGGAAAGCGCGGGCAGCGCATCGTGGCGCAGGCGATTGCGCGTGTGCTCGCGGCTGGCATTGCTGGTGTCCTCTTTCCACTCCAACCCCTGGGCCGCGCAGTAGGCGTCGATTTCCTCGCGCCACACCCCGAGCAGCGGGCGCGCGATGCGCAGCTTGCCGATGGCGGACACCGGCGCCATCCCCCCCAGACCGCCCACGCCGGCGCCGCGGAGCAAGTTGAAAAGGAACGTCTCCACCTGGTCGTCGGCATGATGCGCGAGGAACAGCCGATCCGTCCCATGCCGGCGGGCGCACCGCGCAAAGAACCGGTGCCGCGCCTCGCGCGCCGCGGTCTCGATGCTGAGCTTGCGCCGCTGGGCCACGGCACCCACGTTGCTTCGCGCGCTTTCAAACGCGCAGCCCCAGCTCGCCGCCAGCCCCCGCACAAATTCCGCCTCCGCCCGACTCTCCGCGCGCAGGCCGTGATCGAGATGGCACACGACCAACCGCTTCCACCCCTGCGCCCGCAGCCAGTGCAGCAACGCCACGGAATCGCGTCCACCGCTCACGCCGACGAGCGCCACCTCCTCCGGCGAAACTCCGGGCGGGATGGCGGCATCGGCGAACAGTGGGCGTGGCACCGGTGGAGCTTCCGCGTTTCCACGGGAAAGTTCCACCCATCAGTTACCTGCACTTCACGCCCCGTCTGGATGCGATGTGAGCCAAAGCACTTTTCGTCCACGAAATTCACGAAACGCACGAAACGCAGAAGCTTTCGGATCTTTCGTGAATTTCGTGGACAAAAAATCGGCGCTTCTTGACCCACCCTAGCCCCCCTCCTATCCATCGCCGCGATGGGCCTGTTTCGCTTTCTCCTCGCCATGTGGGTCGCCTGTGTTCACGGCGGCTCGCCCTTTGGCGCGCCCATGAATCACGCTTACGCGTCGGTGCAGTGTTTCTTCATCATCTCGGGCTACTACATGGCCCTCATCTTGAATGAAAAATATACCGGCGAGGGTGCGACGAAGACCTTTTACACCAACCGCTTTCTACGCCTTTTCCCGGCGTATTGGGTCACCCTGCTCATCACCATCGCCTTTTGCTGGGCCGCCGCGCACTGGGCGCATGTGAATGTGGGCGCGTGGAAACAATTCACCACGCAGAGCGCCCAGCTCTCCACGGCGGCGAAAGTAGGGCTCGCGGCAGCGAATGTCACCGTGATCGGCCAAGTGGAGCTGCTCTATCTGCACGTGGACGCCTCCACACAGCATCTCGCGTGGACACACACGTTTCTCGGCTCGTCGCCGGAGCTGTGGCGTTTTCTCTTTGTGCCGCAAGCGTGGTCGCTCGAGCTCGAAGTGCTCTTTTACCTGCTCGCGCCTTTTCTCGTGCGGCAAAGCCTCGCCGTCATCGGCAGCTGCATCGCCGCCACGTTTGCGCTGCGGGCGGGGCTGATCTTCGGCGCGGGTTTCGACATGGACCCGTGGACCTATCGCTTTTTTCCCACGGAGATGGGCCTCTTTCTCCTCGGCAGTTTTGCCTACCGGCTGGCGCGCGTGCCGGCGGCGCAGCGGTTCCTGCACTCACGCGCCAACGGCCTGCTCACCGCCGTCGCGCTCGCGCTCACGCTGGTGCTGCCATTTCTCAAATCGATCCCGCCCGCCCTGAACTGGGGTTACTACTTTCTCGTGGCCGCCGCCATTCCATGGCTGTTCGAGAAATCCAAATCGCGGAAGCGCGACCGCTGGATCGGCGAGCTCTCCTATCCCATCTACATCGTCCACTTCCTCGCGATCTGGATGGCGCAACTGCTCCTCGCGAAGGTGAGCCTCGGTTTTATCAGTCGCGAATGGATCTCCGCGGGGCTGACCATCGTCTTCGCGATTGTGCTGCTGCGCTATGTGATCGAGCCCGTGGAAGGCCTGCGGCGCCGGCGGGCGGCGGCGCTGACGCACCGGACGGAAGCGACGGTAGAAACTCCAGCGACCGTGCCGGAAACGTAGGCGCGCCGTGGACTGCGGCAGCTTGCTGCCGCTGTGGTGGGCGTAGCTTGCTGCGCCGGGGCCGGAACGCCGGTGGCAATTCCAAAACCACTCCCGCCGCACGCAGCAAGCTGCGCCCTCCCGCAGCGGCAGCAAGCTGCCGCAGTCCACGGCACTACCGGGCCTCGGCCAGCCGCGCGCGGTAGACCTCCCGCGCATGGTCGTAGGCCTTCCGCGCGTCGTCCAGCTCCGCGGGCGCGTACGTTTTCTCCTTCTGCTTCCAGCACGTGTCCACGCCCGTGAGACACCATTCGATACTGCGTGCATTGGGCCGGATCGGTTTGCCGCCAATCTCCACGAAGATCGGATTCGTGTGGGACGATGGAAGAATGCGCACCGCCACCCAGCTTGATTTTTCCAGCGCCACGTCAAAGTGCAGAGCGTGCGCCGTGCCGTCGGCGAGCAGCGTCTGTTTGGCCACGGATTCCCCGTTCACAATCAGTTCCACCGGCACATCCCGCGTGCCGGGAATGCGCGCGCGCTCGACGTGCCAGAACGGCTTGTCGGATGCACTGCCCCATTCGCTCGTCACCTTGCCGAGGCCGCTGATTTTCGGATCGGGCTTTTCGCCGAGCATCGCCGCTGCGTGCACATTCACCGCAACTTTCCGCGGTGCGTCATAGCGCAGTTCGCTCGGCCCATGTCCGCGATCCTCGCCGACGCCGAGGCCGTCCACTTGAAAGTCCAGCAGGTGCGAGCGGCCGTCGCCCACATAGCTGCGGCCGCGGCGGATGCCCTCGCACCACGCATCGTAGGAGAGCGCGCCGTCGAGCTTCACGTAGCTGCGCCCGAGCCCGACCCGCTCGCCGTAGATGCAGGGAAAATCCGTCTCGCCGCCGATACGCGTGCGGAAGCCTGCATTCAGCGTGTGATACCACATGTTCAGCTCCCACGTGGCCGGCGTGTCCACCATGCTCATGAAATCGACCGCGGGCACGGGCTTGCCGTCCGGCCCCTCCACGTCGTGCGTCACGTCGACGATGTATTCGTCCGCCCCGATGGAATCGTACGGCGGAACGGCGTAGCTCGGCAGCGCATTGTCCGGCATGCGCAGGCCCCAGCCGCTGTGCGCCGGCCCGCAGACGGCGCCCTGCTTTTTCGCCCAGCGCAGTGTGGCGAGGCCGAGCGTGGGCCAGTGCGCGCTACTGGTGCCGCCGGGATACATTTCGTCGCGCAGCCGCAGCAGGCACAGGTGCCCACTCTTGTGCGAGCCAAAGCCGGAGACTTCCACGTCGTAGCGCAGCAAATACGGCGGGCGCGACGCCGGGTCCTCCTTCCCGGTGAAAAATTGCTTTTGGTAATCAAAGCACGGCCCCCACGTGAGCGTCGCGCCGATCTTCACATCCTCGCCGCGGCAGTGCAGCGCCATGTCCGGCGCCTGCACGCCCTCGGTGGGATTGGTGTAATGCGCGCAGCCCGCGGCGTGAATGTGATGGTCGCCGCTCCACCAGCCCGAGGCCGAGGGATCGATCCAGCGGTGCACTTGAAAATCGAGTTCCTTCGTCTGCGCCGTGACGGCGACCTTCCGCGTCTCCGGCACACTTTCCGGTCCGCGCGTGAATTCGATGGTGTAGTTGCCGTCCGGCAATCGCAGCCGGCCGCCATCGTCGCGGTAAATCTGCGGGTGAAAGAAAAAGTCCGGCGCCAGGCGCTTCGATGGCGCCGGATACACGCGCTCCGCGGCATCGCGAATGAGGAAGCATCCCGTGGCGGGCGCGCCGTGCTCGTCGCGCACGTGCAGGGTGATGTCGCGCGCGGGCGCGCAGTCGAACAGGAGATCCGCCTGCGCGCGAAAGCCGAGGTCCTGCGTGCCCTGCCCGACATCAAACGTGAAGCGCGCCTCGCGCTTTCCCGCATCGCGCGAATAGAGCGAGATGATGCGGTACTCGACGCCCAGGCCGCTGAGCTTGGGGAGCAAAGGCCGCGCGTCCGGCAGCGCCAAATCCAGCCAGCGCTCCGCCGTGGGCAAATCTCCGGGCGCGTCCTTGGCGGGCGGATACTTGGTGGAATACAGCTTCTGCGCCTGCGGGCTGCTGGCGCGGAGCGGCGCGGTGGCGCCCGCCTCGTTGGTCACGCGCACGAGGAAAACGCGCCATCCCCCCTCCACCAGCGCCGCCTTCGCCGGGCCGGGCGCCGCTTTCACGCGCAACTCCGGATTGATGTTCACTTCAAACAGCACGCGAGACTCCAGCGCCGCCTGCACTTTCGCCACATCGCCCGAGGCCAGCGCCGCCTCGAACGCCGCGCGTTGCTCGCCGGCGAGCGGCTCACCGAGGGTTTCCAGCGCTTCACTCACGCGCCGCACTTGCGCGGCGAGTGGTTGAAAATCGATGGGCTCGGCGAGAGCGGCGGTGGCGCTGAGGAGGAAGGCGAGGAGGCGCATGGGGAAAGGGTGGGCCGCGCTGCCGCCGAGCGCAAGCGCCGTGGACTGCGGCAGCTGGCTGCCGCTGTGTGGAGGGCGCAGCTCGCTGCGTGCGGCGGAAACGGCTTTCGAACGACGGGCGATACTCCCGCCCCGGCGCAGCGAGCTGCGCCCACCACAGCAGCAGCCAGCTGCCGCAGTCCACGGCGCCTCCCGATCTAAGCCTTGTCTTCGCCTTTCTGCTGCGCCTGCTCGAACAGCGCGCGCCAATAATCCAGCCGCTCCTTGACGCGCTTTTCGTAGCCGTTTTCCGTGGGCTCATAGTAGCGGCGGCCTTCGGGTAGATAGGCCTGCGGGATGTAAGCACCTTCGCCTTCATGGCTGTATTGATAGCCGGTGTGCCCAAGCGCCTTGGCGCCTTTTTTGTGGCCGGTGCTGCGGAGATGGCGCGGCACGGCGAGCGTGACGCCTTTCTTTACTTCCTCCATCGCGGCATCCACGCCCGCGTAGGCGCGGTTCGATTTCGGCGCGGTGGCCAAGTACACGGTGGCCTGCGCGAGCGGGATGCGCGCCTCGGGCATGCCGATGAATTCCACCGCCTGCTGCGCCGCGACGGCCACCAGCAGGCCCTGCGGGTCCGCCATGCCGATGTCTTCGCTCGCGAGGATGACGATGCGGCGCGCGATGAAACGGATGTCCTCACCCGCGTAGAGCATCTTCGCCAGCCAGTAGAGCGCGGCGTCAGGGTCGGAGCCGCGCACGCTTTTGATGAAGGCGGAGATGGTGTCGTAGTGCTGATCGCCCGTGGCGTCGTAGACCACGGCCTTTTTCTGGATGCTCTCCTCCGCCACCACGCGCGTGAAATGGATGGTGCCGTCGTCGCCAGCGGGCGTGGTGAGCACGCCGACCTCCAGCGCATTCAACGCCTTGCGGGCATCGCCATCGGACACGATGGCGAGGTGCTGCAGCGCGTCATCATCGGCCTGCACACGGTGCGCGCCGAGCCCACGCTCAGGATCCGTCAGCGCGCGGCGCATGAGCGTCACGAGATGCGCGGGCGTGAGCGGCTCGAGCTGGAAAACCTGCGAGCGCGAAACCAGCGGGCTGTTCACGTAGAAGAACGGATTTTCCGTGGTGGCGCCGATGAGCCGCACGGTGCCGCGCTCCACATCGGGCAGCAGCGCATCCTGCTGCGCTTTGTTCCAGCGATGGATTTCGTCGACAAAGAGGATCGTCTTTTGCCCGCTGGTGCGCAGCCGGTTCGCCGCGGCGGCCACCACTTTGCGCAAGTCCGCGATATTGCTCTCCACGCCACTCAGCGATTCGAACCGGCACTTCGTCGCGTGCGCGATGATCTGCGCCAGCGAGGTCTTGCCCGTGCCCGGCGGCCCGAAGAGGAGAATGCTCGCGATGCGATCCGCCTCTACCGCGCGGCGCAGCAATTTTCCCGGCCCGAGGATGTGCTCCTGCCCGGTGTATTCGTCGAGCGTCCGTGGACGCATCCGCTCCGCCAGCGGCGCCGCGCGCCGGGCCGCTTCGTCGGCAGCGGGTTCAGCGGTGGCAAAGAGATCGTCGGGCATCCGCGCAGTGTTCCGCGTCTCCGCGGATTCAACAAAGGATTATTTTGCGCGGACCGGCAGGGGCGCTACTTGGAGGGATCCTCTTTCTCGGAGAGGTGGCTCACTTCGCCTTGCCGATCCCATACACGGCCTTGCTCGTGCGGAGGAAAATTTGCCCGTTGCTGAAAGCGGGCGTGCAGTAGGTGGGCTCGCCGAGATCATTCGTGGCGACGACCTTGAAATGGTCCGCCGGCTGCACCACTCGGCAGAGGCCGTCGTCGTTCAGAAAATAGACGAGACCGCCGGCGCTGGTGAGCGAAGCGTGCGTGCGGCCAAAGCGCTGCTCCCACACGATGCCGCCTTCCTTTTTGTCGAAGGCGGTGGCGAAGCCGCGGTCGTCGACGAGGAGCAGCCAGTCGCCCTCGATGATCGGCGACGGCACATACGAAACGCCGCGCGCGGCATGGTGGTGCCAGACCACATTCGTATCCGTCACGTTGCCGCTGCCGCCAGGCTTGATGGCGAGCACGTGATGATCGGGGAAGCCGCCGGTGATGTAGAAGAGGCCAAGCTTCTCGTCGTAGACGGGCGAAGCGACGAATTGATCCGTCGGCCCGTCGAGGATCCACCACTGCTTGCCGTCGTCGGGATTGTAGCTCGCCACGCATTTGCTGCCGCTCAGCACCATCTCGGTGCGGCCCGCCGTCTCGCGAATGATCGGCGCCACATAGCTGCGCGTTTTGTTGGGCCGCTCGATGCGCCAGAGCTGCTTTCCGTCGGTCCGCGCCAGCGCGACGATGTAGCCGTCGCCGTCGTGATCGCAGTTCACGATGATGCGATCCTTGTAGAGAATGGGCGTGCTGCAAAAGCCGTGCACGCTGCTGAACACGCCGGGCTTTTGGAGCCAGAGCTGCTCACCCGCGAGATCGTAGGCGGCCACCACCACGTCGGAGCCGTCGAGAAACGTGCAGAAGACGCGCTCGCCGTCACAGGCCGGCGTGCTGCTGGCGAGGCTGTTTTCCTTGTGGTGGTGCTCCAGCGGCGTTTTGACCACGACCTGCTGCCACAAGATTTTGCCGGTGGCGCGATCGAGGCAGAAGAGCAGCCGCTCCTGCGTTTCATCGACCGCCGCGACGGTGAACAGCTTGCTGCCACAAGCGATCACCGAAGCGTGCCCGGCGCCCGGCAATTCCGTGCGCCACGCGATATTCTCCGTTTTGCTCCACGTCGTGGGGAAGGTCGTCTCTGCACTGCGCCCATCGAGCCGCGGCCCGCGCCATTGCGGCCAGTCTTCGGCGAAGGCGCAGGCGGAGAGAAAGAGGATGAGGGCGAGCAAGCGGGTGGCCATGATGCGATATATACCGGTGAGGGCGGAGGATGATAGGGCGTGAAATTTTTGCGGGGCGCAGTCTGGAGTGCGGTGGCTTGCCACCGCTTTGTGGAAGGGCGCGGCATGACGCGCCGTGGCGGGGATACCTCCTGTAGATCGTTTAGCTCTCCCTCCCGCGCAGCAAGCTGCGCCGCTCCAGAGCGGTGGCAAGCCACCGCACTCCAGACTGCTCCCCGCCTACTTCAGCTTCACATTTCGCCGCATGAATGTCGGCACGTCGAGGTCCTGGCCGTCGACGATCGTCGGTTCGCCTTTGTCGAAACGGCCGCGGCTGGGAGCTTCGAGGGGCATTTGCTCGGCCTTCTGCTCCTTTTTCCCGGCGGACTCGGCAGCGGGCTTGGGCGCGGCTTTGGCGGCGGAATGTTTCACCACGGCTGCGGGCTTTTCCTCGGCGCCACCCGCAACGACAGCCGCCGGCGCGAGCGGAATCTCCGGGACGGGCGCCGGGGCGCGGCGGCGTTCGGGCTCGGGTGCGGGTGCCGGGGCGACCGGCTCGGGCTCAAGCGTGAAAAGCGTCTCCGGCGCGGGCGCGGCTGCAGGTGCGGGCGTCGCGGCGGGTTTCGATGGCGGCGGAACAACGGGCGGCACGGGCTCGGCGACGTGGCGATCGGCCTTCGATGCGCTGACCGCCAGGGGCTTGGCGCTCGTGGAGCTGAAAATGGTGACCGCGAGCTTGCGACCCATCTTCGCATCGGTGCTCAGGCCGAATTGCACCAGCGTAGTGTCGGCGATCTGGCGCTCGAAATCCTGCATCAGCACCGTCACTTCATTGAGCGTGATGTCGGGCCCGGCGGTCACGTGGACGAGCACGGTGTGCGCGTCACCGAGGACCTTGCCTTTTTCAAGCAGCGGCGATTTTAGCGCGCGCTCCAGCGCTTCGTGTGCGCGGTTGCCGCCATCGCTCTCGCCGTGGCCGAAGAGACAGCGCGCATCGCGCTGGCGCAACGCGGCGGTGAGATCGGCGAGGTTCACATCGATGAGCCCCTGGCCGCGCACGATTCCCGCAATCGCGCGGATGGCCGAGCTCACCAAATAGTCCGCCGCGATGAAGGCCTGCTGCACGCCCGCGGTCGGGGCGCTGGCCTCGCCCATGCGATCGTTTTCAAAGCACACGAGCAGGTTGGACTGCTCCCGAATCTGCGCGAGCGCTTCGTCGGCCTGCTGGCGGCGGCGGCGGCCTTCGAACGAAAACGGCATGGTGGCAAAGACAATCACCGCCGCGCCGGCC